>JFJP01006001.1_pt1 | contig 10823 bp, 10 predicted proteins | sample 431651 | NCBI WGS metagenome assembly JFJP01 (sample SAMN02602958, study PRJNA72255) | Microbial mat metagenome, whole genome shotgun sequencing project. | biome: fresh water; feature: sink hole; material: water; isolation source: purple microbial (photo- and chemosynthetic) mats found in...
AGGCCTTAACTGCCCGAATTCGCTCTTCATAGGATTACATGAACTACCTCTAAAGCAGTGTCCAAAATTTTGTCCGCACCCGCCGTGGGTCAGTTTTCGGTCGGCGGCAACACCTTATCACCGTTGGCCTCGCAGACCGCTATGTCTCCCCTGGAAAACGAACAAATCAACCGTGGGAGTGGGCAAGAACTGCCCAAGAGGTGGTGCAAAGAAGTTTTAGCTGGTCTAAATGGGCAAGTTTTGCCCACGCTAGCGGTCTCAATACATTCGAATGGGCAAAAGCTGCCCAGCCAGCAGAGTTTTTTGATCGGAGTGGGCAGAAAATGCCCACCGAGCGATGGATCATCTGTTTCAATGGGCAATTCCTGCCCATCTGTATTTGTTTGTGGGCAAAAAATGCCCAAAAAACGGAGGGCAATGCTTTAATGGGCAAAACAGGCCCACGTTAACGGCTGCAAAACCTTCAAGTGGGCAGAAAATGCCCATCTTGCAGGCGTCATTTGCAAAAATGGGCATAAACAGCCCACGCGGTAGCGATAAAAGCACAAAAGTGGGCAAGAACTGCCCAAGAGGTGGCGCGAGGAGGTTTTGGCTGGGCTAAGGCCAGTTTACAGATGCCAGCAACCACCAATCCAGCCAAAAATGCCATGAGCACCCAGTTGTCAGAGCAGATCGGGCTTGCTAATAATTGAACCTGTGTCCCACCAAAAAGACGCGCTCAGCAAAACAGGACAGTACAAATCAAGATCCATTTTGAAAAATTGGGAAATTTCTTTGTGGTGTGAAGCGACTAAAAAAACGCCGCCGCCACTGGAGAATGTCGTCAAAAAATGCAAAAACGGGGTGTGAAACAGGTGTGAAAGCAAAATCCAAAACCAAAAAAAGCAGTAACAACCGCAAACCCAAACCCATCCAACGCATGGGATCACCGCCAACAACAACCCACCATCAAAGCCATCCCACCAGCAAAACCATCATCCCAAACAAAACCGGTCATCCAACATATACATCCCCAACTCTCTGAGAAAGACTGGCGCTTGCGGCACTTGCGGTAAAAGGACTCTTGCGCATACTGGTTGTTGAATGCCACCCAGAATTGACCCCTTAGAGGCAATAATTTTCATCCAAATTTGACCCCTGTTAGAAGCCCTGTGCGTTCGAAGTTATGCACAGGAGACAACAGGAGTGATCAAAGTGGGAACCTTGGCAAAAATAAGGCGTTTGTACTTTCGCGACAAACTGTCCATCAAAGAGATATGCAGGCAAACCAGCCTGTCCAGAAACACGGTGCGCGCCTGGCTGCGCGAGAGCGAAATGGTGGAGCCCAAATATCCGCCACGCAGGATCGTCACCAAATTGGACGACTATGCCGACACCCTGAAGACTTGGCTCAAAGCCGACAGCGGGCGTAACAAACGAGAGCGACGCACAAAAGGACAAATGTGGCTGGCACTTTGCGCGCAGGGTTACACCGGCAGCTACGGTCGGGTATGTGCATTTGCGCGGGATTGGAAAACCAGTGAAGGATTGGCCGCTTCCAAAGGCGCGTTCATTCCCCTGAAGTTTGCGCATGGTGAGGCCTTCCAGTTTGACTGGAGCACCGAATACACCTTCATTGGTGGCTTGCGTCGGCGAGTGGAGCTGGCACACACCAAGCTATGCGCCAGTCGTGCCTTCTGGCTGGTAGCGTACCCGGGCCAAGGCCACGAAATGCTGTTTGATGCCCACGCCCGTGCGTTTGAGGCCTTTGGCGGTGTGCCCCAGCGTGGCATCTACGACAACATGAAGACGGCGGTGGACCAGGTGCTGGCGGGCAAGAAGCGCAAGATCAACAGCCGCTTTGAAGCCATGAGCGGGCACTACCTGTTCGAGCCGGAATTCTGCAACGTCGCCAGCGGCTGGGAGAAGGGTATCGTTGAGAAAAACGTGCGCGACCGGCGCACCAGCATTTGGCACCACGCCAAGGACAGGCGTTGGACCAGTTGGGCGGAACTCAATGTCTGGTTGGCCGAGCAATGCAGACTAGCTTGGAGCGAGCTCAACCACCCGGACTATCCCACGCTGAAGGTGGCCGATGTCTTGCAAGACGAACAGAGCCGGCTCATGCCCGTACCAAAACCGTTTGATGGCTATGTAGAGCTCATGGCACGTGTCACCAGCACCGCCCTGATCCACCTGGAGCGCAACCGTTACAGCGTGCCTACGGAGCATGCCAACTCAGCCGTCAGCGTTCGCCTGTACCACGACCACATTGCCGTCGTGGCCGACGGCACACATGTGGCCACACACAGTCGCAGCTTTGAGCGCAGCCAAACCTTTTATGACTGGCAGCACTACATCAGTTTGGTGGAGCGCAAGCCCGGAGGACTTCGCAATGGCGCGCCGTTTGCGGGTATGCCCGATGCGCTCAAGCAACTTCAGGCCATCCTGTTACGCCGATCTGGTGGTGACGCCGTCATGGCGCAGGTGCTGGCCGCTGTGCCGATTCACGGGTTGGATGCGGTGCTGGTGTCTGTGGAGTTGGCACTGGAGGCGGGCAAACCCAGTGGGGAACATGTGCTGAACGTACTGGCACGTCTCAAAAGCAATACGGCGCCAGACAATCTGGGGGACGCTTTGGCAGCAGAACTAAAACAGGGCTGGCCGCTACAGCTGCGCGAGGAGCCGCTTGCCAACGTAGATCGGTATGACGATCTGCGCAGCCCTGGGCTAAGCACACCGGCCAGCGAGGTGAACCCATGAGCGCGCAGATCATTGCGCAGCTCAAAGCGCTGAGTTTGCACGGCATGGCGGCCAGTTTCCCTGAGGTGGCGGCGCAGGCACGGCACACGGAGTTCAACCCTGAGACATTCATGCAGCAACTCATGGCGGCTGAAACAGCCCAGCGCGTGGTTCGCTCCACGGCGTATCAAATGGGTGCAGCCAGGTTCCCGGTGCACCGTGATCTGGCGGGATTCGACTTCGGGCAGTCCGATGTGGACGAGGCGCTGGTACGCAGGCTACAAACCACCGAGTTCACTACGGTCGCCCATAACGCGGTATTCATCGGTGGTCCCGGCACAGGTAAGACACATCTGGCCACAGCCATTGGCGTTGAAGCGATACAGAAGTACGCCAAGCGTGTTCGCTTCTTCTCCACGGTGGAACTGGTCAACGCCTTGGAGCAGGAGAAGGCACACGGCAAGGCAGGCCAGATCGCATTGAAGCTGATGTATGTGGATTTGGTGATCCTGGACGAGCTGGGTTATCTGCCGTTCAGTCAGGCCGGGGGCGCATTGCTGTTTCACCTGCTCTCGAAACTGTATGAGCACACCAGCGTATTGATCACCACCAACCTGGGGTTTGCTGAGTGGGCTCAGGTGTTTGGTGATGTGAAGATGACGACTGCCTTGCTGGACCGGCTGACACACCATTGCCATATTGTGGAGACAGGCAATCAGAGTTGGCGGTTCAAACACTCCAGTGCGAAAACCAAAGCTTCCAAGCACTTAACGAAGTCCAAACAGCCGATGCTGACAGAAGGAGAATCGATGCCAGCAGAGTGAAAGCAGAACTTATCCACAGCCCAATTGCAGGGCAGTTAAACTGCAAAGAGTGGGGTCAGGTTTGAATGAAAAACCGGGGTCAAGATTGGATGGAAATCAACAGCATGGGTATCCGTGCAACGTTCAATCAGTCGGTACAACTGTCGGCGATTTACCTGCGTTTGGTCTTCAATTTGTGTGAGTGTTTCTCCGCCCGCGTAAAGTTCAATTGCAGAGCGGCGCTGTGTGAAGGTTGCTCGATCCTTGATGGCCAATGCATTCGAATTGAACTCCGGCCATGTGGCAATGTCAGCCAATGTGATCTCGTTGCGGTGTTGCTTCATTGGATCGGCTCCAAGGCAGTGTGCAAGCTCAGTCTTTGGGTATGCAGCGATGGCGCAGAAAGATCGCCAATTCGCAGAAGATCAAAAACGGCGGCGCGTACCAGCATGGGTTGCTTCTTGGCCAATTCACGTTCTATTGCCAAAAGCGTGATGGACGCTTTGCACAGGGAGACGACGGACTTCTTCAAAGCAGGGCTCACCAACGTGGCGGAGCAATTGATCACTGGAAGCATGCGTTGCCAGTTGTCGATCCAGATCGAGGCGGCCGCCAATTCTGGTGATGTAACAACACCCAGCGGCTTTCCATCGTGTTCGTTGGGAAGATCGGTTGGCTTGTCGCCGCTTACCAGCATCACGAATTCTTGTGACTGTTTGCGCGCCACCCAATAGCTGATGAGTCGGGAAGTGGGGTCGGAGCCGATACGGGCGGGTCGTTCGCAAAAAGCCAGGACGCTGGGGTCGGCTTCCAGGCGTATCCACTGCTGAAAGCTGCCTTGATCGTAGTGTTGAACCAGTCTGCCAAGCTTTGGGCTGCGCGCTTCAATCATCCGGGCTCCGCGAGGGCGGGTGATGGCCAGTGGCGTTGGTGCGTCAGAGAAATCTCTCATGATTTCAACAGCTTAGGCACGCCAAAAAGTTTTAAAGCTGCGAAGTGACAGATTTACCTGCCGCTAATACAAAGTGACACATTTACCCTCGCAGACTTCGAGGGTAAATGTGTCACTGTTTACTGGGCTGCACTGGGGAATGTGTCGAATTTTGCGGTGACACAATTACCTTCCTCTACGCATGCGTTTCAAGGGTACTTGCTTGGCCGGCCGGTACCTTTGACTGACTTCGAGATATCTCTTTCTCCTGATGCCTCATCCAAGGAGACATGACGAGTGAACCCCCAAGACGAATGGGGCTAGATGCCTTAAATTGCCCCTTTAAAGCAGCCATTGGCCAATGACCGTAGATGGCCCTGAGGGGACTTCAGGTTTGCCGCCGAGAGCGGCATTTCAATTACCAGTTTCGGGATAATTTTCGTACGGCCCAAACCTGTCGAACGGCTATACGCAGAAGTCTGATGCCTGTCGCTAGAAAAGTCGTTGAGTGGCCGTTTCTTCGGTGCGGGCTGTCGTCAGTAGTGCACCATCCAATATTCACATTACAGGGATGGTGTGAAACGTTTTGGCGTTGCGCTTGACCAGGATCAACCGGTTTCTTTTAAAGAAACTTACGATGGTCTGGTTGGAGGCTTTCTATGAATACATTGACCAAAATGGCCCTCGGATTGCTGGGGCAGCTTAAGCCAGCGTCGCCGACTGGTGATGCCGCAACGACCATTGCATTACCACCCTCAACTCCGCAAGGCGGCATGCCCCTGATGGAGGCTTTATCACTGCGACGGTCGCAACGCAACTTTTCGCCTGAAGCCTTACCTGAGCAAACGCTGGCTGACCTGTTATGGGCCGCTGCCGGAATCAACCGATCTGAATTGAGCGGCCGCACGGCACCAAGCGCCATGAACGCGCAGGAGGTGGATGTGTACGCGGCGTTACCCAAAGGCCTCTACCGTTACGACGCCGTAAAGCACACGTTGCAATTGGTTGCTGCTATGGATGTGCGCCGCGTTACCGGTTACCAAGATTTCGTCGACAAAGCGCCGCTCGACCTGGTGTACGTGTCAGATCATTCGCGTATGAAGTTGGTTCCAGCAAGTCAGCGTCAACCGTACGCGTACGCCGCAGCCGGTGCGATGGCACAAAACGTCTACCTGTACTGTGCGTCTGTTGGCTTGGCGACGGTAATTCGGGCCTGGTTTGACCGCACAGCGCTGTCACAGGCGATGGGTCTGGACGCTGACAAGGAGATTTTGCTGGCCCAAACCGTTGGCATTGCGCTAATCGAAAGCTAGTCATGTGTGCTGGGCTGGTCTTTGGTCAGTGGGTGTCCGGAGAATTCAGTTGAATGTCTCAAATTGCGAGATACTGAACCCGAGGCGGTTGGATACCCTTAAACATCGGTCGGCTAGCCGCCCCCGACAACCATATGAAAACCTTGAAACTACTGCCAAGCGACCTGCGGCACACTGTTGACGCAGCTTCACTGGGCTTTGCCGACACCACAGAGCTTTTGCATTTGCAATTGCCATGGATTGGTCAGGAACGCGCCGAGCAGGCCGCACGCTTTGGCCTGACGATGGATCAGCCTGGGTACAACCTGTTTGTACTGGGCGAGGTGGGCAGCGGTCGCAGTACCTTGCTGGGTCAGATGATGCGGGATGAGGCCGCCAAACGGGCAGTTCCGCCGGACCTGTGTTATCTGCATAACTTTGACGCGCCTGAGCACCCGCGCGCACTGCGCCTTCCCGCCGGGGAAGGGCGCTTGCTGCGCCAACTTATGGGACAGTTCGCCAAGAAGCTGCAAGCGGACATACCAAAACGGCTCTGCGAAGCCGATTTCAAGTCCGAGAGCGAGCGACTGACCAATGCCAACAAGGCTGAAGAAGAGCGCGCCTACCTCGAACTCAGCGCATTTGCAGATGCCAGAAACTTTGCGCTGATGCGAGAGCAGGGAAACATGGTGTTCACACTGAGGGATACCAAAGGTGAGCCATTGACTGCTGGCAAGGCATTGGCACTGACCCGCGAACAGCGCGCTGAGATTGACAATGCGGAAGAAGCCCTTCGCCTGGAAATTAGCCGTTATCTCGAAAAAGCCCGCACGATGGAGCGAGTGCTCAACGAGAGCCTGGCAACCCTGCGACGTCAAATGGTCAAGCCGCTGTTGGACCACGAATTGCAGACCATCCGAAACGAAATGCGCAAGCAAATCAAGGACACGGTCAAACTTGGGAGCTACCTGGACCAGGTCCACCACGACATTCTGGAAAACGTGGAAGCGTTTGAGCCGAGTGAAGATGAGGAGATTCGCCTGGAAGCCTTGGTAACTGTGGTATCGCGACTGCGGATCAATGTTGCGGTGGATAACCACGGGCTCGCCGGTGCACCGGTCATCACGGAAGACAACCCTTTATTTCGCAATCTGTTTGGCAGCATTGAATACGAGTCTGATGGCGACGTGCTGGTCACAGACTTTTCGCGCATCCGCGCCGGCAGTTTGCTCAAGGCCCATGGTGGTTTCTTGATGCTGCACTTGCGCGACCTTCTGGCCGACGAACCGGTGTGGGAAAAGTTGCGGCGGTTTCTGCGCAGCGGACGTCTTCAGATCGAAGAGCCCGGCATGATGTTTGCACCCATTGCTGCCGTGTCCCTGCAGCCTGAACCGGTCGACGTGGATGTGAAGATCGTGCTGATTGCTTCGGTGGAAGATTATTACGCGGTGCAGGAGGGCGACCCTGAGTTCGCCCGTCGCTTCCGTAGCAAAGTTGACTTTGCTGAGAGCTTTCGGGCAACTCCAGAGTCTCGCAACGCTACAGCCATTTTTGTAGCGCACACGTGCCGGCGCATGGGGTTGGTTCATTTCTCGGCGGCGGCCGTGGCTGTGGTGATAGAAACAACGCACCGAGAAGCAGAGGACCAGACGCGCCAGAGTGCGCTGTTCGAGCGGTCTGAAGCGCTGGTGGTAGAAAGCAGCGCCATCGCGCAGCAGCGGGGTTCGCTGTTGGTTCAAGCAATGGATGTCCGCGCCGCGTTGCAGGCCCGTATTCATCGCCACAGCTATCCCGAGGACCGGTTGCAGGAGACGCTTGTGGATGGTGAGCGTTTGCTTGACGTGCATGGCGAGCGAGTCGCGCAGCTCAACGGACTCACAGTAGTCGATCTTGGAGACTATGCGTTTGGCTTTCCGGTGCGCGTCACGGCGCGCACTTATGCGGGCGAAGAGGGATTGCTCAACATCGAACGTGAGGTCAAGCTCTCCGGGCCGATCCACGACAAGGGTGTGATGATCCTACACAGCTACCTCTCGGCTCTGTTTGGGCATATCGCGCCGCTCGCACTCAATGCGGCCGTGGTTTTTGAGCAGGAATACAGCGGAGTAGAGGGTGACTCTGCATCGTGTGCTGAGTTTTATGCACTGCTGTCCAGCCTGGCCGGTCTACCGCTCAAGCAAGGCATTGCTGTAACGGGTGCGGTCAACCAGCACGGCGAGATGTTGCCTGTGGGTGGCATTAATGAAAAAATTGAAGGCTATTTTCGAAGCTGCGAGCTGCTTGGGTTGGATGGCCATCAAGGTGTTTTGATTCCTGGGCGTAACCGCCGCCATTTGATGCTTAATCCGAGCGTTGTAGAGGCCGTAGCGCAGGGGCGCTTTCATATTTACACGGCAGACGATGCCTCCCAAGGCATGGAGCTGCTTACCGGTATCCCATTCGGGCAACTGGTTTCACGCGAGTACCCAGCCGATACGGTGTTAGGAAGGGCGCAAAGAACTTTGCAGGAATATCGCAACTCATGCGAAACCCCCCGTGCAGCAAGTGCACCCCGGCGACTTCACAAGCCACACATCGAAACTAAACGCAATCACACTGATTGATACAACGCATTTACCCGATTGATTTCTCTGTCTGCCTATCGGTGCTCAAGCCGACACGAAATTGTTCCAGCTTGGCGGCGTAGTTGTCAGAGTCTCCAAAGCTCAAGAAACGTGCATAGCGCGAGTGCGCGCCCAACACCTTGCGGGCGTGTTTGATAGGGCAAAAATATTCTTCGGTGCGACCCACAATCTCGGTCACGTAGGCCATTAAACCGTTGGCGTAGGCACAGTAAGTGCAGTGGAACTTCTCAATGAAATTGAGAAAACCCAGTTGTTGTCGGTCAAAGATCATGTAGTCACCCCGACGCACTTTGGTGATTCCGTAAATCGGGAAACAGGTCGCCTGGTAGAAACTCACGCATATGTCGAGAATCAGCATTGGAATAATCATGCTGTAGATGATCGGACCGGTAATCAGGTTCTGAGGGCGGTAAGTGACCAGCCAGCGGAAAAAACCGGTTTTGAGAAGGCGGTGTGCCTCCAGCACGGCTGCCTCAAACTCAACCCGTTTCCCCTTGATGGTGTACAGAGCGCTTGCTTCTTGCGCCTGCACTTCTTTGCGAAGTTCGTCTTCAAGCGCGCTCATTTGATCAAGCAGATGGCGGATCTTCTCATTCATGGTGCATGACCGATTGATGGGGTGTTATCAACGCTTGCAGCGATTGCACTTGTCGTTCCAACTGGGCGATACGGTCAAGGTTGCCAAGGACAATGGCCGCGGCAAACAAATCCAGGTCAAAGTCAAGCCGCAGTTTTGCCACGGTGCGCAGTGGAATCACCCAGTGGGCACTGAAGCTGCGCTCTGGCTGGCTTGCGTCCAGTGGTTTCAGGGCGTTGTAGTCCACCAACTCTTCCAGCTCAGCGGTTGACAAGCCGCAACACACTGCCAGTTCATCCAGGATGATGGTAGCCGTGGAATCAAGGGTGAAGCATTCGGTGTGTACTTCAAGCATGGGTACTCTCCTTGGAACTATTCGCCCTTGGGTTAAAGCCTGAAACCTTGGCCAGTTCCTGGTACAGCTCGCGTTCCTTGGCCGATAGGGTGCCGGGTACATCAATGTGAACAATCGCGTAAAGGTCGCCTTGATCGGGCGCCAAACCCCGGCCGCGTAGGCGCAATTTGCGACCTGCGCGAGTCCCGGCCGGAACAGTCAGCAAGACAGGTTGCTCCAAAGTCGGCACTTCAATTTCGGCACCCAAGGCAGCCTCCCAAGGAGCTATTCGCAAGTCAAAGTAGAGGTCATAGCGATCTGGTCGAAAAACCGCGTGTGGCGCTAATTTAATGTGCAGATAGATGTCCCCATCCGGGCCACCATTGAAACCCTTACCACCCTTACCACGCAATCGCAGCTTCTGATCCTGGCAGGCGCCGGGCGGAATGCTGACTTGCAGCGTGCGCTCGCCATGGGCATCTGCAAGGGTCAAGTTGACAGTGCGACCGCGTCTGGCATCTTCAAGCGATATGGTGACACTGCTTTCATAGTCACGTCCTTTGATTGGCATGGACTGCTGGCGTCCGGCTGGACGTCCCCGTCCCATAGCCGCCAGCAAATCAGCCAGATCAATATCTTCAAACGATGCACCGCCCGGCGCAAAGTCCTGTTGCCACTGTGGCGGTGGTTGAAAATCAGCCCCGGGTGTTGGGTGCCCAAGCTCGTCATATGCCGCACGTTTGGCAGTATCTTTGAGGGTGGCATAGGCTTCGGCGGCCTCTTTAAATCGTGCCTCAGCGTCAGGGGCTTTGGATACGTCCGGATGGTAGGTCCGCGCCAGCTTGCGGTAGGCCTTTTTGATGTCATCCAGACTGGCAGTGCGCGGCACGCCCAGCGCTTCGTAGTAGTCTTTGTATTTCATGGCGGAGCCAGTATGGAACTTGGAGCGCACGATGTATTGCGCTGGCTCAACTGATCATGCAATTGGTTGATGCAAGGCAATTTGAGGTCCACGCCTGAAGCGAATGCTTCGATGACAGTGAAAGAAAGACGGAAAGTATCCTAAAGCTGCAACTTAGAACGGGGGCTGCGGCTCCCGTTTTGCATTCTTGAACGACCGCTTCGAAGAAATTTAGATGTCTTTTCCCAGCCTAACCCGGAACTTTCGTCAAACGAGTCTGAGTCGGCCGCAGTGCCAAATTCGCGGCCCTAAAGCGGTCTTCTGCCAAGGACCGCAGCTGGCCCACAGCCGAAGTCGGCATTGCCGTCGTTTGAAGACGTGGTGGTCAAGGCCAAGTCCGTGACGAACGCCGCAGAGCGCACCAAACTTTACGAGCGGGCACAAGTCATCTTCAAGGAGCAGGCTCCCTGGTTCACGATTGCACACTCCGTTCAGTTCAAGCCGGTGCGCAAGGAAGTGTTTGATTTCAAGCTCACCCCCTTCGGGCGTCACACCTTCTATGGTGTCGACATGAAATAAACGCCATCGGCGACTCACCTGCCATTTCGATCCAGAGTGACTTAAGGTCGTCCAGCGATAC
>JFJP01012592.1_pt1 | contig 10822 bp, 21 predicted proteins | sample 431651 | NCBI WGS metagenome assembly JFJP01 (sample SAMN02602958, study PRJNA72255) | Microbial mat metagenome, whole genome shotgun sequencing project. | biome: fresh water; feature: sink hole; material: water; isolation source: purple microbial (photo- and chemosynthetic) mats found in...
CCCCCTGAAATTTGCGCCATGACCCCACTGAAATTTGCGCCATCACCCCCTGAAATTTGCGCCATGCCGTGACTGAAAATTCCGCCCAGATGGGCTGAAAATTCCGCCATATTTGCGCCTTCCAGTTCCTGCCCCGTGACAAAGGCTTCGAGCATTTCCGACGATACCTCTTCAAGTAGAACATAAAACGTCCTTGCATGATCCTCTACGCCGCGCTCGTTTCCTGATTCGCGCACATATTGACGGAAAACAGGATTGACATACTTTTCATTTTTTTTCTGGTTCAGCCACTCCCAGACCGTTTTCACCCTGGTCACACCCAGCCATGAAGCAATCTCCGTATAGCCATCCTTCACTACCACACGGTTGCGCATCTCTTCGCCTGAGTAACAACGGTCGCGCAAGAGGCTAACCATCCACGCTGCCCCGCTGCCCAAGTGCGGCAACACATGCTCCATAAAAAAAACGGTGATTTTGATCTGGTCGTTTGTCGGCATGATGTGATTCTGTATCCCGGCTGCCAGCGCGTCGATCAGTTTGCTCTCCAATTCACCGTCAAACAACTCATGCGCCAGATGCCGAATGGTAGCGGGGGTTCCTGCCGTTTGCGCTTCCAGCGGAATTAACTCATCCAGCGGCGCAACCAACGCGCTGCGCAGCGCGCTCTCCGCTCCGCTATTTTTTTGATGCTCAACCAGCCAGGTACGCAGCGACACGGTATCAATGGGCGTCAATGGCATCGTCATTGCCACCGTGAACTTGCGCGGCAGTTGTTTGAGGGTGGCTGACGAGACATCCCATTTTGCCTCTTCTTCCACCCGCGTAACCAGTCCGTAAAGCTTTTCCCAGGTAGCCCGATTCGCCGAGCGATTCCAGAAGGTGCGCTCGGTGATGCCTGCGCGATTTGCCAGTTCTGCGACCGAGAAGCGATTGGTGTACTGCTCGCTGCGCCCGCCGCGACGGTATGCCGCCTGGCGAAAACTGACATACATCCAACCCAAATCAGGTCCGATGCTGGGCAGCCAGCGACGGAAGTACCCTGGAAGATAGACCGCCCGATCAGGATGAACGATCTGCTCGTACACCGAGTCATACGCTGCGGAAGAGATGTCCAGCAATCCCCCATTCTCGATTTGCTTTTTGTCTTGCGTCTGGGTCTCGGCTTCGATTTCCACCGTCTCAATAGATGCCTGAGATTCCTGCGCTACCACGAAATTCACCCGTAAGTTGTCGCCTCTGAGGATGGCGTTGATCGCAGCTGTCTGACGGCTTTCCAGCCAGTCGCGGGCATACGCGTTGCGCACCTCAACGGTTAGCAAGCCCTCTGCGGATGAGCGCGCCCGCGTGTCGCGCACCCAAGTATCGTAGGATGCGCGCGGCAGGTCCATTTGAAGTTGCGCGAGAACAGACGCCCATGTTTTTTCGATGTTCACAATTTGCGTATTCATACGCATGACTCCTGATTGCCTGAGTTTGATGGATGTTTGCTTTGCATTTTTTTCTTGTTACAAAATATCCGCTGCGCTTTTTTTGTTACAAACAATCACGCGCCTGCGCGCTCCCAAGCCAGGGGCTTGAAGATGGTTTCGCCGCGCGCTTCCTCTTTGACGAAGATAAACACGCCTTTGCCCAGATCCCGCAACAGTCCCCCCACCTGCCAGTCGCAAATCTTGCCCCGCGACATCTCCAGCCCTGTGTCGCAGCGGTATGGGGACTGCGAAACGCCCCCGCAGGCGGGACAGCGAAAGCCTGCCTGTCCCAGCGCGCGCAATAATTCTTCCTGGGTCTCGAAGACCCGCGCCTTTTCCGCGTTGCCAAGCACGGGCTGATTGCTTTCCTGGTAATAATTCATGTACCAGTATGTTCTGTTACGTTCCCAGGCATCCAGAATCTCCCGCGCGTCGAGTCCTGTCTTCTCTGCGTAATGCCTGGCGCGCTCAACCACCCAGCCCAGTTTTGCGCGGTAGGCATGGAAGGAATCTCTTGCCGCGTCTTCTTCCACCGCCGCGCTCAGTTTCCGATATCCTTCGCAGTCCAATTCAACCTGCGCTGCGCCTTCGCGCAGTTCGGCGCGGCTCACGGCGAAGCCATACACATAGCCCCATGCTGCGGGGTAGAACAGGAACGGGCGCGATGGGTCTTTCTCCACTTCCCATGGATGCCGCGCTACATAAACGCCGCTCGCTCCACTTTCAATGGCGGGATATTTCGGCGCCAGTCTGTCATGCCCTGCTCCACAGTACACCGCCGATTTTCCGTCTGTTTTCTTGATGCCCATTACTCCTCCGTTTCCGCAGACTGCCTCATCCGCGCAATCTTCTCGCCCTGGATGCTGGCGAAGAAATTGGGAATGCCTTTCCAAGAGATCAAGCCGCCAATACTGCCATGACGGTTCTTTTCCACCCGCAGCAAGTCTGCATGTGCGACGACCAGAACCACGTCCGCTGACTCCAGCGTTGCGTCCGGTATTCGCTTTGCTTCTTCCGCGCTGGCGATGATGAACAGGGTTTTCGGCGCTTTCTGTCCGATAACGCCGAAGCCGCCCACAGAGGAGTCGTACTCTTCCGTGACGCGCCCAGCAATTTGAAGTCCGCTAAGGATGCTGCCCGCTGTGGTGTAGCCTACGCCCAGGTCGCGGGCGATGCTCCCCACCGTTACGCCTGCGCGCGTTTTCAGCATGTTCTCGATTTTCGCTTGTTCCGTCTGCATGGTTCCTCACATCAAGAAGTTGTTCAGGCTGTCTGCCAGTTCGTCGTCGTCGGGCAGTCCTTCGATGTTGACTGCCGCCATCCCGCCCGAGCGCATGGCGGCTTTGATGAATGCCGCCCGTTTGCGCGCGGGTACGCTGCGGAAGGATTCAATCAAGTCGTCGTCCTCGCCTTCGCGCAGGCTGAGGACCGCCCGAACCACTACAACCATCGAGGTCAGCCGCGCCCGTCCCATCCCCTACCCCGCTTTCTTCAGCAGCGACATCTTGTACAGCCCGCGCGCTATCGACAGAATCGGGTTGTCGGGCACATAGGCTTTGCCGTCGAAGAGCAGCGGCAGCGTGTCTTTCAGCAGCAGCGACCCGCCCCCCAGCAGGATCACCCGCTCGAAGCGCCGCCAGACTTTGCCGCTTTTGTTGTTCGACCAGTATTCGTTGATGACGCTCCGCACTTCCCGTTCCCAAATCGGCAGCGCGGTCGTCACATCCAGACTCCCTTCGCGCAACATGCTGTCCAGTTCGCCCAGGCTGTATAAGCCCTGCGCGTTGACGATCTCCAGCAGCCGTTGCACGCCCGAGGCGGTTCCGGTCGTGAAGCGGTTTAGCGGCACTCTGTCGCGCACCACCAGCAGTTCCACCGTGCCAAAGCCCACGCTCACCACGCCTACTTCCGCCGTCAATGCCTTCTTGCGTTCGGGGATGAATTTGCCCTGGTCGTCCAGCAGGTAATCAAACAGCCCGCCGCTGACCTGCGCCGCTACTTTGACATCGCGCACTTTCAATTCGATTTCCTTCCCGTCTGCCACCCATTGATGTTCGCCCACAAGCCAGGCGCGGATGCTCTCTTTGGTGCGCTCCGCCAGGTCTTCGGTCAGGATTTCCTGCGGCAGTCCCACGATCAGCGTCAGCGCTTCGCTCATGTCGCCGTGTTGCCGCAGGTAGTCGGTCATGGCTCCGTGAAAGAGCGCCACCATTTCAGGCGTGCCGTTGAAGCGTTCGACATCGAGGTTCCCCACCGGTCGCCCGAAGTCGTGCGCGCCCGCGCCAACATAAAACGCGCCGTGAGCGTTCACGATCTTCAACGGCGCTTTTTGCCTGCGCAGTCCCAGCGTGCTGCTGACTTCGTTCATGCCGCCCAGGGCGATCTGCGAGAGGGTCTGCGTTCCGCCCTGCGGTCCGTATAGTTTGAATGCGCCGTTCCCGGCGTCCAGTCCAAGTACCTTGCTCATCGAGTCTCCTTTGTGGTTGGTAAGCGGCAGGTAAGCGTCCCGCTTACTCGCCGCTTACCGCCCGCTTCCGTTTTTTATGCCGTTCCGCCGCCCCGCAGGGGGCGGCGCTTCGGCTTGTTTTCCTTGTCCATTTGGTAAGCGGGACGCTTACGCGCCGCTTACCGCCCCCTCGTACCAGCCCGCCACTTCCTTGACTGCGACGTAATGCACGTCCAGCCGCAGGGCGCCAGTGCGGTATGCGCTCAATCCAAATTTCAGGTAGGTCGTCACCAGGTAACTCAGGCTGACCCGATGGCGCTGCGCCTGTTCCCACAAGTTCTGGTGCCGCACAGCGCCGGTGCGGTATGCCGCGCCAGGTCGGTATTTCTTCACCCGCGGCTGGCGGGCGGGAATTTCACGATATGCGCCATCCTGCATTTCTTTGCCGACGTTCCACAGGATGCCGAGGTATTCAGGTTCGGGGTGGATCGGCAGGGTTCCCTTTTTGTCCACTGTCAGGGCGTAGTCCAGCAGGGCGTTGGCGATGTCGTCTACGCGGCGCACTGCCAGGCTGTCTGCCAGTCCAACCATCTGGTCGCGGAGGTCTTCTGGAATCAGATATCGCCGCGCTGGGTTTTCGCGTTCGTATCGCCGGGAACGCTGGCGATAGACCACCAGCGTTTCCGTTTCCATCAGGGCGTCCTGCATCCAGTTCGTTGCCACTTATTCCTCCAGCCCCGCAAGGCGCGATAACACTGCCTTGCCTTGCGGGGTCAGTTTCCAAAGGTTGGTTTGTACGCTGCCAATCCGTCCCAGCGGGTTTTCCACCAGTCCCAATTGCAGCAGGCGATATGCCCGCCCGCCGCCGAAGTTCTGAAAGACCCAGGCGTTATCGCGCTCGTTGAAGAGCAGGTCTTTCAGGAACAGCGCTTCTTCCACCAGAAATCCAACCTCCCGACAGCGGGTGGGGGAGAAGCGCTGGGCTTCGTCTTGCAAGCGGGCGCGAAGCGCAGACGACATCATGACATCCCAATCAGTTTGATGAGCGAGCCAAACGCGCGCGCCCATTTGTGCGCCCAGCGTTCAGGCTCGGGCTGTTCTTCAAGCCGTCTGCATTCTTCTGCCATCTCCGCGCGCCACGCAGCGTAATACGCCTGCTCTCGTTCTTCTTCGCGTTGCCGCTTCCAAACAGCGAATTCTTCCTCGCCAAGTTTTTCGAGCATTTCTTTTTCCAGCTTTCTCTCGGCTAGGTAGAGTTCTAAAAGGTGAGAGGCGATCTTGAAGTTTTCCTGGATATGCTGTTGGTAGGCGTCGTACTCGCGCCTTGATTTACTGCGGAAGATTTTCAACATACTGTCGCTCCGTCTTCAGACTGGGATTGTTCTTCAAGCCGTCTGCGTTCTTCTGCCAGTTGCGCGTCGATTTTTTTGCGCATCTCCAGTTCCAGATCCTGAATCCTTTGTTGGTAGGCATTGCGTTCGCGCTTCGCTTCGTCCTGGAGTCTTTGTCGATAGGCGGTATAGTCGCGTTTCAATCTGCCAAGTAATTTCAACATGCTGTCACTCCGTCTTTTCTTCGAGAATGGTGTTGCCGTTTGCGTCTTCGCCAAAGGCGGCGTTTTCGATGATGGTCAGGGCGGCGGGTTTGCCGTCCACTTCGATGTTGACGGTCTTTACGCCGGACGAGCGGGTAATCGAACCCAGGGCGCCCAGGAACAAATCAAGGGCTTCCTTGAGGTTGGGCGGGCGGTTCGCGCCGCGCCGCTGCACCTGGAGTCCCCGCAGTGGATTGAATTTCTTCCACTCGTCCAGGCGCAGGATGTTCGCCGCCCGGCTTAGGTAGGGTTTGCAGGTTTGTGCCCGTTGCCGTTGCCGCTGAAGCCCGCTGCTTCTGGTTCTTCGACAAACGCTGGCTCGGGGGCTTTCGCCGCCGCTTGCGGCACGGTGATCACCTGGGCGGGGGGCAGGCTCGGCTGCTTCGCGGGGTGAAGGTCAGGGTCATACGCCTGGGCGGGCACATTCCGCTTTTGCGCCATCACGCTGGCGTCCCCCGCAATCTGTCCCATCGCTTCATCCAGCAGGGCGCGGTCCCCAAAACGCTCGACGAATTCATCCTCTTTTGCCGCGGCTTCCGCCACTTTGTCCGCAAGCGTTAAAGCGAGGTTGATGTTTTCAAGTTGTCCCTCGTGATAGGCGATGGCTTCCTGCTGGTTATGTTTGGCGCGAATCCCTTCGTCGATATAAAAGTAAATCGCCGCCAATACTCCATGAAACGCGCTGTTGAGCAAAATCAACATCAGGATGGCTAATTCAATCCACCGCGCGTATTCGCTGCCGAAACTCTCCGCAAAGACGTTCACGCCCGCCGCCAATATCCCGATAACGATGATCGCCACGACCGATGCGACCGCGCCTAAAACGGCAATGATCCGCTGCCACTTGCTGGCGTATGCCCGCAGGTACAGAAATTCGTGCATGATCAGCGGTCCGAAGCCCGCGAAGAAGGTCAGGATCGCGTAGAGAATATTGGTGAGCGCAAAAACCGTGAACGCCGTGATGATGTCCAGGAAGAGCGCGACGATGTTGTAGAACAGCCATGCCCACCACAAGGCAAAGTTCGAGGGTTTCTTCGGCGCTTGCGGGCGCCGCATGAAGGTCAGGAGTTGGTCTTTCTTTTCCGATAAAGTTTTCATTGGGTTATTGTCCTTGACAGTATTTCGAGTGAATCCAGCCTTCCTGGTCTCCCGCGCGCACTTGCAGCCAGACGCTGGTGGGGGAGGTGGAGAGGATGGTGACGGTTTGATCGTGGTACAGCGTGCCGATGACTTCGGCGAATGTGCCTGCGTCTTGCCGCAGGTTCAAGGTCTTCAAGGCGCTGATGCGACAGGTCTGTTCCTGGGTGATGACGACCTGGGCGGCGGGCGGGGAGGATTTCCCGCCTGCCGCTTCGCTTTCCATTCCCACGGCAACGTTTACCGTTGTCTGCGCCTGACTCAACACGCAGGCAAGCGTCAGCGTCGGAATGAAAAGCAGGAGCAGGAGATGTAGTTTTTGTTTGCGGTTTGGCATACGCTTCCGATTAAGACTCCTTTCGTTGTGGGATTGGGCGTCTCGCGGAAACTTCGCCCGCGAGACGCCGCCTTTCTTTGGGGTCTACCACCAGCCCTTCGCCGTGCATTCAATCGCTTGCGCTTCGTTTGCCGTGCAATAAAGGTTGATATAAGCGCCAGGGTCTCTGGCTATGTTTTTCAAAAGTTCTGCAATCCTATTCATTTCAACCTCTAAAAATTTTTCTAATCCAAATCGCAAGGGCGCCAAGCGCCAGCAGCGTCACGACCGCCACCGCTTTTGCCAGTTTGAGAAGCGCTGCGGAGAACGCTTGCTCTCCCATGACATACAAGGGAATGCCAATGGCTGCGGCGATGAGCAGCAGTACGCCGCCGCCAACCCAGTGTTCCCACCACGGCGGCGGAACATACCGGGACGATGGGTTGTACATGCTGATGTTCTGCCGCACGCCTTCGATGTCGTCCGCTTCGCAGTAGTAGGTGGCGCCGCTTTCGCCGCGAAGCGCGTACAGCGGGCGTCCGTCTTCATGCCGCGCGGGTCCAATTTCCGCTACGATGTCTTCGTCCAGTCCAGGGGAGCTGTAGTCGTAGGCGCTCATGGCTGACCGATGCCGTAGTCTTTTTCGATGATGATCCGCGCCGCCATGACTTGCGCCGCTGTGCCGCGCAGTCTTCCGCGAATGACTTCAACCAGTTGCGCGGGGTTGAGTTGACTCATCGCCACCCCTGCAAGCGGGGAGGGGGTCTGGGTGGCTTCCTGGTAGGTCAGCCCTTTGTCTTCGTCCGCGAAGACCGGCTCGATCTGCGCTCCCTTCTCTTCTGCGGCGGCAAGCGCTTCGGCGTAGGTCTTGCAGGTCTTTGTCTCTGCGCCGTGTGTCACGCGGTAGTGCAGTACGGTCTGCGTCTTCATGCTGCCGCCTTCGCTTTCGGCGCGGCAAGGAAGGCGGGGATTTCGCTCCAGGGCAGCCATCCCGCGCGAATGTCTTTCAAAATTGCTTTCATGTCGTCTCCCTTTTGATATTCAAAAGCCTTGTCAAATTGGAGGCATCTGGTTAGAATAACCAGGCTCATGTTCCTGTGGATGCCTCCGGGTGTTTGCGGGAACTTTTTTTATCTGTATGCGGGGTCTTCCACCTCCTGTCTCGGGGTTATCATCGTCTGAGTTTCCGCTTTGCTCATTTCCAGCGCGACACGTTCCATGTCCTTGCAGGTTTGCGCGTCCTGCTGCGCGCCTGCTTCAACGTACATCTGCGCCGCCGCCTGGTAGAGCGTGATGGCTTCCGATACGTTGCCGTCTCTGTAATGGGCTGCCAGCGCTTTTTCAAACGCTTCGCGCGCCGTGAGTTTGGGCGTCGTTGTTTGGGCGTCGTTTGCATGGCTACTTCCGCGCCCGCGGCGCGGCGGTCGAGCGATTCGAGGAACCGTTGGACAGGACAAGACGCCTTTGCTTGCGCGCTTTCCGCCCGCGTTTCTTTTCAACCGCCTTGCGCGCCTGCCCCGCTGCGTTGACAACATATTTCATCCGCTTGTCGTGGATGTGAACGAAGGTCGTGCCAGGGTCGAAGCCGCCCGACAGCACGTCGCTCAGGCGAAACAGTACGCCGCGAAAGTAGCCCGATGGGTCATGGGTCACTTTCCAGGCGCGCGCTCCGCCATCCAGGAGCATCATGCCGCTCAGTCGGCGCTCTTCTGAACGCGGGTAAACGCCTTTCATGGCTGTCCTCCCGCTTCTGCGCGCGCAAAGGTCAATCCAAACATTTCGATAGTGGGGTTTGTTGCCAGGCAACTCGGGCAGACCGTTGTCTTTTGCTCGACTTCCCCGTCTTTCATCAGTGGAATCCGTTTCCAGCCCGCTTCGAGGGCGGCCCTTGCCAGCGCCTCTTTGCTGTCCCGGCTGGTTTCCATCCGACCGCACATCGCGCAGCGAATGGCAAAGGCGTTCGGCGCATTGAAGCAAACGTCAAGCGCGCGTTCGTCGAAGATCAGCGGTTTGTCGTGTTGCTGTCTGCTGCCTTTGTGCAGGGCAAGGCGGTCGCTCAATTTCAATGCCAGTTCGCTGACCCGCAGGAAGCGCCCCGTTTCGTCCACGCGGATGGCGCCCCCGTTGGGGGTGAGGGCGCCATCGTTCGCTACGACGGCATACGCCTGGTTCTTTCCCGCTGCCAGGTTTGGGTAAAACGCCAGCAGCTTGACGCTGGCGTTTTCAATCTTGAGCGTGGGGGATTTGACTTTGCTCATGTTCCTGCCTATCCTTTTTCCCACCACTCATTGCCATACCCGTCCGTGCAAAGAACCAGGTCGCTGCCGCCCGCAGTTTCTTCTATCGCAACAGTTCTGCCTTCCGCGATCACAACATCGCCATTGTGATTCGGCTGACCAAAATCTGCCGCAGAGACTGGGATGAGTTTTTCCAGCGGGGTGAAGTCTTCCGGGTGCGCGGCTTTGTACCCTTCCAGGGTTTCGTGGTCTGTGACCGTTCCGTCTGCGTTGATGGAGCCAAAGTAACTGCGCCCGGCGTAGTGGGCGTGAAAAGCCTGTACGTTTGGAAATGTCTTCGGCATGACTTATTCCTTTTCCGCCTGATATGCCTGCGCTTTGTCCCAGCCTTGGGCGCGGATGTTGCTGCCCCAGGTTGTGAGGAAGGCGGTGACTTCGCCGTGAAACTTCAAGTCCACCAGTTGTTTGCCATCCCGTTCGATGAATTTCTCCCGCCGTCCCAGCCACGCCTGGGTGATGGCGATGGGCGTCCAGGTCGGGTAGTGGAATTCGACTTCGGGGTCTTGTATCAAGTCGCCTTCCTGCTCGAAGTAGTGCGCGACGCTCACCATGTCGCCGTGCCGCTCGATGACCAGCGGTTCATACGCGCTCTGGCTAAAACGGACGTGGAAGTGTTCCTCCCTTTGAAACTCTTCCAGCAGGCTGTGCGCTTGCAGCAGCCCTTCAATGGTTTGTTGGAATTTGCTCATGTTCCTGTTCCTTATCCTGCGTTCTTGTACTTGTTCTCGATTTCGACATCGAGACGAATCAGCTCTCTTGTGTCTTCTATGGCGCCCCAGTTGACGCTTCTGCGCTCTAACATCTCCTCGCGTTCGCAGTGGGGGCAGACGCCTCGCTTTTCGATTGCGCGTCCGCAACGACGGCAGGTGATTTGTTCTTCGCTCATGTTCCTGGGTTCTCCTTTTGGTGGTTGGGATGGTTCTGCCTGTTCGGGCAGTTACGCTGACTTGCGATCAGATAATGCCGTGATCGTGAGAAAGGTCGCCGCTGCGAAAACCAGCATGTACCAGAACATTTCCAGTCCTGGGTTCTTCAAGAATTCAAGCGGGCGCGTCACAGCGAATAGAACGCCGAGTCCGCTTGGTACTAGAAAAACAATTGCAAGTTTGACGATGATTCTCATGACTGTCCTTTGAATAATATTGTGCAGGCTGCGGGATTCGGACCCGCCCGATGTCCTCACGAAGACACCGCCTTGCCTCGGAAACCTGCGCGGCTGGCGACCAGGGATGCCAGCCAGAACTTGCCAATAAAGCCCCTGGTCTCTCTCGCTCTGCGGAGGAGGGCTGGACAGAGCGGGATTTACGATTCAAGCCAGAGTTTTTCTGGACGAATGGAGCGGGGCGAATAATGGCATTTGCCACAACGGGCAGACTCGTCAAACGTAACGACCTTGATTTCGTCCAAAGTGAGTTCCATCCATTCTTCCTTGGGAGAATTCGCCAAGCCGCAGCATGTGATGTAAATGCCGTTCTCTTCTCGAAGTACAAAATGCCCAATCGAAGCCCCCAAGCCAATCCTCTTTTTCATCCATTTCATAACGGGTGTGTTTTTTCCTGGCAT
>JFJP01027597.1_pt1 | contig 10821 bp, 16 predicted proteins | sample 431651 | NCBI WGS metagenome assembly JFJP01 (sample SAMN02602958, study PRJNA72255) | Microbial mat metagenome, whole genome shotgun sequencing project. | biome: fresh water; feature: sink hole; material: water; isolation source: purple microbial (photo- and chemosynthetic) mats found in...
GGATTGCTAATTTAAAAAAAAATAGCTTTGTTTAAATTTTTTATTTTTTTTATGAGGTTTTTAAAATTTTATTGCTGATTTAATTTAAAAGGGCTTCTCTTTTGGCTTGAAGAGCTTTTTTCTTCATCGTAAGCGATTTGAACTAAGATTTTCCAATAAACAAAAAAGATAATATATTAGTTTCATCATTTAATTATTTACCTCGACAAAGAAAAAACTAAGAACCAATCCATAAACTATATAAGCATTGTATTTCAAAGATTTTGGTGTATAAGCATCAGTATGTGTTTCTTGAAAGGTGATTCGTGGGAACCAATTGAACACCAAATATCTAATAAAATAAATTTATTCATACATATACAATGGAAGAAAAACCGGCCATAATTCACATAGGCTTTGGTTGATTGAAAGCTTGAACTATTGGCGATTCTGGTCTGGGTATTGAATAAAGAATGAGTGAGGTTCAAATAATATTTATAGAATGTTGGGTTCATTTTTCAAGATTAAAAAAAAATGGTTTTTTGTTGATTTTCTTTAATTTTTTTTTTTTTTAATAAATTTTATAAATATTTTTTTTTTTAATTAATTAGTTAATTTTTAAATTTTTTTTAATAATGTTTTATTGGATTTCTAAAAAAAATTCATATGGATTCTTAAATTTTCTAATAATATTCTTTTAAATCTACAACTGGTCTCACTTTTCCCTTGCATTCCCCAAACCCAACTCTCACGCTAAATAAAATTCCTTTAGAAAAACTTTAATAAAATTAATTTATTTACCCATCCTTTTCAGCAAATCCTCTAATATTAAGAATATCTCCATCATTTATAAACGTTCTTTCTTCTTGTTCATTGATCTTTATTGGTTCTTTTCCTGACCAAGACAATTCTAGCATAGATCCATAAGATTTTTTCTCCACTCCACTGATGGTTCCTATAATAAAAAAGAGTTGATATAAATCTTATTATAGTTAAATACCAGAAGCTAGCATATCTCCAGGGTTCATATTACATCCTGTAACTGCATGATGAGCCAATTGTTGTGCAACGCTCCAATACATGAACTTATAATTGCTTTTAGAAATAACTGCTTCTTCTTTCATTTTCTCGCTTTGTAACGACACTTCCAGCTGAATATCAAAAGAAGTATGTTGTTTCTCTTTCAAATATTCCAAAGGTTCAGGCTCTTGTTTTTCTAAGACAACTCTAAAGGGTTCTAAGGCATCAACAGTGACAATCCAAGGAGAGATCGTTGTCGCGAAATTCTTCGCATTAAATGGTCCTAAAGGTACATATTCCCATGCTTGGATATCTCTTGCACTCCAATCATTTGTCAATACAAAACCAAAAACATAGTCTTCAGCTTCTGTTACTTTGATAGGATGACCCATTTTATTCAGTTTCCCGCCCAAAAAAGCACCCATTTCCAATTCAAAATCTAATCTCTTACAGTCAGTGAAAAAAGGAGCTTCTTTATCTGGCAATTTCACTTGGCCTCTTGGACGAGTGATGTCTGTTCCAGAAATCACTATAGATGATGCTCGTCCATGATATCCTACTGGTAAATGAAGCCAATTTGGCTGTAATGCATTGTTCGGACCACGAAACATAACACCGACATTATATGCGTGATTCTTTGACGAATAAAAATCTGTATAATCCCCAATCTTTGCTGGCAAATGCATTAGAACCTTTATTGTTTGAATTTAGTTTTTTTCATTAAAATGAAGAATTGAATTTTATAAAGGAACTTCGCTTATTGGAATGAAGATCAAAGGGTGGATGTCGGTTTGTATTTGAGATTTGATTGGACTTTCATTAGATAATAAGAATTGAAGAGTTTTTCTAATTTCTTGCCAATAAGGTTTACCTAAAGAAAAAAATAGTTAATAAAAGATTTTTTTTGGAAATGAAACCTAATCTCATGAATTCATTCAAAGAATCTTCACAAAATACGAACTTTTTCTCAGAGAACAATGAATTGAAAAGAGGCCCATTGGATGATAAAATACCCTTTGACTCTAAAAATCTCAAATCGATCACGAAATCACCTTAATTTTAACAAGAAATATTGTATAATCGTGTTTAATTTTTTTTTTGGTTTACCTATACGGGAAGCACATCGCAAATCTGAAGGTTTTGCTATAGTGGAGAAAACTCCAAACGGAATGTTGTGAATAGAAAAGTCTGTATTCGAAGGGATTAGGAGAAAGGTTTGAGATTTCGATTCCATGAAATTATGAAAAGATTGATTTGTTAAAAAAAAAGCGAAAATTATGAAATAATTCATCATAGTATCTAAAGTGATAAGAAAATTTGAAAAACTGAAAAAACTCATTAAACTTAAAAAAAAACTCAATGGGAAAAATTTATTTTAAGTTCGAAATTTTTTTTTCACAAAATTTTAAAAAATATTAAATGCAAGCAAATTCCCTAGCATCGCAAACCATAAAAATTGGGCAGATGATTTTGCCCGCTCAAGCAGTCTTTTACGAGCGACAATACGTATATGCTATGATTCCTCTCGTAAAACTCTTGCCAGGACGTATTCCCCTTTATATTTATCTCTGAATAATCCGTATTTAACTCAAGACATTCTATTGGTTCCTCGCAAACAAAGCCTTAGTTTCAAAGATTTAGACCCAGGGGAGGTTTTTGATATAGCACTGGCTTTGAAATTTCTGACAAAAAACTTAGAAAAATTCCATTCTTGCTTCGCAAGCACGATTTTCGTTCAAGTTTTTGGAATTTTACGACAAACAAATTTAAAAATAACAAAAAAAAAAGAATTTTAATAAAGGAGATGACTCAATAAACCATGTTTTCCTACATTTGATTCCAAGACGAAAGGACGATCTAAAGAACAACGATGATATATATGGATTATTGAAAGATTATGATAAAGAGTTAAGTAAATTGTCAAACGATTCATAATAAAATCTCCAATCTTTAGTTTTTTAAAGCAATATAACAACACTATTGCAGTTCATAATGCTTATAGTCAAACGACAGCAGATAGTTTAGAAATGGAAGCAAGAAAACATCGGGATTTTCTTGAGAAATGTGTTTTGGACGATGAGAAAACAAATTTGGAAAAAGATCAGAATTAATAATAAAATAAAAATTGAGTGAAATAAATTCAAAATATAAAAAAATAGTAATTTTTAAAAAAGAATATTTCAATTTAAATAAATTGTTCTTCAATGAAAAATGAAAAAAACCACAGAAGTTTGGGAATCAGCTATAATAAGACCTATATTATCAAGGAATACAGGCATCTAGTCGAGCAGAAGAAAAACAGGTCTTCACAAAATTCCAATCAGATTCTTTATAAATTCTTAAAAGATTCAAGAAAAATCAAGAGAACAAAAATATGGATTTAGTGTTGAATACTGAAAGTTTGCAAAATTATACATTTTCTCAATAGTTTATTCTTTAAGATGGAAAAGTCCAAGCTCTTTTGCCACAGAGTATCATTGAAATGAAGGCCCATCATTTGGATAGATCCCCATCTTGGTTGACAATTCATCATAATACCTTATATAAAATCAATGAAATCAAAAACCTGGGTTTTATTGAAAATTAATTTTTATTTTGTAAATATTTTTTTTATTTACAAAATATGGGGTGTTTTCTGAAAAGAAAGAGATATAATAAGATTGAGTAAAGACCGAATAAAAATGCAGTTTGGCAATAATGGGGTACAAATTGATCGACAAATGTTTGATTATACCTCCAAAGTAACCCAAAAAATTCATGAATGTGAACAAAATATTAAAGAAATTAGTGATTTTGTGCCGAGGGAGGGCGAGCACAAAGAAAATCCAAAGGATTTAATCAGTTAATTTCCCAAAGAAATTTAAGCTTAAATTTTTTTTTAAAAAGTTCGAAGAAATGTAGAAATTTCTCTGGCTAATGAAATAAAGGAAATCACGAATAATTTGCGAAAGCAACAGAAAAACCTATTCAATTTTCTAAAAAAAATGAATTGTGAAGATTCAGGAAATTTCTTGAGATTATCACAAGAGAAAATGCTACAAATGACTGATGAAACAATGGACGAAGCTATGAGCGAAATGGAAATGATGGACGGTTTGGTTGAAGATCGGTTAATTTATCGTTGGTTTGAAATTTTTTAAAGTGTGAATAGAGATGAAGAAATAAATAAATTGGTCGAAAGCATTAACGAGTTGACAAGCATTTTCAAGCAAATGACTGAGTTGGTGTATGAACAAGGGACCATTTTAGATCGGATTGATTATAATGTAGAAGAAACACTGGATAACGTAAAAAAAGCGAACATTCAATTGAATAAGGTTTATGATTGAATTTTATAAATTTTTTTCTATTTGATTTTTTTCCATTTGATTTGTTTAGGCTAACGATTATGACAAAAGTAATCGTTCTAGAAACTGCATCATTCTTTTATTCACGTTAATACTGGCCTTCCTTATAATTTTGATAACGAAATACAGCAAAAATTAATAGAAAAAAATCAAATTATAAAAAATTTTCTGGAAAAAGTTCCTATTACTTAAAAAAAACCCTACGAAATTATTTTTAACATTCAACCCACCTTTTTTAAAAAATTGAAAAACTACACATATGCTTTTTCAAAATAACCCTCAAACTAATATCTTTGCCCAACCACAAGGCCAAACCCAACCCCAGACAAACTTCAACAACCCAAATGCTCAACAACCTCAATTCCAAGCCCAACCTCAATTCCAAACTCAACCCCAATCCCAAAGCATGTTTCAGACTCCATCTCAATACCCACAGATGCAACCCCAAAATCAAATGGGTTATCCACAGAATTTCATGTCACAAACCTCAAGTTTTCAACAAAATCCTCAAATGAATCCTCAAATGAATCCTCAAATGAACCCACAAATGAACCCACAAATGAACCCACAAATGAACCCACAAATGAACCCACAGATGAACCCTCAAATGAACCCACAGATGAACCCTCAAATGAATCCACAAATGAACCCACAAAGCATGAATTTATACCAACAACAATACCCTTCAACACAGAATCTTTCAATCTTGCAACAGCCACAAATGCTGAATTTAATACCATCAAATCAACAGAATTTCACTTGGAAAATCAACCAGAAAGCAGACCCGTTTTCAATCCATATTGGAAATACATTAAGAGATAAAGAAGTTCAAACCCTAGCTCCTCATTTAAGGACGAGAGTAACACAATATGAGAATCAATTGGAAGAAAATAACAAATATATCAAGTCAAGTCAAGAAAATAAGACAAATATACAAGAATTGAGCTCGAGATTAAAGAAAGATCTTTATCAAGTGACTAATAATTCGATTTTATTGCGAAATGAACTTAAAAAAGAGAAGTTTATCTTTGAGGAACTGAAAATTGAAATCGGCACTTACGCGACAATAGTGAATGATTTTTTACAATATAATGATCTTTATAAAAAAGGAAGATTACAAATAATTCAAGTTCCTTCACAATTCCTTGTGATAGCAGTTGAAAAGATGGTGGCAACTTTGAATTTACTAAAGAAAAAAATCGATGAGATCATGGATTTGGCCAAAATACAATTATTGAAAAAAGAAAGCTCAAATAACCCCGAATTAGAGGATAATTATGAGTTTTTTATTTATTTAGTTGGGGAATTGTATCAATATTTCATTTATGTGGCACATTTGGTCTTGAAATTCGATGAAAACTATATGGAGTTTAGAACAAATACCTTAGAATATTATAAATCTCTTGGATATACGGATTTAGAAAAGTCTTTGGAACATGAATCAAAACGATTATACAAGGATGAAATGATAGAAAGCTTTATGAAAATAGTGAATAAATTAGAAGAAAATAAAAAAATAGAAAAAGAACAGGAAAAAGTAATAATTTTATTTGTTGGGTAGTTTATTGAAAAAATTTCATAGAGGGAAAAAGAAAATTCCAATTTGTCTTATAATGATTTTGATCGATCAAATCGAAGAAATATGATTTTTAGGTCTAGTATGAAAGATGGTTTTGAAGAAAGAAGGAAAAATAAAATGTCGTTTTGAGAAATGTTCTTAAAAAAAAATAATTTTGAATTTTCGTTTTTTTAAAAATAAACTTCAAATGAAAAAAAAAACTAAAATAAATATTTTATTTTATTTGCTTTTTTTTGCGGTTTTTATTTTTTTCGCCTTTTCTTCTAATTTTGTCTTTTCAGCTTTCTTTTTATCCTTGCTGTAATTAATTTGACTTAGGATTCTTTTGTTTTTTTTAGTCAACATTGTCTTTGCAAGATTTTTTTCTTCTTTTTCAGTCATTCTAAAAAAAAAAAATTAATTAAAACTGTTAATTTTAAAAGAAAACTTCTCTTTTTTCTTCAGTTTCTTATTTTCCTCTTCATAATCAAATACTTCCTTTTCTTCGACTTCCACTTCTTCTTCCTCATCTTCTTCTTTTTCCTCAACATTTTTGCCTTTTTCTTTAAAATTATTCAAATAAAAGAAATAAAACATTTTATTAAATAAACCTTTTTTCTTTATTTGTTCTATCTCTTTTTGTCTTTCTGGTACATGGTCTTCTTCTCCTGAAATGACAAACGGTGATAAATGTGGTGGCAAGATTTTTCCAGGGGCGTATTCCTTCACACTCAACAACAAAGCATTATTTAAACAATCATAAACCCATTGTGGTTGCACATATTCTCTAATGAAAGTAAAAAATTTAAATTTTTTGCAAAGTTTCAAAAAAAATACCTAGTTTTTAGCATTTTCAAATCCTTTGGACTCCTATCTGTGACAAAATGTGTTATCAAAGCCGAATCCTCATCAATATTTGAGCCATCATCTTCCCAATAAACTTCTCCTCCAAAGCTCAAAATCACAAACTCTAACGAATTTCTTGGGACTTCTCTATTCAAATAAAATTTGAGTCCTTTAAAAAGATTTTTCCCTTCAAATTCATTCTGATTGATCAAAAGCTTTACCTCTTCACTCGTTTCTTCAAACTTTTGCGAAATCTTATATTTTTCAGCCTCCTGATCTTGTATCAGAGTGTTTTTCTTCAAGGAATCAATCTTAAAATTCTTATAACTCAGATATTGTTGTTCATCTAATACTGAGCTTGTTATTTCTTCAGGTGGGTACTTCAAATCCATATTAGAAAATAGTTTATAATTAACAAACTTCATCAAAGTTTCATAAAATTCCAAAAAGGTTAACATAACCCTAAAATCAACATCTTGTGGCAGATTTTGTGGGTATTGATAAGGAGTGATCCATGTGACTTTCTGCCCCATTACCTCTATTTGATAATAGATTCCTTTGATTGAAAGAAAGACTTTTCTCAGAGCTTGGTTTTGTATCACAAATAAATTGAATTCTCTGGATAATCTCACACAATTATGGATCTTTTCACTAGAAATCGTGAAGTTTTTATGTGCAGGGAATAAGGAAAATAGATTTATTAAACATAAAGGATCGTCTAGATCTCTTAAAGCATCAACGAATGTAGGATATCTTTCTTTGATGAGATGATGTAATGTATAGCTTGGCTTATTATCTAACATATTTTTAGCCTTTAACTGCTCACCTCTCCGTAAAGCTTTCTTGTATTTCTTCATATACGATTGAATTTCACGAAATTTATTTAAAATTCGTTCATGAGCCAGGAAATTGATATCTTTTACGTGATAATAGGTCTTTGTGTTTCCCTTGAATTTTTTCTTGGGTTCTCGTGGGTAGATTCCTTTGAGGATGCAGAGTCTACGGAAATCCTTGAGAGATAATTGCAATTTACGGATCGCTTTAGATCGGGTTATGTATTGGGTGACCTCACCTTTTTTACCTTTTTTGATTTTTTTGCCCATTTTTTTTTTTTTTTGAGAATCTTTTTTTATCAATATTTATATAGATATTTATTTTTGCTTTGCAGTTTTTATAATAGTTTGATTTTTTTTTAATTTTTTTAAAAAGAAGACTGTTTGATGATTTTTTTTTTCAAATTTTCTTTAAAATATTATTAAATATTTTCATTTGTTTGAATTTCACTTAAAAAACATTCTTAAAAAAAAAAACTTATAATTTTTTGTTTTCTCTTCAAAATTTAAATGAAACAATTTTTCTTCATCTGGAACATCACAGCTTCTCCTTCATCATCGCTATTAACCATCTTCTCTGAACCACTTGAGCATGAAAGCTCTCTATTCTTCTTTTTCTTTTTAATATCCCTTTTTTTAATTTGTAGTTTTTCTGGCATTTCTTCTGTTTTTTCTACAACTTTCGACAAAAGTAATTTTTTGTTCTTTTTCCCTAATTTCAGTTTTGGTTCCTCTTCACTATCACTGACTTTTTTCATTTGCTTTATATCCTCATCACTATCACTATCACTGCTCATTACTTTTTTTTTTGCTTTTTTCTCTGGTTTTCTTTCCTCACCACTATCACTACTACTACTCTTTTTTTTCTTTGGTTTTATATCCTCATCACTATCACTACTACTACTCTTATCAATTTTTTTCTTTGATTGTTTTTCCAGTCTCTTCTCTTTTTTTGAAATAGCCCCTCTTAAAACCTTCTGTTTCTTTTGCATTTCAAAATTCTGGAATAAGTTATCTTCATTTTCATTCATATTCTGGTTCGAGTCCAAATAATTCGACCAGTTTTTATTGTATTTACGTGACATTTCATAATTACCGTTTCTAGCCCAATTTGAACTCTTTTGTGCTGCGGCGAAATGCAAAATCTTAACATCAGCGTTCTTTTCAGCGAGATCTTTATTCTTTGTTAATTTTTGGACTTGGGTGATGACTCGTATGAATTTGTGGCCTTCAGGTGTCGTGTAATGGATCTGCGCTTGGAAGGGGACTTCTAATGCTTTTTCGATATCGATTTTCATTTGCTTCAGCTCATCTTCACCTTTGACTTCATATTGGAATGCGACCTTAAATCAAATAAAAAAGAAAAATTAAATTAAATTTTACTAAAAATGTTGAATAAATGTATATTAATAAAAAAAACAATAATATTTACCACAGTATTTATTGTGGCATTTCCAATCTTCTTCTTGAGCAATGAACCATCAATACTAAGGTTTTCAGGTTCTTCATTTTTGAATCTTAATCCCTTATGTAATCTAATCTCCAAATCCACATTAGTCGCAACGATTTCATCTTTCAGAATCCCTGAAAAATCCTTTGAAATCTCTTCAGGATTCACTCTTGTAACATTTCCATTGGTGTCTTCAGTCAGTTTTCCCAAAATTTCCACTTTGCAACCTTCTCCTTTAATCGTGATAACCGAGATCACAATGTTATTTTCTTGTGCGAGTTTGCTCACTTCTTCATAAAAATTCTTGGATTCTTCCATTTCTACATCAAGATCAAGACTTCCTAAACCAACATTTGCAAGGCCATCTGTACACATAAGCACCATTGAACCTTTTTTTCCTTTGGAAGCGAGGGCGACTGATGCAAGCAAGGCAGGACCTAATGAGGTTTTACCATTTTCTTCAAGACGGCTGAATTGCTCGATCAAGGTGTTGCTGGAATTCTTCAAAGGTTCTTTCATTATATAGTCATAACTTGAATGAGCAATGTCAACGATTTCCTTAAAAAATTTGATAAAAATAAAAGAATATTTTTTATATATATACCTTAAATTTGTATAGTTTATCTCCTGCAATAAACTTTGGCTCTCCTTTTCCATCACCAATGATTGCAACATCGTTATTAAATGTGATCAGACCTACTTTTCTATTCGGGTGTGTGATTTTCATCTCGTTCAATTGAGTCTCAATCGCACCCAATACACATTGTTTTCTTGAGACCCAGCTCACATTCTTTTTCTGTGAAGGCAAATACTGATGTTGTTCCGCACCAGGTTCAATGAAATCCTTCAACATTTTGTATTCATCTTCAGTGAGCCCATGTTTTAAGTTTATTTTCCCCTTAACTTCAGTGGTAATGCTCATACTTCCACTATTATCAATGCATAAAATAATTGAAATATCACTTTCTTGATCTCCTTTTTTCTCGATAACTAAAAGAACTTATAATAAAATGATTGATTTTATAAAAAAATAACCTTGGTTCATGCTTTCTATGATATAAATCATATCGTTTTTCTTTGGGATTTCTTCTTCTTCGATCAGGAATTTGTTTTGATTCTCACAAAATTCACAAAACCAAACTCTTTCATTAGGCTTGAGACCTTCAATTTTTGGTAAAACTAGCACATCATTTTTCTTTTCTTCTTCGATTTCTTCTTTGATTTCTACTTTTTTATCTTCTGATGCTCCACCATTCATCTTACTAAAAGAATTGAATGCAGCTTTGCAGTTTGAACAGAAAACTGCATCACCTGTACCCATGTTTTTTTGAGCTTCTTTCAAAAAAGCGAAGCCAATTGAAATCACATTCACGTCAAGGTTAAAAAGTTCATTTTCATCTATGTTGATATTCTGCTCCTTTCGAAGAATATTATTGTTCTTTGATTTCTCAGGTTCCTTTTTGCGTTGGTTGAAATAGGTGAATTTTGAGGCGAAATTCATGCGGTGGTTGCTTGTTTATAAGAAAAATATTAAAATGAAATTGTTTTCTATAGATTTGAGATTTGATTTAAATGAAATAAAATTGCTCAATTTCTGAGCAATTCTTATTTTGGTAATTAATTTTTTTTTTTAACCTTTAAAATAAAAAGAGATATTGTTATATTTAAAAAATTTTTTGTGCACTTATTTTTAAATTTTTTTAATGATTTTAATTATTTCCAAAAAATGGGTTTTTTTATCTAAAAAAACAAAAAATGATTTTTTTTTCAAAATTTTTAATAAATAAT
>JFJP01027598.1_pt1 | contig 10821 bp, 10 predicted proteins | sample 431651 | NCBI WGS metagenome assembly JFJP01 (sample SAMN02602958, study PRJNA72255) | Microbial mat metagenome, whole genome shotgun sequencing project. | biome: fresh water; feature: sink hole; material: water; isolation source: purple microbial (photo- and chemosynthetic) mats found in...
TATTACCTTCCCTCATATCTGTTCCTGTTCCTCCTAAATCCCCATTTAATATGATTCGATCTGTGTTATTACCCTGTTTTTTATCATCAAATAATCTATTCCCTTCTCCTACATCAAAAGTATAATAAAATGTTAAATTTGGGTGGAGTCTCTCTTTTTCGGATAGCGTTCTAAATCTTCTCAAATTTATTTCTTCAATAGTAAAAAATTGGCTTCATCCTCGAAGCTCATCAAACATTCCAAAAGCATTTTGCACTCCTGGAAGCCCTGAATCATGACCAATATCAAATCTTCTTGCGTATTTTCCAGGTCCCATCCCAGTGCAATCAATAATGTTAAAATCTAGTAGTTCTCCGTTGCAATAAAGAAAAAAATGTGTTCCATTATAAGTAAGGGCGATATGATACCAAGTTTTTGTTGGAACATCATTGCATCGTAATTTTACAATTAGATAGCATGTGCTAGCACCATTGATGTTTTTCACAGTTATGTCTTTATTGAAAACATCCCTTAGAATCTTCACACCATATTCTCCTCCTTGTCCAAAAACAATCTGGTATGTATTTTTCCAATCCGAAAGATAAAACCACATTTCGTACGTCATTTCATATACATCGTAGGGGTTTTTTTCATTGCACGCAGGAGCATTTATTTGCACAAATGAATGACTTCCGTCAAAACTAAGGGAATAACCAGCACAACCAGTATATATCTGCTGAGTTAAAGCCAAAAAAGATGATTTTTGACAAAACCAAATCATCAAATAAAAAAGAATCCTTGAAAAGTGTGGAACTTGCATTTTTAATGGTTTTATACAGAATTAATAATTTTAAATATTTTCTTTTCAAAAATCTTAAATAAAAACAAACAAACAAAAAAGATTAGGATTTAAAATTAGAACAAAAAATTATTTTTTAGATAAATTTACGATAGATAAAAATAAGAAAATCATCAACAATTTCATTCAAGTGCCCTTAAATATTGCTTCACAACTCAATTTGCAAGGCATTTGCGAAAATCAAGCTGACCTGGACATGAAGCAATATCAGTTATTTTTAGAAAAAAACAGCGCAATTTAGAAACAAAAAATTGTATATCACCTATTTTATTTATCCTTAAAGTTAAATTTAAGAAAAGGGTACTTTTTTAACCTTATGCGTGTGTGCAGTAATTTGTTAATTTCTTTCTGCAGACGATTGTGAAGAAATTCGTAAAGTTGAGATATATTTCTTTATTATATTTTAAATTAATTTATTTTATTCATTAGTTTTTCTTAATTTAATTTCTTTAAAGTTTGGAAAAGCCACACAATTCAAGATAAGTTTGACCGAAAATATATTCTCGTCTCAAATGCAGTCGTGCCATTATTAATCACCTTCTTCGATGTAAAAATGCTTATAAATTTCATAAAACGGATTCACATTATTGAAGAAGGCAATGATTGCAACTACACCCAATTTGAAGCCAATAGGTAAAAAAATAATTTAATTTATTCTTTTTGATTTGAAAACAATAAGGGCTTTTCAAGGACCTCCTATCGTTCCATCTTTCATAATAAAATCAATGCTTGTAACAACATTTTATTCCAGCTGTTTTGTTTTTTTATTTACTTGTCTTTTATTGGATAGATAAAGTAAATGCAAAAATTAATAAAATTATCTTAAGTGACAGTGTTTGTTTTCGTCTTCCCTATCTTATTAATGATTTTTTTCTGTCCTATGCTGAAAAAAGGTAACTCAGGAAAAAAATATAAAAATGTCAAATTAGATTTTTTGAATGTTTGTTTATTTATTTGTTTTGATTTTCTAAAAAGGAAAAACTTTTTATTTTAGGATTATGATCGATGCAATCCTATTACAATGAATAAACTTTGAAAGAATGGGTGAATTTATTATCTGAAAAAGAAGATGAGGGCAGAAAAGAGACTTTTCTTCAGGATGAAAATAACTTAAAAGCTTCGGAATTCTTTCTCAAATGTGACTTTTCTCAATAAACTCAAAATTTTCTTGCCTTTAAACCCTAAAATCAGTAAAAGAGATTCTTTATTAAAAACATTTATAGGAAATTCCCCAAGAAGGACATCATATGATAATTGCATTTCAAAGGGGCACATTACCAATATGTCCTGCTAAAGAAAAATTAGATTTAGAAAAAATCCAGATAGATATACATTAATTTTTTCTCCAAAACAAAAAATGGCAAGAATTAAAGAATGGGTGGAATAAATAAAATAAATAAACATTCCAATTTTATAAGATTAATAAAAATGAAGAAACTTGCAAAAGAATTTAAAAAAAAAACGAGAAGATATTTCTGATTTTTGAAAATAAATTCAAAAAATATTAAAGTTTTTAAAATAAGGTACCAAATTTAGCACATAAATAATTAATAATATGTACGAAAAAAAGAAAACGGAGAAAACGCTCGTCAGGCAAAAATACAATAAAAAGTCTTCCAAATTCCATAAATTCATTGATTTTGGCTTGAAGCAAAAACTCAGGTTGTGGATTTTGACTCCACTTTTCATAGGAATTATACTTACTGTAGCAATTTCTTTCACAATTGTAATTTTTGTTGAACCAACCTGGTTTTCAAGGACAGGTCTGCTCAAATAAAATAAATAACTTTTTTATTTTAAATGAATAAATAGGTGCAGAAATTGTTCAAAATCAACATAATACTATGCAAAGCCTCACATTTACAATATCTGATTATATGAGAGAATATATGCAAAGGGTTATTATTTTAATAAAAAGAATTATAAGTTTTTTTTTAAGATAATAAATGAGTTGCTGTTTATCGACGATTTTACAAAAGATGTATTGATCAAAGATCCCTATAATTATAATAAAAATACTGTCTCTCAACCCATAAACCTTCTACTTACATACACAAACGCTACAGAAACTTATTTCAATAAGCACCCCTTGGGAAATCTGGGATTTTTTAGTTGGTATCTTGATGAGAACACCTATGATGAAGTTCAAATAACAAATGAAGTTACTTTGCAAAATCTAATATTTGCAAAAAACACAGAAATTGTCATAAGACCACTTTATCGAAATGCACAAAGAATTTTTAATTATGAAAATAAAGCAGGTTATGCTTCAATTTATCACATTTTCGACGAAGATGAACTTATGTACTACTACCCATGTCCTAAATCAACAGAACCATTAAATTTATCCTCATTTGAAATGAATTATGCATGTCTTAACGCAAAAAATAAAACATTTAGCATCACTTGTTTTCAATTTTATCTTGATTCAAAGATTTTAGCTGAACAAAATCAAACTTTTTTGAATATTAAAACTCCATATATTTCTAACACACCGAAGAATCTTTCAGCAAATGTTTTCGATAATGATGTGAATTTTGCTATCACTATTTGTAATTCGATAATGAATTCTACCAATTCAAGCAAATTGTTGATGCAAACATGCATTGATGCCAATGTGACTGATTTAAAATTATTTTTGATGGATAGCACTCCCATGCAGTTAGGTGAATTAACTATTTTGGGAAAAAATAAAGGAAATTTTATGGGGAATGTCTTATTGAGAAGAAATTTGAGTTTAACAACTTTTGGAAATATTTCCGAGAATTCACTCATTCAAATTGAGTTTAATGTTATTTTATTTTTTTACTTATCAAATTAATATAATAAATATTTTTTTTTAGAAACCAGAAGATTCACAAGATGAAGAAGTTTTAGCTTTTAAAGAAATGTTTGAAGCTTCTTATTCAAATGATGAGCCTAATGTTGGAATATATAAAAAGGATGGAAAAAATATGTAAAAAAAAATAGAGAAAAAAAAACATTAATTTTGATAATTATAAGTCTTGCAGCGATTTCTCATGTGAAAGTTTTGACCAGTTATAATACGAGCAATAAACACAATATATTTTCCATAAGTTACTAATTTTAAGGGGGTTAATTGATGGATATTTTTTCAATAAAGTGTTCACCATTGGAGAAAATGAATTGTTAGCGAATTTAGAAATTGTGAAAAATGATATAAATTCCAGACTTTTAACTCAATTATTGATCATTGGGGCGGTCATTTTCGTTATTCTGATTATTTCATTACAGTTTATTCTATTTTTTCTTGTTGTTGCAAATACAATTTCTTTTTAAAGGACTATCAATTATATTGCAAATTCTATTATTTCTCCAATGGATGTAAAAATTTAAATAAATTCAAAGAAATTGTTTTTTATTGGTTTAGCATTTAGTGATGAAAGTTCGAAAATTGCAAGACGGAGATGATGAAGTTGATATCATTGAGAATTTTGTTGAGAAATCGTATGAGATAAATGGGCTTTATTTCACTTTCTCCAAATTGGCGAATGTGCTCAAATATGCAAATAAAGCTTTTTTTGAGTAATTCAGAAATTTTAATAACAACTCTTCATTTTAGTTAAAGAGGAAATGATGCTGAAGCTTTGATTCGTTACGCCCAAGCTTTGAAGCTTTTCAGTGATCTTAACAATAGAAAAGCAATGGCTAGCATTTATAATAATATTGGGAATATTCATCTTATGGGAGAGCGATATGAAGAGGCTATTGAAAATTATAGGCTTTCTGTTGAAAGTATTTTTTTATTTTCTTTATAGATCAAAATGTTAATTTTTACCTTTAGTCACAGAGGATGAGTTAAAAAAAATGACTAAAATAAATAAAGTGAAATATCCAAAAGAATCAAATGAAAATAAAAGAATTCTCAAGAATAATAAAAGAGAATCACGAAAAGACGACAGTGGAAATGCAAGATATTCCAATTTGAAACACTCTCTAAAAAATGAATCGAAAAATTCAAATAGTGTTTCAGGATCATTAATAGATATCAAAGGGTCAACAATAGGTATACAAAGTACATCAGAAAAAAAATCAATATTCGAGACGCAAATAGCCAATCGACAATATCAATTAGTGAATGCTTTGATAATTCAAGCAGAAAAGCAAAGGGTAAATAATTGGGAAGAGATCACCAAAAGATTGAATAAAGTTCTTCGAACCGATATTGATCACAGAACCAATGCTAGTCGGATTGTGAAGGCACATCTTTTGATTTCAAATGCCTTTTTGGGTGAATTAAAACTTTTTTTTTTAATTGAGAGTTCATAAATAGAAATTGGGGATTTCAAAAAAAGTGCTCAACATATTAATTCAGCCGAAGAGAAATTGAGGGTTGTTTTAATTTGTTTTCTTGTTGAATAAAATTTACTTACTTTAGGAATATACTAATATGTTCACCAAAGGATTGCTAGATGAAACAGAAATACCCCCAGATATTTTGCATCAGAAAGTTTTTTTGCAGAAGTTTGATTTTTTTGTGAATTTTTTTTTTGTAAAAAATTATTTCAATAGGGGAATGCTTTTAAAAAAAATAGGGAGAATAAGGGGGGCTGCTGAAAAGTTCACTAATTGTCTGGAGTTCGGAAATATTTATGATCCAGAAATTAGAAGAAAGTGCCTTGAGCAATTAAAGGAGATATTTGAGGTTATTATTCAATTAAATAGAGAAGAATTTTTTGTTTTAATTTATTTAAAAGTCAAATGGATTGCTTGATCAAATTCCCAATATTCCGAAATTATTAGAAAACACAGTGAGCAAAAAAAATAAAGATATCGTGTTTGCATTGGACTATTCTGAAAGCATGACCCAACCTGGTCGTTTGAAGCATGCAACCAAAGCCATTGTTACTGTAAATTAAAAGATATTTCATAAATTATTGAACTTGAGATGAAAAAAGATTTATGATGATTATATCAAAGATAACGATAGAGTGGGATTTATTAGGTTCAATAAAAATGTGGATATGATTTTCGGCTTGAGTGATAGGGGTAAAAATCGCGTTTATCTAAGAAAATGCCTTCAGAATGTTGAAGAAGTCATTAAACCTCATGGGGAAACTGCTTTTTTTACTGCTATTAAGGAATCTCTAAAGCTTCATAAAAAGGCTGAAAAAAGAGATCATTCCAGATGGATCGTGGCTTTAACTGATGGAGAAGATAATGCCAGTCGAATCAAATATGAAGAAATATATAAACGTTTAAAGTAAGCAATTTATTAGATATTATTTATTTATTATACACATTATTTATTTAGGAATTCTGATATAAATTTGATAATTGTTGGATTGGCTTTAGATGAAAAGATCATTCCTTTATTAAGGGAATTATGTTTAGCAACTCCAGAAGGTGTTTTTATCGAGACCCCTGTAAGCAAGGATCTCGATATTGCCTTCCAATCAATTACTGATATTATTTATGGAACCAGCGATATCATTGTGGAAAGTTGGAGTTGAAATATTTGCAATTAGTTCAAAAATAAAATAAGAATTATTTTTTGATAAATTATTTGAGCTTTAAATTTTTTTTTATCAAATAAAATCAAAAAGAAAAATAATAAAATTTTCCTCAAAACTAAAATTTTTTGAAAAATATTTCCGGCTTTTGTTTTCTTTTAAATTTGATTTTCTTTCAAATATGTTTTTGTCCATTCTTTCAGAATTTCTTTTCTTTTAAATTTTTTTTTCTTTCAGCCATCTCTTTCTAGATGTACTCTAGATCTTCCAAAGGTTAATGGTTTGCAAGATTGTTACAAAAGGAATCAAATAGATTAAGAACATATAAGAACATTTTAAATAGATATATTTTTCCTGATACAATCAAAACAATTGGGCTTTAAAGAACCATTTTTTATTCTGAAAAAACAGATTTGCTGTTATCTTAAAAAAATTTGGAACGATAATAAAACTAAACAAAAAACTCATTTTTTATGCAAGGTTTTTACCCTTAATTTTTAAAACTTAATATTATAAGTGAGCTAGAATAGTATATTTAGAAAATAGAAAATTACTAATTTAAAAAAAAAAACTTCAAATTAAAGTAAAAAATTTTGGAAAGAAAAATAATTTCAAATAAAAATTTGTTTCATTCCCACTTTAATTTATAAAATTCTATTCCTGATATCTTCTAATTTTTTCAACACTTCTGCAGGAGTCCTATCTAATTCATCACTTAACACCTTCTGTTTATTAAAGGTCATTCTGGAAAACTGCTCACATAAATCTCCATCAATAACATTTTTGATGGGAGAATAATAAGACCTAAACATAATATGATCTCTTCCACAAAGTGGTGACCATTCTATCCTCAAATACATTTCCAAATGAATGAAAAAGTCAACATCCTTGAATTTGTTTTTAAATTGAATCAAAAAATACAAAATAATTTATTTACTTCTTTCGTTTCGAAAGGATAAAGAGCACAAATAGCTCCCATTGAAGTTCCGTAAATAATGACCTCATTCGAAGTATTAACCAATGACGTTTTGTTTATATTGGTGATCACCTCTCCTGTATAGAATGAGCATATTTGATCCATCTATTCATAATTTTATTTTTTAATAAAAATAAAAATTTAAGATTTAACCTTATGTGCAGCACCATTCAAATACCCAGTTTCCCATTTGAATTTATATGTAGCCAAATCTTCATCAACTTCATCTTCAACGTCTTTAAATAAATAAAAATTTAGATCCTTTTATTTATTTTTTTGAAAAATGGCAACTTAATGGTAATCGACAAACAAACAGATTTTCAAATTTATCTCCACCTACAATAGTCCTATGATCCAACACACATGCTGAAGTAATCCATCTCGGCAAAATATCATCTGCAAACTCATAAAATGTCTGCATTTTCGGTCTGAATTTTAGCACATGGAAAGAATCAGCCAAATCACTGACAAAAATTCTCTCTCCATGGGTTTGAATAGTGTTAATTCCAGTTGCAAAGCCTTTCAATTCTGCTTTTTTCAACATTTTTTTCAATCCCAAATCATAAAGCCTTAATTTATTTCCAATTCCGGCCAACAGTCTTCCTTTGAAAGCTGTCATACAATAGGGAATATCTTCTATTGGTGTTCTATGCAAAAGTTGTAATCTTGTTCCATTTTCCACAAAGCTATAAGCATATAAAAAGCAGGCTGAAAATGATTTTGGCTGAAAAACAAGATCCTTTACAGTCCCGACAATAAGTATGAGTTCACCTTCATGTCCAGCAAAACTGAGGAGATTAAGACTTGTGGCAGATTCATTATTTTCTATTTCCATAAGATCTAAAGTCTTTAAAGATATAGGCTCAACTAGCCTGACACAAGATGCCCAACAACCTGAAGGGGCTTTTAAAGCTCCTATTTGTGTTTCAGGTAGATTAAAAGCCTCATCGTTTCCTTGATAAAGTTGTTTTTTCAATTCATTTTTTTCTCTTTCACAATAGCTTCTATTTGATGATTCAATAATAATTATATTATGTGTTTCAGGATGGATTGTCATTTTTCTTGGAATATATCTCAGAGATAAAATTGTTTGATTGAACAACTCCCCAAGACGCTCTGGAGTAATAATTTTTAAGCTATTAGAAGAAATACCAACAATGCCTTCCGCACAATCTGTTGAATTAAAGCCAGCTGCATAATCAAAAGGATCATAGGATAAAGGAACTACATAATATCGACTGAGATAATGGTAACAAATCCATGATCTAGAGGATAAAGCAAGCATAGAGGGCTCATTATGGATCAAAATTTTAAAGCATTTGACTGGTCTAGACCCCAAGAATCTAGTTCTGGTATCTGTAAGATTCCCTGTTACAGAATCCACTGCAGTTCTCAATAAAACTCCATTTGATAAACCTACATGAAGGAATAATTGTGGAGTAGTTTCTTCTTCAATGCTCGATCTATCAGCTTTCATTTCGAGCAGACAAATACTTTCTGGTTGACTAGGCAAAGCTTGTGTGCTCAACCTGTGCAAACATGACTCCACTTCCAAAGAAAACATTCTGACAGTGTTGTCAGATAAACCTATTGCAAGAAATTTGCATCTCTGACGACCTTCAGGGATGTTTCCTATATCAAGACAGACGATTTCCGATTCCAAAGTCATCTTTTCAACTTCTGTGAGATTTCCAAGATTATCGATTTCAAAATAAATAATTTCTCCTCCTGCAATGGCTATCACTAATTGTCGAGAATTGCTTGCGGCTTTTGTGATTTTGCCTTCAGTCATCCACTGGTTAATGACCTTATCCTTTCTGATATGGCGAATTCCGTTAGGATTGACTTGAATTCTGGCTTTATCTTCCATCAATGCCACATGCAAAGTGGGTTTGGTTAGATCTAACCCTGAATCACTGACTTCAATGACCTTTTCTCCTATTGAAAGCACCAATGATTGGGATGTGAATGTTAAGATAATGTATTTGTGGAATTCGTCGGTTACATTCTCTTTTATAGTCCAAATTCCTAAAGGCTTTCCAGGAAGTTGAGATACTGCTAATTCAGTGACTGCTAATCCATGTCGTAAAACTCTTAAAGAAGAACGATCACTTGCTGAACAAAGGGTGTAAATTTGTGGATTGCCTTCACCAGTTAAATCCTCAATTTTCATGTCAGAAATTGCCGAAAGATTCTCTAATTCATCCATCAGAGTTAGATTCTTTAGGGAACGAGGAATGAATTCGATTATATCATCGATGCTCATTGTGGAATCAGTTAAGACTGGCTGTTTTTCAGTGTCTCCTATACTTGTGAATTTGTGCAATTGGCTAAATTATAAAAAAAAATTATTGGTGAGTTTTTAAAAAAATTTACTGATTTCCAAATTCACATGCTGAAAACAAATATCCTGATTTAAGAATGCAAAGTGATATTGCAGAAGGAGCAGAATCAAAATACTGGAGTTGAATATTATGTACTTCTTCTTGCGTAAATTGGAAACTTAATTTCAGAAGATCTCCAATTTCAGTTTGAATAAGGAAAAAAAACAAATCCTAAATTTTTTTTAAATTAAAAAAAAAACTCATAAAAATTCAAACCTTTTGTTTATGAGCGGCAAAGCAATTTATGATCAAATTTCTATCAGTTGGAGCTCCTATTCTTCTAGGAAATGGAACTCTCAATTCCTTTCCTCCTCCATTAATTCCTTTATAAACAAGATAACCTTCACAGCAAATGACTAAACCTCCAGGACCATCAGGATTTCCTGGAATTGGAATTAACATATGAGCTGACAAATGAATTTCTTCCATATTTTTTCTAACCACATGATTTAAACCCAAATCCATCTCATAGAAAGTCAAAGATTTCTTCATAACACCGGTACATGTAGCAGAATCTTTGGCATCAGGCTCACCATAATCACTTTCAATACATGCAAATAAAGGATTTTCATATCCGACATCAATCCCACATATATCAAAGATCAAAGTATGGCTTTTATGGGCTTCCAATGGAGAGGATATTGTCAATTTAGCCTGTGAATCCCTATTCAAAATATATACAAATTTTTGTTTTTCGACTGCTGCTACCATAAAGGCTCGACCTTTGGGATCTACTGCTAAATATTGGCCTGGAACAATCCTTCGACAACCAGTTTTACCATAACTCTCTTGGTGAATCTTTTGAAAACAATTTTTTTCAGGATCAAATTGCAGAATGACCACACGACCAGAATCAGAGGTCATAATTATATAGTCGCGAGAAGCTCCTGTCAATCGAAATGCACAAATATTCCGAATAATTCCAAAAATCTCTTGAGAATGGATTATCTGCATTTTGCCTGAATTTTCGTCAGGACGAAGCAATTCAAGGTATTTCCCACGAGAAACAATGATTTCTTGGGCTTTGGGACCTGAAAAATTGCCGTAGATGGCTTTTTGAATAGCAGTTGCTTGTTGAAGAGTCAATGAATAAAGATGCATTTTTTTTAGTATTTGAGTGTTGATTTCTAATTTTTAGATTTCTTTTTT
>JFJP01040683.1_pt1 | contig 10821 bp, 12 predicted proteins | sample 431651 | NCBI WGS metagenome assembly JFJP01 (sample SAMN02602958, study PRJNA72255) | Microbial mat metagenome, whole genome shotgun sequencing project. | biome: fresh water; feature: sink hole; material: water; isolation source: purple microbial (photo- and chemosynthetic) mats found in...
AAGGCAAAAAAAGTCCCAAATAAAAATCGCAAATAAAAAAATAGCCATTTTGGTATTGATTTAGCCTATTTTTAAAATAAATAAAATATTTATTGCACTTTTATTTGTTTTTGTAAATAATTTAGTAAATTTGCACTCCACTTGCACGAAAAGCGAGTTTTTCACCGTAATTTAAAGGTTATATGTCAAAACAAGCCAATATTCAACTCGACGGAACAGTAACAGAGGCGTTATCCAATGCAATGTTTCGTGTTAGGCTTGAAAACAATCATGAAGTGATAGCGCACATATCAGGCAAAATGCGAATGAACTATATTAAAATTTTGCCGGGCGATAAAATTCGTCTTGAGATGTCGCCGTATGACCTGACAAAGGGGAGAATAGTGTATCGTTATAAGTAATCTTTTCAACTGTTCAAAACGATGAAAGTCAGAGCGTCCATTAAAAAACGTAGCGAAGGCTGCAAAATCGTAAGACGTAAAGGAAAACTTTATGTCATTAACAAAAAGAATCCAAAATTTAAGCAACGTCAAGGCTAAAATAGCGGATTCGGATTGCTTGATTTATTTATCGTGATAAATAGAATCAACTCAATCTTTTTCGTTCATTTTTTAAATTTCAAACATCATGGCAAGGATTTTAGGTGTTGACATTCCGGATAATAAGCGCGGCATCATTAGCCTGACTTATGTTTACGGTATCGGTAAGACCAGTGCAAGCGCAATCCTCAGCAAAGCCGGTGTGGATCCTAACAAAAGAGTATTTCAGTGGAGTGATGCTGAATCGAAAGCGATTCGCGACATCATCAACGAAGAATACAAAGTAGAAGGTCAGCTGCGCTCTGAGATACAGTTGAACATCAAACGTTTGATGGACATCGCCTGTTTGAGAGGACTTCGTCATCGTAAAAGTCTTCCTGTACGCGGTCAACGTACACGCACAAATGCACGTACCCGTAAAGGTAAACGCAAAACCGTACCGAATAAGAAGAAATAGTATTTCTTTCTTTTCGCTTGTTATTTCACCACTTATCGCCTTTTTATTGCAATTATGGCACAGCAAAAACGCAAAGACAAAGCTAAGAAAAGAGTCGTTAAAGTTGAGTCGCTCGGTAAAGTGTTCGTTAAAGCTTCATTTAACAATGTTATCATTTCGGTAACTAACGGTACAGGTCAAGTTATTTCTTGGTCTTCTGCTGGTAAAATGGGCTTCAAAGGTTCCAAAAAGAACACACCTTATGCAGCACAAACCGCTGCAAAAGATGCCGCTCAACGCGCATACGATCTCGGTGTTCGTAAAGCCGAAGTTTTCATTAAAGGACCGGGGGCAGGTCGTGAAGCTGCTATTCGTACAGTTCACAGCATTGGTATCGAAATTACGAATATCAATGACCTCACGCCATTACCGCACAACGGCTGTAGACCTCCTAAAAGGAGAAGAGTCTAAGCATACTGGTTATTCGGAATTGATGCGACTCTACCTTTTCGCAGGGACCAAAGCGAACTTGGCAATGAGTACTCAACTCGATTAACATACATTTTTAACTGTTGATGTTTTTAGAAAATTTTATTTTATGGCACGTTTTAGTGGTCCTAAGTCCAAAATATCTCGCCGCTTTGGTGACACCATTTTTGGTCCTTGTAAACAGCTTAAGCACAAAAATTACGCTCCGGGTCAACACGGTCGTAATCGCAAACGCAAACCTTCAGATTATTCTGTACAGTTGCAAGCGAAACAAAAGGCTAAGTATATTTATGGCGTTTTAGAACGTCAATTCAGAAATATTTTTGAGCGTGCATCAAGAAGAACAGGTGTTACGGGTACAAACTTACTTCGTTTGCTCGAAGCACGTTTAGACAACACGGTTTATCGTTTGGGTATTGCCCCTACGCGCCGTGCGGCACGCCAACTTGTTGGTCATAAACATATCACTGTTAACGGTTCTATCGTTAATATTGCATCTTATACCCTTCGTCCTGGTGATGTTATTGGTGTTCGTGAGAAATCTAAGTCACTTGAAGTGATTTCTAACAGCGTTAAAGGTCGTCAAATGAGATACGGATGGCTCGAGTGGAATGCTAATGAATTAACAGGCAAGTTTTTGCTTTATCCTGAACGAGACGATATTCCTGAAAATATTCGCGAGCAGCTCATCGTTGAGCTTTACTCAAAATAGTTTTATTTTTCGGATTGTGGAGTTTATTTTTCATAATCCGAAAACAAAAATTAGTTTCGGACAATTCATTACTTTCTTACCGAACCCAAACCGAACATTATGGCACTTTTAGCCTTTCAGATTCCCGATAAGGTGTTCATGGAAAAAGCAGACGATTTTGTCGGCTTATTTGAATTTAAACCTTTAGAACCAGGTTTTGGTGTTACCGTCGGTAATGCTCTTCGTAGAGTTTTGCTTTCTTCTTTAGAAGGCAATGCCATCATCGGAATTAAAATTCCGGGTATCCTTCACGAATTCACGACTGTACGCGGTATGGTTGAGGACGTTTGTGAAATGATACTTAACCTGAAAATGGTTAGGATGAAACGTATTACAGAAGAGTCTTACGATAATGATGGCAAGGTAATTCCGACCAAAATTACTGTTCGCGTTAATAATCAAAATGCTTTAAGAGCGGGTGATATTGCTAAGTTCACTTCCGATTTTAAGGTGCTTAATCCTGATTTATTGATTTGTAATTTAGACGAATCTGCCGAATTTGAGATTGAGTTGACGATTGGCAAAGGACGTGGTTATGTGCCTTCTGAAGAAAACAAACCACAGGGTGACCAAGTTTTTGGTTATATTCCGATTGATTCGATTTTTACGCCTATCAAAAATGTTCGTTTTAGCATCGAGAATACTCGTGTTGAGCAAAGAACAGACTTTGAAAAGTTGTTGATTGAGATTCAAACTGATGGTTCGATTCACCCTGAAGAAGCTCTTAAAGGTGCTGCAAGTATTTTAATCAAACACTTTTTGCTTATTTCTGACGAAAAGATTACGCTTGACGATGGAGATAAAGATACAGAAGAAACGGTTGATGAAGAAATGTTGCACATGCGTAAGCTGCTTAAAACTCCGCTTTCCGAGCTTGACCTCTCTGTTAGGGCTTACAACTGTTTGAAAGCTGCTAACATCAGAACATTAGGTGATTTAGCTTCACTTGAAATTTCTGACATGATGAAGTTTCGCAATTTTGGTAAGAAATCTCTTACCGAACTTGAGCAGCTTGTCTCCGATAAAGGTTTGACCTTCGGAATTGATATTTCCAAGTACAAGTTAGACGAAGATTAATAAAACTCATTCACTAAGATGAGACACGGTAAAACATTCAATCATTTAAGCAGAACTTCCTCACATCGCAGGGCTTTGCTTTCGAATATGGCGAGTTCGCTTATTGTTCATAAAAAAATTCGCACTACTTTGCAAAAAGCGCGTGCGTTGCGTTTGTATATTGAGCCACTTTTGACAAAAGGAAAAGTGGATAACATGAACAACCGTCGTGTTGCTTTTTCGTACATCGGTGAAAAAGAAGTTGTTAAAGAACTTTTCGAAACTGTTGGCCCTAAAATCGCAGAGCGTCCAGGTGGTTATACACGCATTATCAAATTGGGTACACGTCAAGGCGATGCCGCTGATATTTGTTTTATCGAATTAGTTGATTTTAACGAATTTACTAACGAATCAGATGCAGCCGCTAAAGCTAAAACGCGTCGTTCACGCCGCAGCCGCAGCAAAAAAGATGCGCCTGCTGTTGAAAATACAAATGAAAGCACAACCGATAGTGCTGAATAAATTTTCGAAACCGCAAGTTTTTACTTGCGGTTTTTTTATGCCTATATTTTCAAGATGAGTAATTTTAAGGTAAATCCCATTCAAATAAACAGCTCCGTCAAATATTTATAAGTAATAAATAAGTTTTTACCCAAAAGAACATGTCTTTCGCCTAAATTTTGTATATTGCCCTCTCAATTGTATTACATTTGATTTTTTTATACATTAAAAAATGAAATTATTTTAGGCTGTGCGTGCAAATAAAGTAGCTAAACAAATTGATTTTTCATTTGAGGGGGACATGAAATTTTTTCATTTTCAGCCTTCCAAAAAAGACCCGCGTTTCCAAAAAGCGATGCAGGAGGAGTATGAGCGTTCGGATAGTTATGTCAATCGGATTTTATTACTTGGCACATTGGTTGGTTTGTTTTTGGCTTTTTATTTTGACAAGTGGCTTCCTTGGTTATTTTTGGGTGTTTATCCGCCTGTGCTATTTTTTGTGATGAGTTATTCGCGCCCAGGTAGTTTGATGACGCGTTTTTTTGCCGCTTTCGGAATGGTGAGTCAAGCTTATATGCTTTATGCACTTGGTGAGGGTTCGGAATTTCGGACGATTTTTATGATTCTCCCTTTCATATTGCTTGTTCGTTATCGCGATTGGCGCGTGATGCTGCTTGTGCCTTTTATCATCGTACTATTTGAGTGTTTTTTTTATTTTTGTCATACGATTTTATTGACCACTTGGACTTTAGATTACATTGACCCCTTTAGTACCTCACGGCAATTTGTCGGCTAAGGCATACAATTCATAGCATGGCTTTTTTGTCTTCGCCTTAATCACGTTTTTAGTGAGATGACGCAAAAAGCGATTTTTGATAGGATAAATTTGCATGAGAGGCTTTTTAATTTACAAGAAAATTTGATTTTAGCCAATGAAATTGTCAAACAAAATTATACCTTTCCATTCACGCCTTCGGAAACAAATCCATTAGGAAAAGCACTTATTGAACTGAAAGAAAGTTTGATTTTGAGCAAAGAACAGGCTAAAGAAAATATTTTTAAAACAGAAGGCTTGGCTACTTTAGGAGAAACCTTGCGCGAAAATGCAGATAATATTGAAATTTTATCTCGAGAAACCTTAAATGATTTAATCAAACTTCTTGATGCGCAGCAAGGTATTTTTTATTTGACGGATAAAAATGCGGATTATCTGAATGTTGTGGCAAGTTATGCTGTTTTACAAGTGCAAAAAAATACGATTGCGATAAGCGAAGGCTTAATTGGGCAGGCGTTTTATGCCAATAAGATGATTCATTTAAAAAAATTACCCGAAGATTACATTCCTATTTCATCTGCTTTAGGAAAAAGTCATGAGGCAAATCTGGTTATTGTACCGATTCGAAATGCGGGAAAAGCTATAGGAGTTGTCGAATTATTTGCCTTGCAACCCTTCAAACAAGTACATTTAGAATTTTTGGAAACGATTTCTGAAATCATCGGTTCGGTCATTGATTCTACACGCTCCCATCAAATCACAGCCCAAGCGGAGAATCAGAAGGCATAATTGTCATTTTACATTTTGGGCACACAACTTGCTATATTCTAAAACAGTTGGCTAACGCAAAATTTTTTTCTTTCTTATGCTTACTTTTGCAATTAAAACTTACTTTTTTCAACACTCAAAATCACTTTAGCTATGATTTTTATGCATTCTTGGAATAGTACGCTACTTACAGCCGCGTTGCTTAGTGGATTTTTTTTCCCTACAAATGAAATAAATAGTGTTAATAAAAATACCATCATTGCGCTCAAAGATATTAAACCTATCGGCGGCAAAGGTATGGAGGAAGCAAACACGATTATTAAGACAAAAGATAATAATTTTATTATGTTAGGGAGGTCAAGTTCTTATGGCGGCGGCGATATGAACGCGAATATGATTAAGGTTGATGCGGGAGGAAATATCCTTTGGAACAAAAACTATGGTGCGGAGGAAAGTGAAGCTGCATTTGGTGTTATTGAGCACAGCAAAGGCGGATTATTTCTTGCGGGTTATTCAGACTCTTATGGTGCTGGACCTGATTTGAAAAATTTATGGCTCGTACATACAGACCCAAATGGAAATAAAATTTGGGAAAAAACCTATGGAAATAACAGCAACATCGAAGAAGCTGACTCTTTAGTAGAAACGGAAGACCATCAGGTACTTGTTGTCGGTACGTCCATGCAAATTTCTAATGCGCAGAGCAACATCGTTTTGCATAAAATTGGCTTAGATGGAAAAGAGCTTTGGCGCAAAGAATATGGCGGTGCAAAAAGTGAACACGCTTCGAAAATCATTGCTGTTGAAGGCGGTTATGTGATTGTTGGACACACGGAGTCTTTTGGAAAAGGAAAATGGGATATTTGGCTTTTGAAAGTGGACAAAGATGGCAACAAACTTTGGGATAAAACTTTTGGCGGTGGTGATAATGAAATGGGTAATTCTGTAATCGCTGATAAAGAAGGAAATTTATACATTGCAGGATATACTTACACTTTTGCGGAAGGAAGTCTTGATGCTTGGCTTATCAAAACTGATAATAAAGGTGCGGAAAGATGGAGTAAAAACGTTGGCGATTTGAGTACTGACGAATTTTTTGATTTAACCATAAGCGAAGAAGGCGACATTGTTGCTGTTGGTTATACCGATATTTACAAAGGCGATGAAAACGGCGACAATATCAGCGAAGAAGGAAATGATGTTTTAGTTGTTAAGTTTGATGCTACTGGAAAGCAAATTTGGAAAAAAAATGTAGGCGGTGCTAAAGCGCAACAAGGCAAGGGTGTTGTTGCATTTAAAGGTGGATATGCCATTACGGGAAATACCAATCAAGCCGCTGAAGAAAAAAGTTTCGATATGTTCTTTCTAAAAGTCGACGAATCTGGAAATTAAATGAATTTTTGGTTCTAATTTTGTGTTTTGTCTATAATAAAGCAATTTTATGCTTCTCCAACTAAAAACTCTTTTTCCACCTTTGCATTTTAAGCATTATGCGCCAAATGCAATGCTTTGATATATAGGCAAAGACGCGACTATTTGATTTTTTTATTTATAGCAGAAGCATTTAATGTTTTCAAAGACATTCATATATTTTTTTCTCTTTTTTTTGAGTCTATCGGTAGTTTGCTCCGCAAATTCACTACCGATAGCACCCGATTTTTTGGCAAAGCCAAAAGAAATTGGGTATTTTAGGATTGGGCTAACCATGGTCAGAGGGCATATTTTTGTCTATCATGACGGCGTAAAAGTTCCCGCATCACTAAAAGTCATCGAAACAAAGACGAAACACACGGAAGAATTAGTGTATAGCCCAGATACCCTCGAAGGTAATTATTTTATGTTCTTAGAACCCTCTAATAATTACGAAGTTTGGGTCGAATCCGATGGTTTTCAGCCATGCCTATTGTCTTTACACATTCCCAATAACACCTATTATTATGAAATTAATCATGATATCCACTTTAAATCCATCAAACTTTTAGGGGATAAAATAGGGCAAAAAGTTGAACTCCAAAACAGCCATTACAACCTTGTCAATTTTCAAGATAAAAATGAAGAAGACCGACTACAAATCGGCTATAATTTTATGCTTGATTTTGTCGCCTACGCGCTCGGCTCAGGGGAAGAGCGTAAGTTAGAAGATTTCCAAAAGGTAGAACAACTCATGTCAAAACCTATTTTTGATACAAAATCGGAAGCTGACCTTAGCCCTGACTCTACTTATAATGATTTGCTTACTTCGATTGAAAATATTTTCATTTCTGGAGATAGTAAAAAATTAACGGATTTGACTTTGTTGCATAAAAAATATGACCAAAAACTTTTTTATCTCGCAAATGCAGAAAATAATGCAACTTCTCATACTTCGCCAATCATTCAAAAAGCACAAAATGGGCAAATCATTTATAGGCACGCTTTAATTTTTAATACAAAAAATAAAAAATTGAGCGAAAAACAAAAAAAACAACTTGATGAAGTAGCCGTTTTGCTGAATGAAAACGAAGAGTTACAAGTCGAAATTCTTGGGCATACTTTTCGGGCTGATTCACTTTCTACGCGAAAACAGTTTGATAGAACCAATAAACACACCAAAAAAGTTTTTAGATATTTAAAAGCAAGAGTAAATCAAATAGAAAAATTCGCACTCATTGCCAATGGTTTGAGAGAAGATTTAGCCAATTTCTTGCCTAATGAAATTGACCAAAATGCGCTCGGACTTTCTAAAATCGAACTTTTGATTATCCAAAAATAATATTTTATCCAAAGGCTAAACGATAAAGCTACTAATTTTTTATGATGATAAAAATCATTTTTGCGAAAAAAAATATTTTTTTGCTACTATTTGTCTTTTTTTTGCTAAATTTTGCCCAAGTTTATGGTCAATTCAGTAAACCTGAAATTAAAGCGGGAATGTTGTTGAGTTTTGCGAAATTTACAAAGTGGCCAAAAGAGGCTTTCGAGCCTTACCACGAAAAAATTACGCTCGGAATTATCGGCAAAGACCCCTTCGGTTCGCAGATTGACTTGATTTTTAAAGGCAGGCAGACGCATGGGCGTAATTGGCAAATTAGACGTGTCGAAAAAATAAAAGACCTTTGGGGGTGTCATATTGTTTTTGTGGCTAATTCCGAAAAAGACAAAAGTCGTTACAAGGACATACTCGAATTTTGCCGAAAACACGACGTGCTGACTGTTGGCGATAATATTGAAAATTTTTGCGCCTACGGGGGCATCATCAATTTTACGTCGAACGAAGGCTATAATTTCGAAATGAATATCGAAACCGCACGGGCGCGAAAGATTGTTATTGATGCAAACCTGATGAGGTTAGCAAAAAGAATAGTCGTACCCAACTATGGTGAAGAATAACTTTTTAAAAAACGCACCTATCAAAACTAAGCTGCTGCTTATCATTATGACCATCAGCGGCATATCTCTTTTGATTGCTTTTTCTGCTTTTTTTGTTTATGACATTTTCAGTGCGAAAGAACGCATGGAAAATGAAGTCAGAACAATGGCTGAAATTATTGGCAACGCAAATATTGTCAATATCACTTTTGCCACCACGCACCTCGAATCTGCGGAGCAAAATATGCGCGAAATGCTCAATTCGCAGAGAAATATCGAAAAAGCCTGTATTTTTGATACCACGCAAAGGGTCATTGCTGAATATTATCGGCACAACCTCAAGGACACTTTGCCGCCAAAATTTATCAAACCGCCTTACATCAATACCAATTTTTCCGAAAAATATACCGAAGTTTATATTTCGCAATACGACAACGACGGCAAAACTTTCATCGGCACAATCTATGTACGCGCCGATTTGGAGCGACTTTTTGACCGCCTTTCACAGTTTACGACAGTGCTGCTTATCATTTTGATTGCCGTTTTGGTCATTACTTATTTGCTCTCTTTGAGCATGAGAAGTGTAATCACTGAGCCTATTTTAAGTTTGGCAAAGACCACGAAACAAATTTCTGAATTTAAAGATTTTTCAATTCGTTTAAACGACGATAGAAATGACGAAATCGGGACACTTGTCAATGGTTTTAATGAAATGCTTACCCAAATTGAAAAACAAAATTTGGCTTTGACTTTAGCTAAAGACCAAGCGGAACAAATGGCAAAAGCCAAAGAACAATTTTTGGCGAATATGAGCCATGAAATTCGAACGCCGATGAATGGCGTTAATGGTATGGCAGATTTGCTTGCCGAAACAGATTTGAATGACACACAGAAAAATTTTCTTAAAAATATAAAAATATCGGCTGACCATTTGCTTGTTTTAATTGATGATATTTTAGATTTTTCGAAAATCGAATCAGGCAAAATGTATTTTGAAGAAACGCCAATTGACGTAAAAGAAATGATTGAAAGCGTTATTGCGACAACCAAAATTAAGGACGAAAAGAAAATTCAACTCAAAATTCGAACAAATATTGATTCGCGAATTCCCAAAATTTTTCTCGGAGACAGCGTGCGCTTGCGACAAATTTTATTGAATTTGTATAGTAATGCCATTAAATTTACTGAAAAAGGCGAAATTGTCATCGGTGTAAGCCTATTAAACGAAAATGCAAAATCAGTTGAAGTTGAATTTTACGTCAAAGATTCGGGTATAGGTATTCCCAAAGACAAACAAGATGATGTCTTTTCAATGTTTACACAAGCATCTGGAGATACCACACGAAAATATGGCGGAACAGGTTTAGGACTCGCGATTTGTAAAAGATTGGTCGAATTGCAAGGCGGAAGTATTAGTTTGGAAAGTGTGGTAAATAGGGGAAGTGTTTTTTCTTTTAGGTTAAAATATACAAAAGAAGCTGAAAAAACACCTGTTTTACGCGAAACGCAAAAAGCAATTATCCCAACAGACGAAGTCATTACCGAATATGCTAAAGGACGTATTCTTTTGGCAGAAGATAATGAAATCAATAGAATGCTTGTCGTTACGATGCTCAAAAATTGGCAGCACGAAGTACAGGTAGCCGAAAATGGCGCAGAGGCTATCGAATTGTTTAAAAATCAAGATTTTGACCTCATTCTCATGGACGTTCACATGCCAGAAATGGACGGTTATCGCGCCACGCAAATTATCCGCAATGAATTTGACGCGCCTAAAAGCGAAACGGCGATTATCGCCATGACTGCCTCCGCGCTCAAATCTGAGCTTGACCGCTGCATTGCTGCGGGAATGGACGATTATATTCCAAAACCTTTTGAGAAAAAAGTGTTAAGAGATAAAATTGATTTTTACATCAAGAAAAAACAACTTATCGTCGAATAAAAACGTAAAAATCTAAAGCAAATGTAAGTTCACAAGATTTCAGGATAAATAGGATAAAAAAGTCATTTTGAGCTTAAAATCCAGTAAATCTTAGAACCCTGTCTTTAAATCTTTCGTTTTAGAATTTTGAAAAAACAACAAAAGTAAGTCATTTTAATACCCAAAAAAATTAGCCGAAGTGAAAAACGCAAGAGATGTACTCAAACAATATTGGGG
>JFJP01041727.1_pt1 | contig 10821 bp, 8 predicted proteins | sample 431651 | NCBI WGS metagenome assembly JFJP01 (sample SAMN02602958, study PRJNA72255) | Microbial mat metagenome, whole genome shotgun sequencing project. | biome: fresh water; feature: sink hole; material: water; isolation source: purple microbial (photo- and chemosynthetic) mats found in...
CGTACAAAGGAGTAGTAAAAATGGCAGAAGGTACAGTAAAATGGTTTAATGATTCTAAAGGTTTTGGTTTTATTGAGCAGGATGGTGGAAAGGATGTTTTTGTTCACCACTCAGCTATTCAGGGCGACGGTTTCAAGTCCCTGGATGAAGGCGCGCGCGTCAAATTTGACGTCGTTGCCGGCGCTAAAGGACCAGCCGCTGAAAACGTTGTTAAACTGTAATACCCAATAAATAAAAAAAGCCCCGTATCCTTAATAAGGATACGGGGCTTTTTTTTTGCACTCAAAGCCCCCATAGGGGGATCTTCACAGTAGATATTACTTGTAGCAACAAACACTCCCTCGTAATCAACAACCAATAAATTCTGGCTGTTGTGCAATAACCACTTAAAGACCACACAAGTTTTTTTCACAGGAGATTATTTTGGCTAAACGAACAAATTATCAGGGTGAGAAGAGAAGCAAGGAATTAAATCGATTAAAGAAGCAGGAAGAAAAGAAAGAACGGAAGAAAAATCCTGAAAACGAACTGTCAGAAGAGACGAACCAGCCTGAAACCCAACCACCATCAGAAGATATTATCGTTTAAGCTGGCACCATAGCCTAAACGATAATTGCATCTCATAAAAAAACAGCATCCTGTTATTAAAAATCTCACCCTGCCTTGGCCAAGCTTGTTCCTGTATTAAAGTTTACCACCAGCGGTACATCAAAGGCCAGGACATCTTCCATTGCCGGCTTAACAATTCTTATCGTCTCTTCTCTCTCTGTTTCAGGCAATTCAAAAACTAACTCATCATGGATCTGAAGGAGCAGTCGAGCCCGAAGTCCTTCTTTAGCCAAAGCTCCAGCAACTCGGATCATGGCCAGTTTCATAATATCGGCTGCTGTTCCCTGAATTGGGGTATTAATGGCAGTACGTTCCGCAAATTCTCGATCCGCCCTATTCTTTGCATGAATCTCCGGCAACATCCGACGCCGATGCAGCAATGTTGTAACAAAACCATCCATCCGCGCCTTTTCCACGATGTCAGACATAAATCGCTTCACCCCATGATATAACTGGAAATAGCGATCAATAAAGCTCTGGGCCTCCTTACGGCTGATATTGAGCTGACTGGCCAATCCAAAGCTGCTCATCCCGTAAACGATACCAAAGTTAATTGTCTTGGCAACCCTTCTCATTTCTGAGGTAAGCAGTAATGGTGAGATACAAAAAAGCTGGGCGGCGGTTCGGGCATGGATATCACCTCCGGTGCGAAAGGCCTCAAGCAGGACGGGGTCCTGCGAATAATGGGCAAGTACCCGCAGATCAATCTGTGAATAATCCGCTGACAAAAAAATCAACCCGTCCGCTGGCACAAAGGCCTGGCGAATACGGTTCCCCTCCTCCGAACGAATGGGGATGTTCTGGAGGTTAGGATTACTTGAAGAAAGTCGACCGGTTGCGGTAACCGTCTGATTATAGGATGTGTGCACCCGGCCCGTCAACGGATCAATCAGCTCCCGTAATTTATCGACATAGGTTGACTGGAGTTTGGACAGATTACGGAAATCAATAATCATCGCCGGTAATGCGTGACTGGCAGCCAATTTTTCTAAGACCTTCATATCCGTTGAATAGCCAGTCTTGGTCTTACGACCGTAAGGAAGATGCAACTCGTCAAAGAGGATCTCTCCCAATTGCTTGGGTGACTGGATATTAAATTCCCTACCGGCCAGTCCGTAAATCTGAATTTCCAGGAGCCGCAGTTTCTCTTTAAACTCGACGGACAAGGTGTCAAGCATTTCTGTGGAGACACAGATGCCGGCAAGCTCCATTTCAGCCAAGATCGGAATCAGAGGAATCTCTACATCGAAAAAGAGCGAGCCCAACTCCAGTTTCTGCAGTTCAGGCTCAAAGTCCTGCCACAGACGAAGAGCCCCATACACATCTTCACAACTGTAATTCTTCGCGGTCTCCATTTCCACAAAGGCAAAAGCATCTTCCCGGGTGTCACCCTTCACAACTTCGGAAAAAGAAGTGAGGAGGAGACCGGTTTCCAGGCACAAATCATCCAGCTTGTATGACCGCCGGGTCGGCTCAATGAGATAAGCGGCAATCATGGTATCAAGAAGCCGGCCCTGCAGACGAATGCCGAAATTTTGCAGAATCACGGCATAGTCATATTTGACATTATGTCCAAGTTTCGGCAAATTTTTGTCTTCAAGAAAAGGGCGCAGTCTCTCGGCAACCAAGGTAGAGTCTAGCTGACCTGAAACCTGGACTCCCTCCGCATTTTGGTGATGCAGCGGAATGTACCAGGCTTTTCCCAGATCAACGCAAAGGGAAATGCCAACAAGCCTCGCCGTCCGACTGCATATCGAAGTGGTCTCCGTATCAATGACCATAAGGGCTGCCCCGGCTAAAACCTGCTCAACCTCCCGCAACTGTTCCTCGGTCTGGACAAGAAAAAATCCATCGGTTTCGATGCGATCCCCCGTAATTTTCTCCTCAATCAAACTGGAAAATTCAAGGATTTTATACAGACGCTGAAGCTGTTCAAGATCAGGCGGTGGAAGTTTATAAGCATCTAGACTCTGCGGAAGGTCAAGATCTTCCTTAAGACGAATCAATTCACGGGACAGGAATGCAGCATCCCGGTTGTCGAGTAGCCGCTCCCGCATTTTTGATTTTTTCATGCCCTCAACATGGGCATAAATCCCCTCAAGATTCTCATATTGATTAATCAGGATCTCTGCCGTTTTAGGCCCAATTCCAGAAACCCCGGGGATATTATCAGAACTGTCACCAATCAGGGCAAAGCACTCCAGAAGCCGTTCCGGACCTACATTATACTTCTCAAGCACCGCCTGACAGTCCATAACCCTGTCTTTCATGGGCTCCCAGACAACAACCTGATCGTCAACCAGTTGCAGGAGATCCTTGTCGCCCGAGACGACTATAACCCTGTGTCCCTGCCGGCTCAATTGCTTAGCCGCTGAAGCAATGATATCATCGGCCTCAACCCCGGGGATTTCAAAAGAAGGGATATTAAAGGCCCGCACCAGGTCTTTAATATAGGGAATCTGCACCTGCAGATCTTCGGGCATGGCTACTCTGTTCGCCTTGTAGGCGTCATACATAGCATGCCGAAAGACTGGCCCCCGGCTGTCATAGGCCACCGCCAGATATTCAGGATTCTTCTCCCGCAGGATACGGCGGAGAATGTTAAAAAATCCGAATACCGCATGGGTAGGCAGCCCATGACTGTTGGACAAAGGGGCTATGGCATGATAGGCCCGATAAATATAGGCACTACCATCAATGAGATAAATGTCGTTATTCACACGTTGCTCCAGAAGACAAAAACGAAACGGCTTAAATGCTCAACATCTGCTCAAGGGACGTCAGAGCCTTCTCAGCTACCTCAGAGGGCACCTTGACCTGATTGACGACTATGCCGGCAGCCAGATTATCAAGCAGCCAGAGCAAATTCACCGGCTGATTACGATCCATGGTTGTACACTGACAAGGGATTGGTGCAAGAAGATGAATCTCTTTATCCGGATATTGTCTCTGCAACCGACTGACCAGATTGATTTCCGTGCCTATTGCCCATTTACTGCCAGGGGCCGACTCTTGAACTGCGGTGATAATTGCCTCCGTTGAACCATACCGATCGGCAATTCCAACGACTTCAGCACTACACTCAGGATGAACCATGATTTGAATTTCTGGCACACGCAGCCGAAACTGGCGTACATGCTCGGGAAGAAACCGCATATGCACTTCACAATATCCATCCCAGAGCAGCACCCTGGCCTTTCGTAACTGCTCAATGCTGTTTCCGCCGAGAAGTTCACCCCGGTGCCAGACGCAGATCTGCTCTGGTGGAACTCCCAAGGCTATTGCCGAATTGCGTCCCAGATGTTCATCGGGAAAGAAGAAGACCTTTTCTCCTTTTTTCAAAGCCCAGGCCAAAACACGCTGGGCATTGGAAGAGGTGCAGACCGAACCTCCACGCTCACCCACAAAGGCCTTGACAGAAGCCGATGAGTTCACATATGTCACTGGAACTACCGTTGATTCTTCTTTGGCAACGCCAACCTGCACCAGATTCTTGTATGCCATGGCAACAGCTCCAGCTGTCGCCATATCCGCCATGGGGCAGCCGGCAAATAGATGCGGAAGCATTACTTTTTGATGCTTCTGAGCCAGGATATCAGCAGACTCGGCCATAAAATGGACCCCGCAAAAAATTATAAATTCCGGGCCATGCATGGATGCCGCTTCGCGGGCAAGTTTCAAAGAATCACCCACAAGATCAGCAAACTGAAATAAACCGTCCTGCTGATAATGATGGCAGAGAATGAGAAGCCGTCCAACCAACTCTTTCTTCCGCTTAAAAATTCTCGAGAACACCTCCGACTCTGACAGACGAAAATATTCCTCTTCAATGTCCGGTTGCAGTAATAGCATAAAAACTCTCTTCTATAATTTTAAACAAAACAAATATTTTGCAAGCATCGCACGACAAGGTCATATTGAATGATAAAAATCAATGCAAGTCCATGACAGCTCATGAAAAATGCCTTCTACCACTGACATCCTTATCTGGCAAGGAGAATGAAATTCCCTCCCACAAAAGAAAAGGCCCGGCACAGAACTTAATCCATGCCGGGCCCCTGATCTTTTTTTGATCTCCAGCTATCTGGCTACTCGTACCCAGGAAGCTTGTGGGCCTTTGTCACCTATGGTTTCACCGTAAGAGACCTCATCTCCTTCCACTAACTGATCCAGCGGGATATCTTTCAACGCATTCTCATGAAAATAAATCTCTCGTTCGTCTGGGGTGACAATAAAGCCATAGGACTCAAAAGGCGATACTTTACGCACTACCCCAAAACTTGCGGTCTCCATTTCACCGTCAATTGACTTCTGGTCTTTTCGCTTTTTTCGCAGGATCTCTTTTAATTGCAGTGACAAAACATCAAAGGCCTCAACAAGCAGCGCCCCCATATTTTCACCCTTTCTGGAAACCACCACGGTATCATTGGGCACAGAGGCTACAACCTTCAACTCATAGCCTTTTTCTTTGTGATGCTTGGTTTCCTCAATTGAAACACGAAGATGAAGGACAAAGTTTGCATAATGACGAATTAACTTTTCCTTCTCTTCGTCTATTCTCTCCTGCCAACCTTTCCGCAACTCTACGTTCCTGGTTTCGATCTTCAGTTCCATACAGTTCCTCCAGTTAATCTCCAATGACGATTACCAACACGTCATTCTAACAACGTACCTCAAGGTACATTCCCTGGTAGGTTGTGGTTCAACTTAACCATCAACAACCTGCCTTCACTTTCATTATATTCCCCTCAACCTGATGCGCAAGTCTTAGATGAGGCATTCCGTAAAAAAAACTCTTTCGTTCCTCACATCCCCTTGAGACCTGATCATTCTTAACCGTCACAACCTTCAAGGGTGGATTCGGTCTGAAAACGCCGCATCCGGACATTGAGCAATATTCCCATCCCCAGTAAAGTGGTCAAAAGAGAAGAACCGCCATAACTGAACATTGGCAAAGGGACCCCAACTACCGGCAGAAATCCAAGGATCATCAACAAATTTATGACCGCCTGCCAGAAAATAAGAGCCACCACCCCAAAAGCCAGAAACAGGCCAAACCGATCCTTGGCTGACATCGCCGCGTGCAGCCCCCAGATCAGCATAAAAAAATAAACCAGTAAAAAAAAGAGGCTCCCGGTAAACCCCCACTCTTCACACCAGACTGAAAACGCAAAATCGGTATGTCTTTCCGGCAGAAAATGAAGATGTCCTTGGGTTCCCTCCATGTATCCTTTTCCAAAGAGCCCACCACTGCCAATGGCAATCTTGGACTGAAGGATCTGATATCCTTCTTCCATGGCATTATGGGCGGGGTTAAACAAGGTTTCCACCCTTTGCTTCTGATACGGCTTTAGGACATAACACCATCCAAGCACGATCATAACAATCCCGCTCACCCCCAAAGTAATATAAGTTGACCAGCGCAATTTAGCTAAAACCGTCATCGAAATGAAAATGATAACAAACATCAAGGCAGTGCCAAGATCCGGTTGAATCAGGATCAAAACAAATGGAATGGCCATGAGAATGATGGGAAGGATTAACTCCTGCAACGAATATCCAACCACCGTTTCCTTGCGGGAATAATAACTGGCCAGAGAAATCACCATCATCAATTTGGCAGGCTCAGAGGGCTGCAACTGAAAAAATCCAAGATTAATCCAGCGCTGGGCCCCGCCGGCACTGTTACCGACAAAAATGACAAGCGCGAGCAATATAATAGTAAAAACATAAATGGGATAATTCCATAAATGGAGTTCTTTGTAATCAAAGCTGATAATAAAAAGAATCCCAGCGACACCCATTAGTAAGAGATAGCCTTGTTTTAAATATGGCGGCATCCCCCCAGAAGACGGGTAAGTGGCACTGTACAGATTCAGATACGCCATGCCGCAAACAAGAACCAATAAAAAAAGGAGCACCCAGTCAAAGCTTGCTAAAAACCGTCGATCCATGCGTAACATTTATTTCCCTACGATAAGTAAACGAAATCTTTTGACAAAAGCAACTTTCTCATTGCATAACAGCCTGCTTAATGGCCTCCACTGCTATGCGATCGGCAAAATATTTCTGCATAACGGCCTTGGCAACCGGCCCTGCCCCAGAACCGCCATGCAAGCCATGCTCCACCAGAACCGTCACGGCAATTTCCGGGTCTTCGGCCGGGGCGTAACAAGTAAACCAGGCATGATCCCGATATTTATAAGGGATATCCTCTTCGCGAAGATGCTTATACTGTTCCAGCCGCACTACTTGTGCTGTGCCGGTCTTCCCCGCAATAGTTACCCCAGGGATGCGAACCGTTCGGGCCGTTCCCCTGGCACCCTGGACAACATCAACCATCCCCGCGCGAATCCATCCCAGATATTTTTTTTCATCCGCCTGAAGCTCACCCACCAGCTTCGGAGTAAACGACTCCAGGACTCTTCCATCTGCATCCGTAACACTTTCAATAAGCTGAGGAAGATATCTCTTTCCCCCATTAGCTATAGTGGCCGTCATTTGACAAAGCTGGAGAGGAGTAACCAAATTAAACCCCTGACCAATGGCCAGTGATAAGGTCTCTCCATCCTGCCACTTCACCCCTTTCGCTTTTCTCTTCCACTCCTTGGTAGGGATGAGTCCGGCTTTTTCATGTTCTATCTCCGCCTGGGTCTTGATTCCCAGACCAAGCTTATTGGCATACTCCGCCAAAACATCCACCCCAACCCGCATCCCGACCTGATAAAAATAGACATCACAGGACTCACTAATGGCCCGATGCAAGTCCACCGTCCCGTGGCCTCCCTTTTTCCAGCAATTATAATCTCGATTCCCAAAGTTAATATGACCAGGGCAGAAAAAAGTAGTGTCTCTGGTGATTACTCCACGAGCCAAACCGGCAAGAGCAGTCACCATTTTATAGGTTGAACCAGGCGGATACATGGCTTGAAATGCTTTATTAATAAGAGGATGTTTGGGATTATCCAGAAGAGCGTTCCAATTTTTCGTTGAAATTCCTCCTTCAAAATCTGCCAGATGCAGACGCGGGGTTGAGGCCAGCACTAACAACCTTCCGGTTTTCACCTCCAAGACCACCACCGCCCCGGATCGCTCATCTTTATCCATGGCTTCTTCCGCCGCCTGTTGCAGATTGATGTCGAGGGTCAGACGAACCTCATTGCCAGGAATCGGTTCTGTGTGGGCTAACAGCTGCTGCTCAAACCCCCTCGCGTTCACCTCGGAAGAATCACTCCCTTTATCGCCACGTAACTCATTTTCTCTAAGCTTCTCAAGCCCCATCTTACCGACGAGGTCTCCTCCCCGGTAAAAATCATCCTCTGCTTTTTCAAGCTCACTTTTACTGATTTCGCCGAGATAGCCAATGATATGTGCTGCCATATCCCCGTAATGATATAATCGACTGGGAAAGACCTCAATGCGGATTCCTGGAAAATCCTTATTATGGGTTTCCAGATAGGCCAGGGTGTCCCAGCTCAGATTCTCCTTTAAGCGAATGGGAATATGTCTCTGTTTGCTCTCCGCGTCTCTGATCCTTTCCCAGAGAACCGACACATCTTCTTTCAATATCACTGACAGACGTTTCAAAAGATCATCAACATCATTGGAGTCCTCACGCACTAAAACCACATTAAAGGATGGGTGGTTTGTTACGAGTTCCTTGCCATGACGATCCAGAATGTCACCACGAGGAGGTGCCACTTCTCGAATACGTACACGATTATTGTCGGCCCTGTTTTTATACTCTTCTCCTTTATGAATCTGCAAAAACCAGAGACGCAGGATAATGATCCCCATAAACAAAAGAACAATCAGGCCAACACTTAAGATCCGCCTTCTCAGGGAATCCAAGCCAGCCTGATCATACTCGGAGATTTCACCGAGTTCTTTTAAAAATTTACTTTTAATCAATTCTCTAAAACCCCACATTCATATCATCCTGGCAACTTGTCATCCATTTCAACGAAAATAATTGCCGGAACGCTTCCGCAGAATACGAGGACGGATGAAACGACGTTTGGATATCTGCTCAAACAGTTTATTATACAAAAGAAAACAAGGAATTGAGGCCACAACCAGGAGCAATGTCTGCCGTACCATGGTAATCCATGACCACTCAGGCAGCACCTCTGGCAAGGCTAAAAAATAGAAACTATAAAGACAGGAATGACCAACAAGATACGCAACGCCAACCAGAGGAATCTGGTAGACAGCTTCTTTCACCGGACTGTTTTCCTTTAGCATCTTAAGGAAAATAAAAAGGAAGAGATACAGCAATGGATAGGTCCCCAGGTAAAGACCGGAAGCGACATCCATAATCCAACCAAAGGCAAGAACCAGCAACAACCCGCTCAACCAGTCGAAACGATAGGCAAGGAAGGTTATCAGGACAAAAACCAGATCTGGAGTTCCCATCCAGGAAGGCAGGAAATACAATACTGAAGACTGGCAGACAATGAGGACAATTCCTACCAACAAAAAGCTAAGTATCAGCATACGTATCCGGCTCCCAGGCACTGCTTGAAAAGCCTGCTCAAGATCCACCAATCCTCATTACGTATCATCCCCATCATTCTCTTATCGGCCAAGAACAAAAATGGAAGCTGTTTCCCTTGCCGTTCCGGGAGAGCAACTAAACAATACCGGTGAGGCGATATATGCATGTAAGATGACAATTTCTGAATTTTAATCAACAGCAGGTGGTACTGTTATTCCCATCTCTTCAGCAATTTTCTGTCTTTCGGAGAGATCAATAAAAACCATCTCCAGTCTTCCAAAATCAACAACGGGTTTGAGCGTACCTCTGACACCGTTCCCAAGGGAATACCTGATGGAAAAACCCCACCGACACCGGCTGTCACAACCCTATCACCAACCTCTACTTCAGCATTTTTCAAGACATAATAAAGGACATATCCTTTATCAGCTGCTCCCTTTAAAATACCTCGCACCCGATTTTTCTGAATCATGGCATCAACGGCGCTGCTCGGGGCGTTGGTCAGAAGAATCTTGGCATAATTATCAGAAACCTGAATGACCTGGCCCACAACCCCCAAAGAGGTCCGAGCCACCATCCCCTTAATCACACCATCATTTTTCCCTCTATCCACAATCAAGGTTTTAAACCAGAAGGATGGATCTTTTCCGACCACCCGGGCGGTAAGGGCGGGAAAGTTTTCAACCTTTTTAAAGGCAAGCTCATTCTCCAGATAGCGATTGCGCGCATAGGCCTCGCGCAGCTGATCCAACTGCTGCTGATAATCAACAATCTTCAAGCGTAACTGCTTATTATCATCCCTGATATTCCACAAGGCCAGATAATCACCGGCAAAGGCCTGGAAAGAGTTCGTTAATTTTGAAGCTCCACCCTGAATTGGCCCCATACTTTGCATAATTACCTGCTGAACCACCCCAAATTGACCACCAACAGTGGATCCAAAGAGGAAAAGGGCCAATACGAGCAATACCCCGCAAAGAACAAGCAGCCTCGCCGTTACAAAACGAGACTGCGTCTTTTTAACATTTGTCGGTTTCTTCAAAACTCTTTATTCATCAATGATGACCATTCCTCACAGTCAGACCTGGAAAAATTTAAAATAACGACTTATTGGACGGTCACTTCACGAAGAATACTCAAATTATCAAGGGCCTTTCCAGAACCAAGAACAACCGATGAAAGGGGATCTTCAGCTACAATAATCGGCAGGCCTGTTTCTTCATGCATTCTCTTGTCAAGGTTTTTCAAGAGTGCACCACCACCCGTCAACATAATTCCCTGATCAACAATATCTGCAGCCAACTCAGGCGGAGTTACTTCAAGGGCCTCTTTTACCGCGTCAATAATCACATCGACCTGTTCAGTGATCGCCAACTGAATCTCATCTGCGCCGATCACGATCGTTTTAGGAACACCTTCCACCAAATCCCGCCCCTTAATTTCCATGGTTTCATAGGGTGGAACTGCATCCACATTGCCAATGGTCATTTTGATCAGCTCCGCCGTCCGCTCACCGATGGCAAGATTATGTTTTCGCTTGATATATTGCAGAATCGCTTCGTCCATCTTGTCGCCAGCAACCCGAACCGATTTGGCATAAACAATCCCGGACAGAGAAATCACCGCTACTTCGGTAGTGCCGCCGCCTATATCTACAATCATATTGGCAGTAGGCTCGGTAATGGGAAGATTAGAACCTATTGCTGCGGCCATGG
>JFJP01040684.1_pt1 | contig 10820 bp, 3 predicted proteins | sample 431651 | NCBI WGS metagenome assembly JFJP01 (sample SAMN02602958, study PRJNA72255) | Microbial mat metagenome, whole genome shotgun sequencing project. | biome: fresh water; feature: sink hole; material: water; isolation source: purple microbial (photo- and chemosynthetic) mats found in...
TCCAAAATATTGCTCGCATGGTTAAACGAGAGCAACGACAACAAATATTTTTTTGATCAGATTGCTGACATCTGGCACAGCTCTGCGGTAATGGCAATGAATCCCGATTTTGATGCCAACGAAGCATGGGATGATATTTACCGTAAAATAAAAACTTCTAATCACGAAGCTATTAGTAATAAAAAAAACGCTAACCGGCTATTTGCCTTTAATTTTCTATTGCTCCGTTCTGCGGCTATATGGATTTTGATGTTTGCTTTGGGTGGTATATTGGCTTATTTGTTTGCGATAAACCAAACCGAAAAACAAGTAGCACAAGGTACAATTGTCATTCAGGCGCCATTAGGCTCGCAATCGCATGTTACACTTGCCGATGGCACAGATGTATGGCTCAATGCCGGATCGAACCTGAAATACTCAAACCAGTATGGCGCCGAAATCCGCGAAGTATCCCTCGAAGGTGAAGCCTATTTTAAAGTCGCCAAAAACAAAAATTGTCCATTCATTGTCAAAACGGCGAATATCAGCATCACAGCTTTAGGTACAGCTTTCAATGTAAAAGCTTACAACGACGAAAGTTTAATTGAGACCACACTCGAAGAAGGTTCGGTAAAAATTGAATCGTTGGTGGAAACAAAGGATAAAACATCATTTAAGCCGGTGATACTAAAGCCAAATCAAAAGGCAGTTGTGTCAAAAAACAATGCGTTGCTTTCGATAGAACAGAAACAAACAGAGCCTGAAAAAATCGAAAAATCGCCGGTTAAACTTACAGATAATAAACCTGTTGAAGTAACCCAAGTTCCTGATGTTAATGTTTATACTTCATGGAAAGACACACGTTGGATTATCCGCAATGAGTCGTTAGAATCGCTGATTGTGAAAATTGAGCGCAAATATAATGTGGAGATTACTTTTAAGGAAGAACAATTGAAGGGTTATGTGTTTTCGGGGACACTCGAAGACGAAACACTCGAACAAGTGCTTGATATTATCCGGTTAGTTGCACCTATTGATTATGAGATTAATCGCAACAAAGTAGTGCTTACCAAAAACAAGCGTTTTTTTAAAAAGTACGATAATTTAATGAATAATTAGAAATTGGGATGTCTTATTTTGGTGTGTTTATGAACGGTTTGAAGAAATAAAATCGCATGTCTTTTTTTATCTTCAACCTAAGTAACTAAAACAATAAACCATATTTTTTAAACCTTATTACCTTATTTACAACAGACTATAAAATGTTTTAGAATAGAATAATAAAAAATGGGAGAAACTTGACGGCTCCCCCCATTGACTTGTTTTAAGTTCTTTTGTTTTTGTCAGCATTGATTGACGGCTCTGCTGGCAAGTATTGTATCACATTAAAACATACAAAAATATGAAAAAAAATTCAAACTGCCAAATTAAAGGCGTTGCCTTTAATGGGGTTTTGTTGAGACTTAAAAAAATTCTGATTATTATGAAATTAACTACAGCGCTGTTGTTAATTGCTATGATGAATGTAATGGCTACCGGCTATTCGCAGGGCACTTTCACATTTAACATGCAAAATTTAACAATCAAAGAAATTTTTAGCGAGATCGAAAATCAAAGCCAATTCAGGTTTTTTTACAACGAACGCTTCATTGATTTAGACCGAAAAGTAGATTTGGTGATTCAGAATAGCGATATCGAGGGTGTGATGCAAACCTTACTGAAATCATCGGAGGTTACCTACAAAGTCCTTGAAAATAACCTGATTGTTATCACACCAAAAGGAATAATTCAAACAATAAAAATTACCGGTGTGGTAAGCGATGAAAAAACCGGTGAACTATTGCCAGGTGTGAATATTATGGAAGAAGGCACTACCAACGGAGCAATAAGTAGTTTCGATGGTACTTTTACAGTTGATGTGTCGTCGGCAAACAGCACACTGGTTTTTTCATTCATTGGTTACACTACTCAGAAAATTCCTGTAACGGGAGCTACCGAATTAAACATTAAATTAATTCCTGATGTTCAACGAATTGATGAGGTGGTGGTAGTTGGTTACGGCACCATGAAGAAAAGCGATTTAACAGGCTCCATTACTTCTATCAGCAACGAAAAGCTTACAGAAGTTAAATCGGGCAATGTCATCGAATCGCTGCAAGGGAAAATACCCGGTGTGGACATAACCCGCGATAATGGACGTGCCGGTGCCGGAATTGACATTCTGGTACGTGGTAAGCGCTCGCTCAACGCATCGAATGCGCCATTGGTAATTGTTGACGGTATTCCTTATGGCGACAATATAGACATTAACCCGCAAGATATTGAATCCATTGAGATTTTAAAAGATGCTTCTTCCACTGCCATTTACGGCTCACGTGGCGCTAATGGTGTAATCCTAATCACCACAAAACGTGGAAAAAGCGGACAATCGAAAATTTATTTCAACAGCTATTATGGCATCTCCAATCCGTATCAAAAAGTGCCCATGTTCGACCGCGAAGGTTACATTCAGGCAAAAATTGATGCCAACAAAGATGTGAACGACTGGACGACTGAACCGACGCCGTTCAATGTTTTTCCGGGCGACGAACTAACAGGTTATGAAAATGGCACTGAAACAAACTGGCAGGATGTGGTAACACGCACCGGCGCACGACAAGATTATCATGTTGGTTTTATGGGTGGTAACGAAAATATTACCTACAACACTTCGCTCAATTATTTCAATGAAACGGGTGTGGTTTTAGCTGACCAATTCGACAGATATACATTCAAACTCAATTTTGATGCTAATGTAAACCGGTTTATAAAAGTGGGAGGCGCTGCCATAATTACAAATCGCAACCGCGATGGAAACGGACCCCGCTTTACCGATGCCATGCTGCTTTCGCCCATAGTTCCGGCGTACGACAGTTTGGGTAAATACCGGTATCAGCCCAACTTTGCAAACCCTCGCAAAAGCCCGTTAGCTACAACTTTCGATGTGCAGAAAGAGAAAACATTCCGTACCTTTTCAAGTTTTTATGCCCAACTCATTCTCTCCGAAAAACTTTCCATCCGTTCAAATGTAGGTGCCGACATCGAATTTTCGAATACCGGTTACATGTATCCCAAAAAAGTAGCAACCGAAGGTTTTACAATTTCGGGTAACGACAACTACCAAAAATACAACTACATCGTAACAAACATTCTGAATTATCAAAATGAATTTGGTAAACACCGTTTAAACCTCACTTTGGGACACGAAGTACAGTACAACCGTTCGGAAACCTACAACATACGTGGTCAGGAACAAGACTTTGACCGTAGCTTGTGGTACAATCTGGGAACAAACCGTTCGCCAACCACCTCAAGCTCATTGCGCGAGACAGCTCTGGTTTCAGTCTTGGGTAGATTAAATTACAACTACAACGACAAGTATTTACTCAATTTCTCGGGACGTTACGACGGCGCTTCGCAATTGAGTACCGGCAATAAATGGGACTTTTTTCCATCAGTAAGTGGTGCATGGCGCATGAGCAACGAAAGTTTCCTTAGTTCAATTGATATGATTTCAGATTTGAAACTAAGGGCAGGTTACGGTATTTCAGGCAATGCTGCCGTTTCGCCCTATTCCACTGCGGCTTCGTTGAATATATTTCCGTTGTATGCGCAGTTTGGTAATCCGGGCGCCGAAGTAACTTACTTTGGTTATCGCCCCGACCAATTATCAAGCAAAACTTTAAGATGGGAAAGAACCAGCCAAGTAAATATTGGACTCGATTTCGGTTTGTTTAAAAACAGGATAGTTGGTAATGTGGATATGTATAAATCAAATTCTGACCGTTTATTACTCAGCGACAAGCTTCCTATTAGTTCGGGCTTCTTCAAAATAGTAACCAATGCCGGACAAACCGAGACAGAGGGGCTTGAATTATCGTTGCAAACCATTAACGTTGACAGAGGTGGTTTTAAATGGATTACCAATGTGATATTTTTTACAAGCCGCGAAAAAATTATTGCGTTGGCTTCGGGAATCGAAAAAGATGTTGCCAATAGCTGGTTTGTTGGTGAGCCTCTTGATGTAATCTATGGATTTGAAAAATTGGGCATCTGGCAACTTGATGAAGCTGACGAAGCGGCTCTATTTGCGCAAGTACCCGGCGATATAAAAGTAAGGGACCTTAACAACGACGACACCATCAATTTCGACGACCGTAAAGTGCTTGGCAGTCCACGTGCAAAATGGGGCGGTGATTTCACCAACACCATTTCATACAAGGGAATAGACCTCACTTTCAATATCTACGCCAAAATGGGACAGTTCATTGATGCCGACGCTTACTCCTTCGACCCGCGCATGTACGACAACCAAATGGAAATAGACTACTGGACACCGGTCAATCCCACTAACGATTACCCGAAACTTAATGCCAAACAAGCAGAAATAGATTACGAAGAAACCTTGCGATATCGCGATGGCTCGTACATCAAACTCAAAAATATTACTTTGGGTTATTCGTTTCCAAAATCTCTCATTTCCAGAATAAAAATGAGTAATCTCAGGATTTATGCCAGTTCAAACAATACCATGATTTTATTCAGCAAAATGAAAGACGGCATTGATCCCGAGCGCGGCGGCAGTACCAGTTGGCCCCTTGCCCGCACACTTGTTTTTGGTATTAGCATCGAGTTTTAGTTCAACCCCAAATAAATGAACACCTATGAAAAAGATATTTTTTGCATTTTTATTAATCGGAATTTTCAATTCTTCGTGCGACAATTTTCTGGAAGAAGAATTTTTAAGCGGTGAAAACTCATCTACAATCGTACAATCGGAACAAGGTATCGAAAGTTTGATTAGTGCAGCTTATGTTTCGCTACGAGCGTGGTACGGAAAAGAAAATGGCTGGGATTTAACCGAAAGTGGAACAGACATTTACACACGAGGTTTAGATAACCGCGCTTATGGATTTTGCACCTATTCAAGTTTAGTGGGCGAGGAGCAAAACCGCATGGCTGCCATGTGGTATGAGCTTTATTCGGCACTTAACACCTGCAATCTCGCACTGAAATACATTGATGAAACACCATTTGCCAGCGAAACAAAAAAAACTGCACGAAAGGCAGAAGTTACTTTTTTGCGAGCACACTATCTGTGGCAAATCGTTGAAACATGGGGTGGTGTACAACTTTCACTCGAACCGACCAATGCACCAATACGAACAGCTCACCGCTCACCAATAAGCAAATTTTACGAACAAATATTTGTCGATCTCGAAGCTGCCGAAGCAATTGCACCGGAAACAACCGGCGAATATGGCAGAATTACCAAACCTATTGTGCAGGCATTTTTAGCACGTACGCACCTGATGTGGGCAAGTTATTGTAAAAGCGGTTTGAGCATTAGAGGTGAAGTGTATATTGAGCAAAACAATCCGCTTGCACAGACCCATTACAAAAAAGCGCTCGATTATGCCAAGTTGATTATAGCAAATGGTAGCAACAAACTAATTTCGGACTGGAGTAAAATTTGGAGCATAGATAACATTAAAAATGATGAAATTGTTTGGGCTGTCAACTATTCGGATGATGCAGTTTACACCAGAACTAACCTCAGAGACCCATGGGCTGACAATTATCCTGCTGCACAGTACAATACCACTCGTTTGATACAACGCGACGGTGGTAATCAAGCACATGTGATGTATGAGATACGTTACGAGAATTTAGCTTATGGTGTGGTTCGCGATTTGCGCAATGGCAGAGGATTTCAGCGCTGGATGCCAACCAAATATTTTATCAATCTGTACAACGAAAAGTATGATCAACGCTTTTACGGCTCATTTAAAAATGTGTGGTACGCCAATTCTGAAGCTACAATTCCAAAGTGGAAACCGGTTATGTTGGTTGATGGACAAAAAATTTCAGTGCCAAAAGAATTATGGGCAAAACCTATGTTCAAAGTTGGCGATACTGCCATTGTCTTCTACAAAAAGCCGGTTCCCAAATCGCAGAAAGCAAAATATGCTGACAAAGACCTTTTCTATTTCCACCCTGTGAAAGGTTATTTGATGATAGATATCAACGATATGTATCTTGCTGATGGCAAACCGAATGATGCCATCATCAATCGCCAGTTCTATTTCCCTATCACCAAGCGCTACAACGACTCAACACGTCTTGATCTCACTACCCAGTATAGTAAACGCGATGCTTACGTAATCAGAATATCAGAGGTTTATCTGATTGCTGCCGAAGCAAGTTTAGAGCTTAATAAATGGGGCGAATCGTATGACTACTTACTTGCCCTTGCCAATGCGCGTGCCTACAATGGAAACGGCGAACTGTTACTCGCAACGTATGGCGTAGGTTCTGCCGACGACCTCACGTTAGATTTCATTCTCGACGAACGAGGACGTGAGTTAGCAACAGAGTTTCAACGGTTTTTCGATTTGAAACGAACCGGTAAGTTGGTGGAACGCATACAAGCATTTAATCCCGATGCTGCTGCCAACATTCAGGATTTTCATGCACTACGCTTCATCCCACAGGAACAGCTCGATGCTATCACTAACAAAGATGAATTTAAGCAAAATCCTGGTTATTAAGGAAATTATAAAGTAGCCAAACCCTTCGAGCGGTTGCAAACCCTCGAAGGGTTGTATAAAATCCTAAACCAAACAGCACTGAATCAAGAATTATTAGAAACCTTATTGTTCATTCTCAATTATAAACTTTCAATTATAAAAACTATCTTATGAAAAACAACTACAAAATTTTGAAAGGAATAGCAGTCCTGATACTACTGCTTATGATTTCCATACCATCATTCTCGCAATGGAGCGTATATGATGGTGGCGTATTACCCACAGCCTACTCACCGGCATTTGTGGTGGGCGACAACACCCCAAACCCAACTGGTTTTAAAACCGAAGTTATTGATGATGGAGCTATTGCAGGTAATAAACTGTTGTCGTACTTCCAACCCGACAAAACCTACAAAACAACATATCGGATGTCGTGGAATATTGGAACTGGTACCTCAGGGACAATCGTTCTGAGAGCAAAAGCTTTTGATACTGATACACTTGGAATGGTGATGGAAATAGATTTACGTAATGGAAATGCAGGTTATGGCGATAAATTGCAAATTCTGTACAACAACACCATAAAGCTCACAGAATCGAAAGTAACAGCAGAACTCGATGTAAAACAATGGCATACCTACCGTATTACGATGGAAGCGCCGGCAAAATTCAGAGTGTATGTGGATGAAAATCCGATTCCGGTTTTAGAAGGTGATGCCGTAACTGCCCGCACAGATAAATATTTCAAATTTGGTGATGGTAGCAGCACATTCTCAACAGGTGGATTGATTGACTGGATGGTATGGGATGTTACCGGCGCTTTTGTACCCGGTAAAGGACCAGCACTTCCAAAAGAATTAACCGGTATTGAACATCCGATCGAAATTGTTAGAGGAAATAAATGGGGCGAAGTATTCTACTTATCGAGTCCTACTTTAGTGAATGCTGAAAGTAAATTGCACGATCAGGCAATGATTGACTCTTTGTACAAAGCCGGTTATAATGTTACAGTTACATATCCAACAAAACCTGATTTCTCTTTTGATCTACTCAATACAGGCGATGTGGTAATAATTGGCAGAAATGTAAGTAGCGGCGATTTTCAGAAAAAACAAGACCTTTGGGCAAATGTTGAAAGTCCGGTTATTGTTCTATCTGCTTATTTGATGCGCAAAGATTATCTGAAGCTTACAAATGCAACTGCTGTAGTGCGTGAAGTTGATATTGCTATTGACAATAAAGACAGGGTTACAAAAGCAAAAGTTGCTGACCTTACCGACCCAGCATTTAAAAATATACCACTCACCGACGGCAAAATAGATTATTTCAAATGGTTCTACGATTATTTGGCATACAAAGCCGACACATTCGCAACCACCAACAATGGTAAACTGTTGTTAGAAATTGTGGATGCCGAAAAAGCTGATGCTAATGGCAGAGTTGTGATGGCACGTTGGGAACCCGGTAAAGAAACTTATCCCGGATCGGCTGTTACACCAAAAGCCTATCGCACATATATTCAGATGGGTGCCGACGATAAAAGCTCGCCTAAATTTCTGAACTACCTGCAATATACCACAGCATCATACAACATGATTCTCAACGAAATTGATTATTTAATTAAAGGTTCGCAGCGGGTAACGTATCTCACACGTGGAGCCTCGGTTGATGCTAATGGCGTTTTATTGGATCAGGCTGTTATTGATACTTTGAAACAAGCAGGTTATAATCTGACAATTACTTATCCGGGTAATGCTGATTTCAGTTTTGCAAATCTTGATAAAACTGACCTTGTAATAATTGGTCGTAACGTGAGCAGTGGCGATTTTCAAAATAAAGCTGCTGACTGGTCAAAGGTAAAAGCTCCGATTATGGTTACTTCGGCATATATTTCGCGTAAAACACGATTGAACTTACTCAAAGCTGATGGTGTAACCCGCGAAGTTACTGATGGTGCTACAGTTGCTGCTGACCGTATTACTAAAGCAAAAGTGTATGATGATAAAGATTCGGCATTCCAAAACATCGCTATTGCAGATGGTAAAATTGAATACCTGAAATGGTTTTACGATTATATTGCCTATAACACCGATACTTTTGCTACAACCAATAATGGTAAACTGCTTTTGAGTATAGTAGATGCTGAAAAAGCTGCTGCCAATGGCATGTTATTGATGGCTCGTTGGAAACCCGGCATTGAAACTTACACTGGCTCAGGCGTGTTTCCGGCAGCTTACCGTACCTACATGCAATTTGGTGCTGATGATGGTGCCACACCTAAAAACATTAATTATAACCAATTTACAGCAACTGCACAGCAATTGTTTTTCAATGAGATGGTTTATTTAATTCGCACGCAGCCCGGTAAAGTTGTTATCCGGTCGAATGATGCAACCTTATCTGCAATCAAATTAAGTCATGGTACACTCAGTCCAGATTTTGCCGCCGGTACGTTAGATTATACCGGTTGGGTTCCCGAAGAAACCCCAACCGTTCCAACAGCTACTGTTGTAACCGCATTTGCCAAAGCAACTGTACAAGTTGTAAAAGCCACAGCCATACCTGGTAGCACCTCAATAAAAGTAACAGCCGAAGACGGTACAACCACCAAGACTTATGTGATAAATTTCAAAATTAAATCATCAGTCGATCTCACTTTGAAAAGCCTTACACTAAGTGCTGGCGAAATGAAACCGGCTTTCGATCCCGAAGTAACTGACTACAAAGCAGTAGTTCCAGCCGGTACAACATCGGTAAACATAGAAGCAATTGCAAACTCACCAACGGCTACTGTTACGGGCGCCGGTGCATTCAGCACATTCCCGGGTACTGCCGAAATTGTGGTAAAAATTGGTGAAAAATCAATGACTTATAAAGTAGTATTCAAAGCTGCCGGTTCGCGCAAAACGCTCGTTGATCCGGGAATGGGAACACTCGAAGAAGCATTGGTTGAAGCTATGGCAGGTGATACACTTGTACTTAAAAACGGTGAAACCTATGTGCCAATTGCAAGCCTGACCATTGATAAAAAAATCACTATCATGGCTGAAACAATTCCAACTTTACCCAAATTGGAAAACATGCCTATCATTAAAAATGAATTTGCAACCACTCCGGTTATCGAAATAAACCCCGACGGCGATTTATCACTCATTGGTATTGACGTTGATGCAATGGCTGCTACTAACATGATTAATGTTTCATCGAGCGAGCATACCGATTACACAGTTAATATTTTTGTTAATCGCTGCCGCTTGCACAACACAACCGACGATTTAATGAACGATGCCAAAGACTTTGGTGTTGAAAAGATTAAATTGGCTACTTGTGTATTCAAAAACACATTTATCTACGATGTTACTTTAGGTCATGCTTTGTATGTTAAAAATTACTACGGAAGCAATGCCGATTACATTTTTGAAAACCTTACGTATTGGAACATTGGACAACAATTCAACTGGATACGCCATTATCCCGTTGATGCTACTCAAGCGTTTATCCACAACCACATAACTGCTTATAACCTTTCGGTAAATACCAGTGCCAACAAAGAATTACTCGGTAATTCAAATGCTGCCGACGAATCAGTTTATAAAATTGAGGTAAAAAACAGCATTTATCATACTCAGGTTTCAACCAATCCGGGTTCGTTTATTTTTGATAATCAGACAGCTCGTCATACCATTAATATCAACAATAATTTGATGTACAAAACCCAACCTTTTGCACATAAAGGCGGTACAGTGAACGAAGCGAACAACAAAATGGATACGGATCCGAATTTTAAAGCACCGGCAACTTTCGATTTCACGGTGTTGAATACATCGTTATACACGGCTGCCGATGATGGAAAAATAATTGGCGCTTTATACTGGCATCCTGATTTTGTAGATGATATGAAAGATGTTGGCGTTGTTACAAGCATTGAAAATGATGTAAAACTTGCAGGCGTTGTTGCTTATCCAAATCCATTTAGCACAATTTGTAATCTTAAAATATTTGTTCCTAATCAGAGCGATGTAATGGTTTCAATTTTCAATCTGAATGGACAAATGATTAAGAGCGTAAAAGCCGGACAATTATTACCTGGTAATCATACTATCTCTGTTGAAGGCAGTGATATGCAACCGGGTATCTATATTTTCAGAGTCGAAATGAATGGTCAAGCCTCGTTTGGAAGAATGATAAAAATGTAGTTATTTAATGAGTTTAGATAAAAACCCTTCGAGTGGTCGCCGACCCTCGAAGGGTTGTATTTTTAAACCCTTCGAG
>JFJP01012400.1_pt1 | contig 10818 bp, 10 predicted proteins | sample 431651 | NCBI WGS metagenome assembly JFJP01 (sample SAMN02602958, study PRJNA72255) | Microbial mat metagenome, whole genome shotgun sequencing project. | biome: fresh water; feature: sink hole; material: water; isolation source: purple microbial (photo- and chemosynthetic) mats found in...
TCACCATGATGTGGGCAAATATCGGCGTATCCATGCCGGTCTTTTGGCTGGGATTAATGCTTGCGTATATTTTTGCGCTCACATTAAAAGGAACGCCATTTCAACTTCCGCCATCCGGCCGCCTTTCCGCCGGACTCATTACCATTCCATTTTTTGAAGTATGGGGACTTGAACTTACCAAAGGCACTTTTATCTATAATATTTCCGACTTCTTTAGTCGAATGAACATTCTCAATGCCATACTAACCGGCAATGGCGAAGTTCTCAAAGATGCGGTGGTTCATTTGATCCTTCCTGCATTCGCGTTGAGTACCATTCCCATGGCTTTGATTGCACGCATGACACGCTCCTCCATGCTGGAAGTGCTCGGGCAGGATTACATCCGCACAGCGCGCGCCAAAGGGTTATCCCGCCGCGCAGTCATCTTGAAACATGCGTTTCGGAATGCTTTATTGCCCCTCGCCACCGTCATCGGCTTATCTTTAGGCGGCTTGCTGGGCGGCGCGGTATTAACAGAAACCGTTTTCAACTTATCTGGTGTCGGACGCATTTTGTACGATGGCATCACCGCCCGCGACTATGGAATTGTGCAAGGGTTTACTGTGGTGATTGCAATGTTCTTTGTTGCGCTGAATCTGATCGTGGATATTTCTTATGCATATCTCGATCCCCGCATCCGCTTGAACTAGGAACTGATCATGACCACAGAAACTCCCCCCATCTCAAAACTAGAACCCAGCGCCCTCTCGCTCGACTCGGTCAGCCTGTGGCAAATCACCCGCCGCCGGCTCTTCCGCCGTAAATCATCGGTCGTTGGCATGATCATTCTGGCCATTTTGATCTTAATCGCGCTCACCGCGCAATGGATCGCGCCCTACAGTCCGACCCTTTCCATGTTGGATGCAAAGCCACCTCAGAATGTCCAAAAACGCTCCTCGCCCTGCATCTACATCCTGGGCTGTTCCACAGACCAGCCGCAGCACATCATGGGCACCGACGGCAACCTGCGTGATGAATTCAGCCGCATGTTATACGGCGCGCGCCTGAGCTTAATGATCGGGCTTTCCACCGTCTCTTTTGCCATCATCATTGGAACAATCCTCGGTGCGCTTGGCGGTTATTTTGGCGGTTGGATTGACAACCTGATCATGCGCGTGATGGATGTTTTGCTGGCGTTCCCATCCCTGCTTTTGGCGATTGCCATTGTGACCGTCATCGGTCCCGGGCTGATCAATGCCCTGCTCGCGATTGGCATTGTATCCATCCCAGCCTATGCGCGCGTTGTGCGCGGCAGTGTGCTTTCCGTCCGCGAAATGGATTATGTCTCGGCCTCACGCGCTCTTGGCGGAAACACCTACGAAATTCTTTTCAAACGCATATTGCCCAACGCACTCACCCCGTTGATCGTGCAAGGCACGCTCGGTATTGCATCTGCCATTCTGGATGCCGCCGCATTATCCTTTCTCGGACTCGGCGCGCAACCGCCAACACCCGAATGGGGCGCCATGCTCGGCTCGGAACGTAACCAGGTATTCACTGCGCCACATCTTGTTTTTTACCCCGGGCTGGCAATCATGCTAACCGTGCTGGCATTCAACCTGCTGGGCGACGGCTTGCGCGATGCGCTTGACCCAAGACTGGCACACATGAGTTAATCTCAAGCTTATAAATCAAAACGCGATCATAATTTATGGTCGCGTTTTTTTATTTGGGTGTTTTTTATTTCAGTTAACCTGGGTAGTAAAACGTTAAAGTTTTTAACAAACAGGGTAAGTTAAGAGTAAAATACAAATTGTCATATTTTCCCCGCCGTAAATTGCGGCGGGTACCTTAACCCCCAAGGAGAATGTCATGTCATTTCATACCACTATTTTAGTTGGCAATCTTGGTCGAGATCCTGAAATGCGCTACACCCCATCAGGACAGGCAGTCACCAGTTTTTCTGTTGCAGTCAGCGAAGCCTACACAAGCGCCAACGGCGAAAAAGTAAAGAAGACCATTTGGTTCCGCATCAGCGCATGGGGCAAACAAGCAGAAACTTGCAATCAATTCCTGAAAAAAGGCAGCAAGGTATTGGTGGAAGGACGCATCAGCGCAGACCCAAGCACCGGTGGACCAAAGATTTGGACAAAACAGGACGGAACTGTCGGCACCTCGTTTGAAATCACAGCCACCACCGTACGTTTCCTCTCTTCACGCGGCGATAACGAAAGCGGACCGATTGCAGGCGGAGGCGGAATGGAAATGGCAGAACTTCCCCCTGAGGACGACATTCCCTTCTAATCACATACTCACATCAAAGACTTCGGAAGTGTAAAAGACTTCCGAAGTCTTTGGATTTACCCGCACCATCCTTTGGATTCCCCCATGACCACTCCCCAAAATCCCCCCAAACCCACCGGCCCTGTTCTTGAACTTCCCGCAGATCTTGAACTTGTATACGCCAACCTCGCGCGCATCGCCCACTCACCGGCAGATATTGTCATAGACTTCGCCCACCTCCTGCCTGGCGAAGCAAAGGCAAAAATCCGCTCGCGTGTGGTCATGACGCCGCTCAGCGCAAAATTATTGGTAAGAGCCCTCACCGAAAACATTGCGCGTTATGAAACCGCCTTCGGAGAAATTCACCTGCCCGTCAACAATACCCTGGCAGATACTCTTTTCCGCCCCTTTCAACAGCCGCCCGAACCACCCAAAGAAGCCTGAGCCACCATGCACAAACTCGAACAGATCACAGACCGCATACGCAAGACCTTCGACGCGCGCACCTCAGCACGTGACCACGCCCTTGCGCTGGCGCGCCAACTAACCCGCGCCTGTTCACTCGCCATCCGCGCCGTACACCGCGAAGAAGCAGACACCATGAACGCCCATTTGCTGGAAGCCCGCCAAATGGCAGATACACTACGCGCCTCTTTAGCATCATACCCAGACCTTTTTTACGCCGGATACACTCAGGATGCGTTAAAGGAATTTGTGGAGGCAAACGTCACCTGCGCCCTCATCCGAAATGAACCGCTCCAGACTCCCGAAGAGTTGGTCGTTGAACCCTCAACATATCTCAACGGGTTGGCAGAAGTCGTCGGCGAGTTACGCCGCCGCAGCCTGGACATTCTACGGCATGGATACTCTCCCGAAGTTGAACGCCTGCTTGGCATCATGGACGAGATTTATTCGGTCATGGTCACCATGGATTACCCAGACGCAATTACCAACGGACTCCGCCGCCAAACCGATCTGGCGCGCGGCATCATCGAAAAGACGCGCGGAGATATTACCTTCAGCCTGCGCGGCGAGCACCTCACCCAAGCCATCAGCCAGTTAAGCGCCAAATTAAACAGTGACCCGCAAACGGGTCAGGAAAGAAGCGGGTAATCAATCATGGCAAAAGGTGGTCGTCGTTATCCGCTTGTCGTTTACACGCACATGCTCAATCGCTGGTGGCCTGCGATCTTTACGCTGGGGCTTGCCTTGCTTGGGTTATCCTGGGGGCTTCGCAGTTGGGGATTTGAAGACTGGCGCTGGCTGGCTTTCACCAGCATCGGCGGGTTAAGTTTATTCCTTGGAATTTTATTATTAATCGCGCGCAAGAGCGCGTACGTGCAGCCGTTCAATGACCACCTGCGACTGGTAACCCCGTTTTTGCGCCTGAATATTTCGTATAAAAGAATTCGCCGCGCGTCGTCTGCAAACATGGGCGCATTGTTCCCGCCGCAAAGCGTTTCAAACTGGCGGGCAGAGATCATTGAGCCTTTGGCAAAAATGACCGCGCTCGTGCTCGAATTAAATGGCTACCCCATGTCACAATCTTCATTGCGATTGTTCCTTTCGCCGCTCTTCTTCAAAGATAAGACCCCGCATTTTGTGATCCTTGTTGAAGATTGGATGGGGTTCAGCAACGAACTGGAAAGCAAGCGATCAGGCTCACTTCCCTCTGCCCCTCAAAAAAAGCGCGATTCTTCCAACTCAATCCTTTCACGCCTGCCCAATAAAAACAAATGAATATTTATTTTGCATGTTCAATCACCGGCGGACGCGAACTGGAAGCCGATTATCAAAAGATCGTCGCCGCGCTCACTGCCGATGGGCATGAGATTCCCACCTCACATTTGGCACAGTCAGACGTGATGGAAAACGAACGCGAACTCGCCCCGCAGGATGTTTATGAACGCGATGTAAATTGGGTCAAAAATTGTGATGTGCTCATCGCTGAAGTCAGCGTCCCTTCGCATGGCGTAGGCTACGAGATCGGCTTTGCCTTGTGCATGGAAAAACCTGTATTGTGCCTGCATCAAAAAGGGCGCAGTGTGTCAAAGATGATTACAGGCAACAAAACCCCGGCGCTCACCGTGCAGGCATACGAAAATGTGCAGGAAGCGATCTCACAGGCACGATTGTTTCTTGGCAAGTCATGAAATATTTGTGAATATCGTCACAATCAATATGTTACATTTGACGATGGCAAATTTATTGGGAGTGGACTATTATAAGGATGGAGACAAAATAAACACCTCTGCAATACTCCTCCTGTCTCCTCCTTTGGCGAAAGCTGCCGCTGAGTTTTTTACTCAGCGGCAGCATTTTTAATTTACTATTTAATTGGCTCGTCTTGTGCGGGGAGAAGCACGATAAAAGCAGAACCTTTTCCAACGGTTGATTCCACCCAAACACGTCCCTGATGGCTATCCACAATGGATTTGACAATTGCCAACCCCAAACCGGATCCATCTACACTCTCAATGGTATTGGTTGCGCGATAAAATTTCTCGAAGATACGCCCCTGCTCTTCAGGTGGAATTCCCGGTCCGGTATCTTCCACTTTGAGAATAATTTGATTTCCCATCATGGACATATTCACACGCACCATACCTTCGGGCTGTGTGTATTTAATGGCATTCCCGATAAGATTATCCATCATTTGGCGAATGCGGATGGGGTTTGCACGTAATGTCTTTAAATCTTCCGCAACATCCACGGCAAGTTTTATATTCTTTTTCTTTAATTGTCCCTCAAACATGTCCAGCGAATATTTCAATACATTTTCAAGGTGAACAATTTCACGGCGCGTATCAAAACCTGCTTCAAGACGACCCAAATCCAACAGGTCGTTGATCAGCGTGGTGATATGTTGAATACTGCCCTGCAAACGGCGTAAAAATTCCTGTTGATTGGAATTAAGCGGCCCGGTGCGCTCAACCAGTTCTGTGTACCCCATAATTGAAGTTAGTGGAGAGCGCAAATCATGTGAAACTGTATGAATAAAATCGCTCTTCAGGCGGTCAAGTTCTTTGAGATAGGAAATATCCTGCATGGTGATGGCGGCGCCAATTTGGGGAATGGGTGTGTATTGCGCATTAAACACACGTCCATCATCAAAATTGATCTCGTGATATTTTAAAGGTCCCTCATTGGCGCGAAACAATAACGCCTGTAAATCTGCGTTTGCAATTACATCATCAAGCGGTCTGCCAACAAACGCTTTACCGTCCAGATTGAAAATATCGCGCACAGCGCGGTTGACAAGCATGATATTTTTATTCTTGTCCATCACAATCACGCCATCCTGAATATTGGCAATGACTGCCTCCAACTTGTGCCGTTCAGACTCGGAAAACTCGGCTTTTTCTGCAAGCGAAGAAGTGGTGCGTTTTACTTCGCGGCGCAGCCAATCGCCCAATTTTCTGGCTCGCGCGAGGCTCCTTTGAACTTCATCAACAATATCATTGATGGTAAGTGGAGGGTAAAGATAGCCGCTTAGCCCAGTCTTGATCACAGACTTGGAAAGCCCGGTTGTATCTTTGTCTGCGTATAAAATGATCGGTAAGGTCGGGAAACGTTCTAAAACTTCCAGCGAAATAGCGAAACCATCCTGGTCTGCAAACTTCTCGCCTATGATTAACAATGCGGGAATGGATTCCTGCGCCGACTTATCCAACCCCAAACGATCATGCGCAATTGCCACACCAAAGCCTGCCGCATACAAAGCCCGCTCCATTAAATCCAAAATTGGTGATGGATTTAATGCAAGTAAGATTAGATCCTGTTTTGTCATACGAGCAACTTTGTCATTGCCTGCTTATTGTGGAGGGACAACGGTTTTTTCAGAAGAACGCGCAAGACGCTGTAATGCCACCTGCACAGATTCAAGCGCCTGCCGTTGCTCGGGGTTAAGCGGACCGGGCATCTCTGTCAAAACAAAGTTGAGTGGATACCCTGCCACTTGCAGTTCATTACGAATTGAAGCGCGCACCGATTCAAGGGTGGCGTAGCGGTATTTTTCTCCTGTACGAGCATTCTCAGCGGTTTTTTCCAACGCGTGAAACAAGCGCGCATTGACCAACGAGATGGAGGCAAAATCTGCCATTGCTTCAAGCAGGGTCTGCGCCTCACGGGTTATTTCGCTGTCTACTTTTCGCACAACGATTAATAAGCCAATGACTTCGCCCTGTATTTTGATCGGAATCACTCCGATGGATTTTCCCAAGGTAGATACTTTCAACTTCTGCAAGGGAACGCCGCTCATGACCAGACTCTCGCCAGAAAGCGCCACAAGCGAGCTGATTCCGTCGTCAACCGGCTGATTCATTTTCTTTGCCCATGATTCAGGCAGGCCGCGTTGCGCGCGCAATAGATAGGCTTTACTGCGATCATCGCGCAGCATTAACCAGCACATATTTGCGTCAGCGACCTGAATGGCGCTTTCAAGAATCATATCAAATAACACGCGCTGATCTGTGACAGAAACCACAGCCTTTGCCGTGGAAAGGATCGTGGTCAGATCGCGCAGTTTATGCTGCATTTCATCATTCATCGCCTTCAATTGGCGATCTAATTTTTGACGTTCACGCGTTTCCTGAGTCTGGCGCAAGGCGCGCTCAACAATGGAAACCACTTCCGCATCGCGCAGGGGCCAAAAAATTACATCAGCCGCGCCGAGCCGAAAGGCTTGAATTGCGTCAGATTCCTGACCTTTTTCGGCGATCACAATCACTGGAGATTTGACTCCTTGTGAGTTTAGCGCGGCGAGCATGTCTTTTCCGCTTAGTCCTGGAAAATTTAAATTGGCGAGGATCAAGCTGGGGCTGGTCTGAATCGCAACTTTGATCGCAGAAGCCGCATCGCCCACCACCGTCACCTGGTACCCAAGTGGTTGTAACGACTGTCTTCCGATCAAATCGGCAATATCTGGATCACTTTCAACAATGAGAATTTGTTCCCCGGAGGCCATATAGTTTTTCCTTTCGCCGATTCTATCACCTTTTCGAGTACAATCGCTTTCATGAATTTTACAAAATTCAACATCGCGGTCGTTATTCCAGCCTACGGCGTGGAGCGCGACATTCAATCTGTCCTGCGCGGATTGCCTGACTACATAAAACACATTATTGTCGTAAACGATGCGTCCCCTGATTCAAGCGCAAATGTTGTGACTGCGACAGCGAAAACCGACGGGAGAATTACCCTGATCAGCCATGCGGAAAATCAAGGAGTGGGGGGCGCGATGATCTCCGGCTTTCGTAAGGCGCTCGAACTGGGCGCGCAAATTGTCGTCAAACTTGATGGCGATGGGCAAATGGATGCGGCGCACATTCCCGCGCTCATCACGCCGCTGGTTCAAGGCAAAGCAGACTACGCGAAAGGTAATCGCTTTCGTGATTTTCAGTCACTGCAACAAATGCCATTTGTGCGCCGCGTGGGAAACCTTGGATTAAGTTTTCTGACCAAAGCGGCAACGGGGTATTGGGGAATTTTTGATCCTACAAACGGCTTCTTCGCCATCCGCGCTGAAATTCTTGCCCAACTGCCACTCAACAAAATAGATCATCGCTACTATTTTGAGACATCCATGCTCGCCAATTTATACCTGCTTGAGGCTGCGGTTGTGGATATTTCCATTCCGGCGCGGTACGGAAATGAGACTTCGCACCTGTCCATCAGACGCACGTTGTTTGAGTTTCCATTAAAACTACTGCTTACTTTTTTACGGCGCATCTTATTAAAGTATTACATTTATGACTTCTCCATGATGTCTTTATATTTGATGGTCGGCGTTCCGCTCCTGTTATTTGGCGGCATATTTGGCAGCATCAAGTGGATCGAATACGCAAGCCAAAACATCCCCGCGCCCACTGGCACGGTCATGCTGCCCACACTTTCCGTTATTTTGGGAATTCAAATTCTGCTGTCAGCAATCGAAATTGACATGAACTCCACGCCGCGCAAAGCGCTCTCAGACCCGCTGGAGGGGTAATTTCGTCATCATTTTTTACGGGGAGATGTATGACTCTACTGCAAAAAGGCAGATTCACCACAGAGCGCACAAAGAACACTGAGTTTTTTTGTGGATTCGGAATAGCGTAAACTGAATTTGTGCAGATTTTGTATTTTCCCTGCTCCGTGTTCTCAGTGGTGAATGGTTTTTGCAGTGGACTCATGTATACTTAACCCAAGATGGATTTTCAACCTTACATCCCCGGATTGAATCCCGCCGACCCGGGACCGCTCTCACGATTTTTACCCGCGCTCGAAGAGGGCGTGATCTCAGCCTGGCTCTCGCATCTAAATCAACCCTCAGCCTGGTTGCTCGACCCATTCGGGTTCTCCCCGCGGCTGGTTCTGGAAGCCGCACGCAGTGGGTACCGCGTGCTGGTGACGGCGAACAACCCTGTCACACGCTTTCTGCTGGAAATGTTCGCCAACCCGCCGCCGCAGTCTGAATTCACCGCCGCGCTGGCCGATTTGGGCGCCGTCAAAAAAGGGGAGGAAAGACTGGCGGGACACCTGCAATCTTTGTATTTCACCTCATGCGAAAAGTGCAATCAGCAAATTTATGCGCGGGCTTTTTTGTGGCGCAAAGGAGAATCCGCGCCTTACGCGCGTATTTACGAATGTAAACACTGCGGCGATTCAGGTGAACGCGCCGTCACAGAAGAAGATGTTGAACGCGCAAAAAAGATCGCCGAAACAGACGCATTGCACCGCTCGCGGGCATTTGAAAAAGTCGTTGCGCTAAACGATGAAGATCGGGTCTATGCCGAAGAAGCCATTGGACATTATTTGCCGCGCCCGCTGTACGCGCTGACTACCATTATCAACCGGCTTGACAGTTTAAATGTATCTGCCGAAAGAAAACGCGCATTAACTGCGCTTGTTTTACTGGCCTGCGATTCAGGCAATACGCTTTGGGCGCACCCTGCCGAACGCCCGCGCCCCAAGCAGTTGAGCACGCCCGGGCAATTCCGAGAGCATAATGTGTGGATGATGCTGGAGCGTGGACTAAGCCTGTGGGCTGAAACAGGATCAACTGTCCCGTGCGAAGCATGGCCCGCAAAAATTCCAGAGAGCGGCGGAATCTTAATTTATGAAGGTCGCTTGAAAAACCTGGCACAGGTCGTCAAAAAAGAAATTCCGATTGCCGCGGTGATTGGTTCTGTGCCGCGCCCGAACCAAGCCTTTTGGACTCTTTCGGCTTTGTGGGCGGGCTGGTTGTGGGGCAAGGAGGCAGTGGAACCGTACAAAGTTGCGCTGCGCCGCCGCCGATATGATTGGGCGTGGAACGCAACAGCCCTGCACTCGGCATTTAATCACCTGAACGACTTGCTGCCTGAAGGCACACCATTTTTCGCCCTGCTCCCCGAGCCTGAGCCAGCCTATCTCACCTCTGCTTTTACAGCCGCAAGCGCCGCAGGATTTTCATTGCAGAGCGTGGCGGTGAGAACAGAACACGACGCGGCGCAGGTTGTTTGGAAAAACATAACGCAAACTGGCAGTTTGCGCGAACAAACCAGTGAAATGATTCGGAAAGCCGTTTATGATTTTTTGATCTCTCGCGGCGAACCTGTCCATTATTTACACGTACACACCGCAGGCTTAATCGCCTTAGCCGAAGCGAACGCGCTGAAAAAACCTGAGCAGGAATTTGATGAAGCCTTACGAAAAACAAATGCCATGTTCGAATCTGCGTTAAAAGATGATGAGCGGTTTGTTCATTTCTCAACAGGTGAAGGGGTGGACACGGGCATGTGGGGTTCTTCAACTTCGCCGCGTTCCGCCCAGAATGAATCGCTTTCAGATCGCGTGGAAATGGCGATTGTTAATTATTTACAAAAGAATCACAAAGTAATTTATCTTGAAATGGAAGAGATGCTGTATCCGCAATTTACAGGTTTGCAAACGCCATCCAAAGGTTTGATCTATGCGGTTTTGAACTCGTACGCAGAAAGAGAATCCGGCCACTGGAATCTGCGCACAGAAGATGTTGCGCTTGCGCGGCGCAAAGAGTTGAATAATATTTATGCGCTGATCGAAACAATTGGAAAAAGGCTGGGATACAAAACGCGCAAACAGGATAAACTACTCTTTTGGGAAGAGAACGGAAAGCGCGCGCGGACATTTAACGTACTGGCTTCTGCGCTGTTAGGGCGCGCTCTGCACAACGCTGCGCCGAACACCATACTCGTCATCCCCGGCGGACGCGCCGCGCTTGCCGCGTACAAACAGGATCGCGATCCCGCGCTTGCGGCGCAGTTGAAAAAATACAAACTCGTAAAATATCGTTTACTGCGAAGCCTGCTTGAAGTTCCCATTTTGACGCGTGAAACATTTGAAGAACAGATCGCCAGTGATCCGGTTGAAAAATCAACCGGACAGATGATGATGTTTTAATCTTGCGTGGTTATTTTTATATTTACGGAGTTCCATGTTCAAAAAGATAATTCTGATAAGCGCCTTGCTTTTAACATCCTGCATTTCAATGGGAGTCGATTCAAATTCGGCGACTGCCGTTGAACCTGATTTTGTCACGGCAACCCTGCCGCC
>JFJP01044045.1_pt1 | contig 10816 bp, 11 predicted proteins | sample 431651 | NCBI WGS metagenome assembly JFJP01 (sample SAMN02602958, study PRJNA72255) | Microbial mat metagenome, whole genome shotgun sequencing project. | biome: fresh water; feature: sink hole; material: water; isolation source: purple microbial (photo- and chemosynthetic) mats found in...
TTACCTCAAAAAGCGGATCTTCAGTGAGAGCATCATCACCCATTACTGCAAGCTTTGCCTTATGCAGATTATCTGTACCTATCCCGACACTTTTTGATATCAGTATTGAATCGCCGCTTGTTACAAATGGATTACTGACTCCGCTGTAAGCTGTACCGGCTACCATTGCATAGGGAACGGAAAAGAGCTGTGCGTCACCCATTATTTCCCATTTGGTCGCAATATAAACAGAGGTGCGAATAAATAATGGAGAAATTGTCCAGTCAATTTCGGCAAAACTATGTGCAGATCCTCCTGGTACCATTTCAGCCAGGGGATCCCCTACTATCAGCTGAAAGAGTCCAGTTTCATTAGTCGTTACCGCATGCTCCTCCTCCCAGATTAAAATCAGCGGGTCTGTTGAACTGAGTATGGCTATTCTGATCTTAAGACCAGCGTTAGGCATTATATCTCCGGCAGCATCGCGGGCTATTGCCATGTAATTGAATCCCTGCGGGACCTGACCTGTGATTGCAAAAATGTTGAGCAATAAAACCAGAGAAATAGAAGCAGCTTTTAGGATAAACTTTTTCATAGCAGCAGGTTTTAAATAAATTGAAACTAAAAAGTTACACTAAATGACAATGCAAGTCAAGTTATTTTGACAAATGTCCACTATTGTTATTTTAATAACAATCTTTTGAATGCGGACCTGAATTGTCATTTTCGGTGCTTTCTCTGCTGTATATTCTCCGGTTTTTTATATTTTTGCTGTTTATTTAGATTAAATATAATTAAGAGGTGCATAAAGTGAGCTAGAGTACGAAGTGCCTTGAGTTACAAAACAATTGCAGTTAATGATTGTTTGTTGGATAGAGGAGGTTTGAAGGTGAAATTGAATCAGATGGAAAAAGAGCAGGACAAAATATTAAATGACGTAACATCAGGCGAATACAAATACGGATTCTATACCGATATCGAAATGGAGAAAATCCCCAAGGGATTGAGTGAGGATATCGTACGTATAATTTCCGCAAAAAAAAATGAACCTGAATGGCTTCTGGAATCACGGTTGAAAGCCTATCGACACTGGCTTACGATGAAGATGCCGGCATGGCCCAACCTTAAGATTCCCCCGATAAATTATGGCGAGATTATATTCTATGCTGCCCCAAAACCAAGGAAACTGCTCGACAGCATTGATGATATTGATCCTGAACTAAGAAAAACATTCGAAAAGCTCGGAATTCCCCTCGACGAGCAGAAACATCTGGCAGGAGTTGCTGTTGATGCTGTAATTGACAGTGTATCAGTCAAAACAACTTTCAGGGAAACCCTTGCCGAGATGGGTATCATATTCTGTTCTTTCAGTGATGCTGTAAAAGAGTATCCCGACCTTGTAAAAAGATACATGGGTACTGTTGTTCCATATACAGATAATTTTTTTGCTGCCCTTAACTCTGCAGTATTCAGCGATGGTTCATTCTGCTACATCCCTAAAGGTGTCAGATGTCCAATGGAACTCTCGACATATTTCAGGATAAACTCTGCAAACACAGGTCAGTTCGAAAGAACTCTGCTTGTGGCTGACGAAGAAAGTTATGTTAGTTATCTCGAAGGGTGTACAGCTCCCTCCCGCGATGAGAACCAGCTTCATGCCGCAATTGTTGAGATAATAGCTGAAAAAAATGCTGAAGTAAAATATTCCACAGTGCAGAACTGGTACCCCGGAGACAAAGAAGGCAGGGGCGGAATCTTTAATTTTGTCACAAAAAGGGGAATTTGCAGGGGGGAGAGCTCAAAGATCTCCTGGACACAGATAGAAACCGGCTCAGCTATTACATGGAAATATCCTTCATGCATACTCAGGGGTGATAACTCTGTGGGTGAATTTTATTCTGTTGCAGTAACAAATAACCACCAGCAGGCTGACACCGGCACAAAAATGATTCATATCGGGAAAAACACAAAAAGCACTATCGTATCAAAGGGTATTTCCGCAGGGATGGGACAGAACAGCTATCGCGGACTTGTAAAAGTTCTTAAGAATGCTTCAAATGCAAGGAATTTTTCACAGTGTGATTCATTGCTTCTTGGCGATAAATGCGGAGCACACACATTCCCCTACCTCGAAGTCGATAACCAGACAGCAATAGTTGAACATGAGGCAACAACATCAAAAATTGGAGAGGATCAGATCTTCTATTGCAATCAGAGGGGAATATCAACAGAAGATGCAATTGGTCTGATAGTAAATGGTTATGCACGCGAAGTAATAAATAAGCTGCCAATGGAATTTGCCGTCGAAGCCCAGAAACTTCTGCAGATAAGCCTCGAAGGCAGTGTTGGCTAATTTTAATAATACATTTTGTGTAGGGCGAAGTCGCGACTTCGCCAGGGAAAATTGAACAAATAAAATAACAAGAAAATATCATGTTGATTATAGATAATCTGAAAGCCTCCATCGGAGGAAAAAGCATACTGAAAGGAATTACTCTTCATGTCCGTCCGGGTGAGATCCATGCAATAATGGGACCCAACGGATCGGGAAAAAGTACTCTCGCATCTGTTCTTGCAGGTCGCGAATTTGTTGAGGTAACTGAAGGAACAGTAACTTATAGCGGAAAGAATCTGCTTGAAATGCCTGCTGAAGAGAGAGCAAAAGAAGGCATCTTCCTTGGATTTCAATATCCCATTGAGATTCCCGGAGTAAGTATGGTTAATTTTATGAAAACAGCCGTCAACGAGCACCGGAAACATAAGGGCCTCGATTCTCTTTCAGCCTCCGATTTCCTTAAGATGATGCGCGAGAAGAAGGAGATGGTGGAGATAGATTCGAAACTTGCAAACAGATCAGTTAACGAAGGTTTCTCGGGCGGAGAAAAGAAGAAGAATGAGATCTTCCAGATGGCAATGCTCGAGCCCAAACTGGCTATCCTCGATGAAACAGATTCAGGACTCGATATTGATGCGCTTCGAATTGTCGCTAACGGGGTCAACAAACTGAAACGTCCCGATAATTCATTTATCGTAATCACACACTACCAGCGACTTCTCGATTATATTGTTCCCGATGTTGTTCATGTTCTTTACGATGGAAGAATTGTAAAAACTGCAGGAAAAGAACTTGCCCTTGAACTCGAAGAAAAGGGATACGACTGGATCAAAAAAGAGGTTGAAAATAATGTAATAGCATGAGCGGCAACTCTGAAATGACAGAAAGGTATATTTCCCTCTACAGGGATAATATCGAAAAAGTCAAGGCTGGCTCTACGCCATTTATTAATTCTTTGCGCGAGGATGCCTTCAGCAGATTCTGTGAGATGGGTATTCCTACAAAGAAGAACGAGGCTTATAAATATACCAACCTGAATATCTTCTTTGATCACGACTATAAAAGCTATTTCATGCCCGAAACGGCCGACTTTGTGAGGGCTGAAGAATTCCGGTGCGATGTGGCTGATCTTGATACTCATGGTATTGTATTGCTTAACGGGTTCTATCCTACAATAAATGAAAAGCTGAGGCAATTGCCCAGCGGAGTCTGGATTGGCAGCCTTAATGAGGCAGCTGTAAGGTTTCCGGAAATAATTGCGAAACACTATGGAAAATATGCCGACAGTAATACCGACGGACTCGTACATCTGAATACTGCAATGGCTTCTGATGGTGTTTTTGTTTATGTGCCTGAGGGTGTTACTCTCCCCAAACCTGTTCAGATTGTTAACCTTGTACAGGCTGAGGAGGATATGTTCAATCAGCACAGGAATCTTTTTGTAATTGAAAAGAATGCAGAGATTTCGATAATAATCTGCGACCATACCTTATCGCCCAGAAAATTTCTTACAAATGCAGTCACTGAAGTTTTTGTTGGCGAAAATGCGCATTTCGATATTATAAGGGTGCAGAACGAGCATAATGCTGCCGGAAAAATAACCCATACCTTTATTCATCAGGAAGCAAAAAGTGTGGCTTCTTCAAATAATATGACACTTCATGGCGGTCTGATAAGGAACAGTACCTATCATTATCTTGGCGGCGAAGGTGCTGAAAGTCATTCTTTTGGGCTCTATCTGGCTGATAAATGGCAGCATATCGATAACTTTATAAATGTCGACCATGCTTTCCCGAATTGCACAAGCAATCAGCTTTTCAAGGGTGTTCTTGATGATATGTCAACAGGGGCTTTCAATGGAAGAATTCTTGTCAGACCCGATGCCCAGAAAACTCTGGCATACCAGAAAAACAACAGCATTCTCCTGACCGACGATGCAAAGATGGACACAAAGCCCCAGCTCGAGATCTATGCCGATGATGTTAAATGCAGCCATGGTGCAACCGTGGGTCAGCTCGACAGTGAAGCTCTCTTTTATCTGCAGTCGCGCGGAATCAACAAGCGCGAAGCAAGACTAATGCTCATGTTCGGCTTTGCTCACGAGGTGATTCAGAATATTAAAATAGAAGCGCTCCGCGAAAGAATGGATAACCTTGTAATGCAGAGACTTAAAGGCGAACTCTCGAGGTGCGCAAGCTGTATGGTAAAGTGCGGATAATAAATAGAATGTGAAAAATATAACAGATATACGGGCTGATTTCCCCATTTTGGGCAGAAAGGTTTATGACAAAACTCTCGTCTATTTTGATAACGGAGCAACTACTCAGAAGCCCAGTGCAGTTATCGAAAGGGAAGCTGAGGTATATACTGATTTCAACAGCAATATTCACAGGGGAGTCCACTTTCTGAGTGATACAGCTTCGGAGGCCTACGAAAGCGCCAGGGAAACTGTAAGGAAGTTTATTAATGCTGAGAAGAAGGAGGAAATAATCTTTACATCGGGAACAACAGGATCGATAAATACTGTTGCATTTTCTTTCGGAGAAAGGTACATATCAGCCGGAGATGAGATTATAATAAGTCATCTTGAGCACCATGCAAATATTGTACCCTGGCAGATGATGTGTATACGGAAGGGTGCCTTTCTGAAGGTTATCCCGGTTAATGATGAGGGTGAAATTATTTTTGAAGAATACCTTAAACTTCTTTCACCCAAGACAAAACTAGTTGCCATAACACAGGTTTCAAATGCGCTTGGCACAATAGTTCCTGTTAAAGAAATAATTGCCTCGGCTCATAATATAAATGTTCCCGTTCTTGTTGATGGAGCACAGGGAATCCAGCATGGTATTGTTGATGTGAGGGATCTTGATTGTGATTTCTATGTATTTTCGGGACATAAAATCTATGGGCCCAATGGTATCGGAATTCTTTATGGTAAAGAGAAATGGCTCACAGAGATTCCTCCGTATCAGGGTGGCGGCGACATGGTTAATAAGGTGACTTTTGAACTTACAACATATAACGAACTGCCATTCAAGTTCGAAGCCGGAACGATGAATTATCCGGGTGCAATAGCTCTTGCTGCGGCTCTTGATTATGTCGATTCGGTTGGAAGGGAAAACATCGCGGGCCGTGAAAAAGAACTTCTCGTATATGCGAATATGAGGCTTTCATCTATTCCGGGACTGAGAATTTACGGCACTTCGGTGAATAAGATCTCCACCGTTTCTTTTCTTCTGAAAGATATTCATCAGTATGACGCAGGTATGGTTCTCGACAAGATGGGTATTGCTGTAAGAACCGGAACCCATTGCGCCCAGCCAGTTATGGACCGTTTCGGTATAGAGGGAACTGTAAGAGCCTCAATTTGTTTCTACAATACAACCGAAGAGATTGACATACTTGGGGCAGGAATAGAAAAAGTGATTAAAATGTTTTCATAATATCAAAATGACGATAAGCGAAGTACAGGAAAAGATTATTGAGGAGTTTTCGATGTTTGACGACTGGATGGATAAGTATAACCTTCTTATCGACATAGGAAAGGACCTTCCGGTAATCGACCCTAAATATAAGGTTAAAGACTTTCTTATAGAGGGCTGCCAGTCGAAGGTGTGGCTTCACCCCGATTTTGACGGAACATTAATAACATTCAGGGCCGACAGCGATGCGATAATAACAAGAGGAATTGTCGCCCTCCTTATTAAGGTTCTTTCGGGCAGGACTCCTGAGGAGATTATTGCAACTGATTTATACTTTATTGAAAAGATAGGGCTGCGCCAGAATCTTTCGCCAACACGCTCCAACGGTCTGCTCTCTATGGTTCGTCAGATGAAACTTTATGCAATGGCATACAATTCTAAATCAAAAAAATAAAATATATGGATCCCTCAGAACAACTTGAAATAGAGACCAGGGTAGGGCAGGTACTGAGAAGTATTTTTGATCCGGAGATCCCTGTAAATATTTACGATCTCGGGCTTATTTATGACGTAAATGTTGACGATGATCATATTGCGCATATCACAATGACACTAACAGCACCTAATTGCCCTATGGCAGACGACCTTCTTGAAGAGGTTCGTTATAAGGTTGGAGGATGTAGGGGAGTTAAGGAGTGTGATCTCAAACTGACATTCAGTCCGCCATGGGACAAAAGCATGCTTAGCGAAGAGGCAAAACTTGAATTAGGATTTTTATAATTTCATTCAGAAATGACCGCTTCAGCAGACAGAAATATTTCATTGCTGATTAAGGAAAAAGCCTTTGAACTTGGCTTTGACCTCTGCGGTATAGCTGCTGCCAGACCTCTTTCTGAAAGAGAACCTGTATTAAAAAGATGGTGTTCTGAAGGTATGCATGCAGGAATGAATTATCTCTCACGCGATATCGAAAAGCGTATAAATCCCGAATACCTTGTTCCCGGTGCAAAATCGTTAGTTGTAACCGGATTAAGCTACTATACCTTTAAACATCAGAAAGAACCGGACGTGCCAGTTCTATCCAGATATGCCTTTGGTGAGAGTTATCATACTGTCATAGGAAGAAAACTTGAAATTCTCTTATCTTATATAAGGTCGTTAAGTCCCGAAACTGAGGGACGTGCTTTTGTTGATTCAGCTCCTCTTCTCGAGAAAGCCTGGGCTGTTGAGGCAGGGTTGGGCTGGCAGGGCAAACACTCTGTTATTATAAACAAAGAGATTGGTTCATTCTTCTTTATCGGTACACTTGTCCTGACAACTGAACTCGATAATGATAAGCCCCTTGCTGAAGAATTCTGCGGAACCTGCAGGTTGTGTATCGAACAGTGTCCGACAAATGCAATAAACGAAAACCGTACTATTGATGCGCGGAAATGCATTGCTAATCTTACTATAGAAAACCGGGGACCGATTCCCGAAGAGATCCTTCCTCAAATAGGCGCAAGAGTCTATGGCTGCGACAGATGTCAGGATGTTTGTCCATGGAACAACAAGCCGAAACAACACAATACTCCCGAATTTGAACTTCCTGAAGAGATTGAGAATATGACAAGGGAGGAGTGGTTAAATCTTTCACGTGATGGAATGTAACGGATGTTACAAGCTAGCCCGGCCAGTGGCTGTCGAAAAAGTAGAAATCCATTAACCGCAAAGGGGCCCGAGCGTTAAGAAATAGCCCGGTGGGCTATTTTAGCGAAGGGGCCAGACTGCAGGGGTGGCTTTAAGAAAAGATCGCAAAGTCATGGCCTACAGTAATTTAACTTTGCGTCCTTTGCTCCTGCTTTGTGAACTCTGCGGTTAAAAAGAACTTTTTAGACAACCACAAAGCTTTACTCATTTCCATATTATCAATTCCCTGCAAAGGTTTATTACTTTCCCCGTAGGGGATAAACAAATATTCATATATGTAATAAATCTCACATTTCTTTTTTACCTTCCTGAATAATTATCGTCTTATTATAAAATCAAACGATTTTGACAGACTATAAACTTATAGAGGAGTGCCGGGGAGGAAATTTCAATAATTTCAGAATACTCGTTGAGAAATCTTCGCCGGTAGCATTTTCGGTCGCCTTCAGGATGCTTGGTGATGAAGATCTGGCAAAAGATATAGTACAGGAGACCATGGTTACTATCTGGCAGAAAATCGGGAAAATAGATTCGGCCGAAGCATATAAATCGTGGATGTACCGCATCGTTGTCAATAAGTGTTATGATATTCTCAGAAAAAAGAAGAGGGTGCCTGAAGTTGTGGCAGATGATGATGTATGGCGAATGATAGGAAACAAGATCTCTGAAGGTCCTTCAGCCGAGCTTGAAAATAAGGAGACAGCCAGAATCCTTTCCGTCCTGACAGACAAACTCAGTCCGAAACAGAAAACTGTGTTTATTCTGGCCGAGATTGAGGAGATGTCGCACGATGAGATCTCGGCGGTAACAGGAATGAGCAAGTCGGGGATAAAGGCTAACCTTTACAGCGCGCGGAAAAATATTTCAGAAATGGCAGATAAATATTTGTGAAATGAAAAAAGAAAGTGAGAATTATAGTAAGGTTGTTAATCTGCTCAAAATGTCTAACCCTGAGCTTGATTCAACAATGGGTATAGAAGAAGCTGTTATGAGGCAGATAATGGCAGAAAAGAAGAAGGCTGTCAGTCTTTCCGATATTATTGATTATCTGTTCAGATGGATCTATATAGGCTGGGTAAGAAACAGCCTGATCGCTGCTTCTGTCGCTCTTGTTATTATTTTCATCTACCAGCAGGGAATTATAATCAGACAGATTAACTATCTGAGCAGCAATCTGGAAAAGGCAAGCGTCGGAAGAATTTTGAATACGGGTGATAACTTAGACAGGGAACTTATGACCTTAAGACTCACAGGGGGGAGATTCCGTTCAGGAAATATAAGTGTTTCAAAAGAGAAGATGGACGCCCTGCTTGAATCAGTAAATGACCTTAATAAAAAGTATAACGACCTGTTCTATCTTATAGAAAAGGATCCGGAACTGAAAAAAATTATTGAGAAGAGGCTTAACGAAGTGAATAACGAAAAAACTAAAATATAATGCCATGAAAACAAAGTCATTATTGTTAACCGTATTGTTTATACTCTTCAGTATTATTTCATGTGATGAACCTGAGACTGTCGTTACAAACTATGTCCATGAAGATGGTTCTGTTACCCGTGAGATAATTATGAGAAGCACTAAGAAAAGTTTTAGTGTATCTGACATAAAAGTTCCTTTTGATTCAACATGGGATATCAGGGATTCGGTTGAGATAGGCGAAAAAGGAGATACCACCTGGGTAAAAAGGGCTTCCAAAACGTTTATTGACTGTGATGAAATCAATCTCGCTTATCAGAATGATTCAGGGATGAATAAATCTGTTGCCAGGGAAACTCAGTTCCGTAAAAGTTTCAGATGGTTTAATAATGTCTACAGGTTTTCAGAATCAGTAGACAAGACACTATCTTTCGGTTATCCTCTGAAGGATTATCTGTCGCCCGATGAGCTCCTCTTTTTTTATGCTCCTTATGGCGAACAGGAAGCCAGAAAAAGTGGCCCCGATAGTCTTAAATTCAGGGCCATGAGTGATACTGTTTCACATAAAACGGATCTGTGGATGATGAAGAGTCTTATCTCTGAATGGATCTATGAATTCTCCGGTCTTGCATCCGGCAGGGAAGGCATAGATACAGCAGTTGACTCACTAAGGAAAAACGAAGATGATCTTGTAGCACTGGTATCCGAATTTGAAAATAATTTCGACAGTTTATGGTCAGCAGGTGCTATTCTGAATCCTTTTATAGGGGAGAATGGCTATCAGAAATTCAAAGTTGAAGCTGACAGTGCAATGAAGGTTGTAGCAGAATATATTATGCCCGATTTCAGCAGCTACTCGGTAAGGATCTCAATGCCGGGAGTATTGACAGGAAGTAATGGCTATACAGATAGTACCAATGTGTTGCTTTGGCCTGTATCTTCCGACTATTTCTTTACGGAACCATACGTGATGTGGGCTGAATCGAAGATCCCCAATATCTGGGCCTGGGTTGTGTCAGCATTGTTTCTCCTGTTTGTTTCAGCCGGAGTTGTAATAAGGGTAATAAAAAAAGAAAGGCCGAACCACCAGCCTTCCTAACCCAATCTTAAAACCTAACTGACTAAGAAACTATTTTTATCTGACGTAATCCTTAAGCATTAACATCAGTTTCTGACGTGTGAAAAAGATTCTGCTTTTAACAGTGCCGATCTTTAATCCAAGTTCGTCGGCTATCTCTTTGTATTTGTAACCTGCAATATGCATTCTGAATGGAATTCTGAACTCATCACTCAGTGAATCAATTGCTTTCTCTATCTCATTTTCACTGTATTGCGATTCAGGGGAGATAAAACCTTTATCATGCGGCTGATTTATGTAGTATAAATCCTGTGTGCCGTCAATAATCGTGTTCTCCTTTACATTTCTCCTGTAATTATTGATGAAGGTATTCTTCATAATTGTAAATACCCATGCCTTGAGGTTAGTGTAATCTACAAATTTATCTTTATATGTAATTGCCTTCAAATAGGTGTCCTGTACAAGATCCAGTGCTGTGTCGCGATCGGATGTAAGACTCATTGCAAACCTGTGAAGGTTGGTCTTCATTTCGATCAGGCTATTGTTAAATTCATATTGTGTCATATCTGTATCTGTTTTCAATTGATGAAACAAATTTATGGGAATAAATAAAGATAAACAAATCTTTATATCTTTAACTCCTTATTTTTCGCCTTTATTACCAATAAGGAAATTTGTTAATATGCAGTAAAACAAGTATATGTGTGGCGTTAGAATACTTCTGGTCTAAATTAGTTTTAAATAGCATTTTATGACAACCCCCTTTCCTGTTTCCCCAAAGGGGGAAAAGTTGGCCGGTATACTGGGGTTGTCTAAAAAGTTCTTTTTAACCGCAGAGTTCGCAAAGTAATAGCAAAGGACGCAAAGTTAAATTACTGTATAGCAAGCCTTTG
>JFJP01002381.1_pt1 | contig 10815 bp, 16 predicted proteins | sample 431651 | NCBI WGS metagenome assembly JFJP01 (sample SAMN02602958, study PRJNA72255) | Microbial mat metagenome, whole genome shotgun sequencing project. | biome: fresh water; feature: sink hole; material: water; isolation source: purple microbial (photo- and chemosynthetic) mats found in...
GTGAGCTTAAGCTCAATACCAGGCTGCAATTAGTCACTTTTCTTTTTCCTCACTGTAATTATTGTATTGAAAAGTGCTGAAAATATTTCGAGCAGGTTCTTAGCAAACGGAATTGTGCATCGCAAGGTAAAGCCCCCTTCTTTTTAGAAAAAACTATAGATGTCGATTGGACGACACTCAGTTTCATGCAACAAACACAAATTCCCACTGCCGCGGCGAGGCCAACCAGGTGCGCCAAGAGACGTTAGAATAACGAGACACAATATTTGCTCAGCGAGATTTTATGGAATGCACAGTACGCTGGATCGGCTCGTCCGGCATCACTTTTTGGTCAAGACGGGTTCCGGCCACCATATCAGATATGGTAGGCAACTGTCTTCATCATCTTGGACATTGCCTGCATCATCTTACACACCAGCACGGGCATTTCCGTGCTGCCCAGCGACCGTGCCGCCTTGCCGTGGGCGATTTCATCGTCGCGCATCTGTTCGACAATGGCACGCGATTTAGCGTCCTGCAGCGGCAACTGTTCCAGATGGTTGCTCAGGTGAGCCTCGACCTGTCGCTCGGTTTCCGATACAAAACCGAGACTGCTGGCATCGCCAAGACTGGCGACGATCGTGCCCAGCGCATACGAGACGGCGTACCACAGCGGATTGAGTAGACTGACGTGCGAACCGAGCTGAAGCAGGCGCTCCGCAGTCCATGCCAGATGATCCTCTTCCTCGCGTCCGGCTTCAGCAAACTGTAGCTTGATCGACTCACCTTGGGCAAAGCGGCCCTGAGCGTCATACAGCGCTTGCGCACAGACTTCACCGACGTGGTTGACCCGCATCAGGCCAGCACTATGGCGCTGCTCGGCAACATCCAGAATGCCGTCCGGGGCAGTCAATGCTGGGTTAGGGCGCGACGCTAAGGTTTGCCCGGTGATCACGCGCAGGGCGTTGTCGAAATCGGCGATGGCTTTGTCTATAGATGGCATGCTGAGAATCATTGATGAAAGTAGATGCCTGAATTTTAGCAGGCTAAGCTAAGCATGGCGCTTTGGTCGGAATACCGCGGTGTCGACACAAAATCCGCGATCTTGAAGATGTGATCAGCCCGGCACGATCAATACCGGCAGCGGCATCAGCCAACCAACCGGCGCGCCTTGCAGGGCCAGCTCGGCGGCAACATGGTGTGTCGATCCAGGTACGCCGAGGATCGTTCTCCAACATAAAGACACGCTCCGGCGGGCTGACCACCAGGGTATGGGAGGTAATCGCTTTGTATGTGCGCACCAGTAGTGGCGTGGCGTTTTCATCGAAAATCGTGACGGCACCGCGCGGCTTGCTGCTACCTGACTGCGTCCCATCCTTCGCCAACTCCACCGCTTGCAGTGCATTCAACTGCACTTTTATCGATGGAAACGCAATCCATATCAAAGTATTAAGAAAATCATGCAGATTGTCGCGCGTCGACACCTTGCCACTACTGTCGATGCATGCATAGTAGGTGGTCGCCACCGGCAATTCGGCTTGCTCGACAAGGCGAACCGGCAAATTTTAAAAATTACGGATATCGCGCTGCTGGGCGAGCGCATTCAGGACGTCTCGCCAGTCGGCGCTTGTCGTTAGCCACAAGTCCCTATTGCGCGAAACGGTTTCAGCCAGGGCTGTTGCCAGTCGATAGTCGAGAGAAACGCTGCGGCGGCAATCCGGTAGATTGGAGGCGGCGGGAATATCAATGTGCCGCGCATCTTACCTCGTGTGCGGCGATCGTTCAACGTCTGCGACATCGGCTATATCAGCCCAGCGCCTGCTGCAAGTCGTCCAGCACAATCGCGCCGAGCACGTCAGCGTCACGCACCACTTCGCCAATGACGATGATGTTGGGACTGCCGAGGTCGCTGTCTTGCAAATCCGCGGGCAGGCGCGCCAATGTAGTCAGCAAACCTGCTTGCACCGACAACGTTGCTGACTGAATCACCGCGACCGACATCGCTGCGGCCATGCCGGCTTCCGATAAACTTCTCTGCGATTGGCTACAGCAAGCGATACCCACGTAGATCACCAGCGTCATACTGAAATCCGCCAACGCTTGCCAGTTGGGTTGCACAGAATCATGCTTATTGTGGCAAGTAACAAAAATTACGCCTTGGCTATGTTCGCGGTGAGTAACGGCGATGCCGGCACTGGCCACTGCTGCCATATCGCTGGTAATCCAGGTCACCACCTCGACCGTCACGCCTTGCGCCGGCAAAGGGACTTGCCCCTCGCCGCCGTGGCCGAACAGATAAGGATCGCCGCCGTCAAGCACACCACGCACTGGCCAGCGCGCGCTTCCAACACCATCAGGCGTTCGATGAATTCCTGCAAGGCCGAATGATAATCACCGCGCTTGCCGACATGAATTACACGGGCGTTCTGCTGCGCATGCTGCAAAATCTCTGGATTGACCTGACCATCCACCAACAACACATTACCCTGGGTAGGCAGCGTGCGTCGTCGGCTGCGCTTGCTTGTGATAACGGAATCCCAGCACCGAGGTGCGATATTCAGCATGCAATGCGTCCTGCGCCAGCGCCACCTGCTCACGCGGTCGCGCCAAACGCACCTAGACGATATCGCCGATGGTGGCGGCCGGGCCGCTGTTTCATGCCTCCGGAAATCTCGTGCGGACGCTTTTGTCCAGCTGCGCTCAGTCCGACAAGCGCCAACGCCGTCTGGATGCGCTCCTTCAATTAGATCCTGTTTTCGGCAGCGCTGAATAAGCGCTTCACACCCAGATAAATATTTTTGCAGTACATCAGCCAAGGCAGCAACGAATGGTTTTGAAACAGCACGGCCCACTCCGGCGATGGACCAGCAATTTTACGACCGGCACGAATCAATACTCCGTCGCTCGGCATCAACAAACCAGCGATCAGGTACAGCAGCGTCGATTTGCCGCAATCGGGGCCGTCCGATCAAGGCGACGAATTCGCCCTTGTGCACCGTCAGATTGATATCGCGCAGCGCATGGAATGACCCCTTACGGGCGTTGAACACTATTTCAGTCTGGTGGATATCGATGAATTTGGCATCGCGCTGTTCTATATTCCCCACCCTGCTAAATTAGCTTGCAACCTGATCTTAAGTGAACGCTTTCGCCACGGCCACCAGCTGTTGTTCCGGCAGCAGTACGACCACGCCGATGGCGACAATTGCGATGATGATGTGCGGCACGTTGAGATTATGCCATTCATCCCAAACTCAAAAACCGATACTGACACCAACCCATGAACATTTCCTCGGCGACGATCGCCAGCCAGGCGGTACCAATCGCCAGCCGTACCCAGGTCAGCATGCATGGCAGCACCGATGGAAACAGAATCTTTCTGATAATTTTCCATTCCAATAGATTAAATACGCGGGCCACGTTCATGTAGTCCTGCGGCACACGCTGCACACCGACTGCAGTGTTAATGCTCATCGGCCAGATCGAGCAGATGAAGATCGACCAGGTCGACGCCGGATTGGTCGACTTGAACACCAGTAGGCAGATCGGCAGCCGGGCGAGCGGTGATACCGATTTCAGCAAACTGATGATGGATCCAGAACATGCTGGACAGAAATTTGAAACGGCTGATCCTGAAACCCAGGGAGATGCCAACCAGCGCAGCTAGTTCAAATCAGATACAAATACGTTGCAGTGAAGCCAGGGAGTTCCAGCCTATGCCTTGGTCATTTGGACTGGTTCGGTAGAACGTATCGGTGAACAGTTTGAGCACCTCTTGCAACGTCACCAGGGGTGTCGGAAATTGGCGGTTGGTGAGCGCAATGATTTGCAAAGCTCCCCTAAGAAAGCCATCCCAAATAACGGTGCCAGCCTCGGCCCCAGCAGCGGGATCGGTACCGCTGGATGCAACGCTTCAGACTTGGCAGCTTTCGCGCGCCGCCGTGTCGATAATTAAACTCATATTGGATCTCGTTAAATTGACATTCTCACACCATCTGACCTAGGCCTGAATCTTGAAAAAAGCGGTATAGGCTTTGGGATTCTTGCCATCCTGCACCGTGCTCTGTCCATCAGCCTCGATGTATGCAGCACCTCTTTGGGCACCGACGTCTTGATCATCGCCGCCGCGTCCTTGTATAGATCGATCTGACTGACCGACTTAGCCACCGTCAGATAATTCAGATCGGCTTTCAGCAGCCCCCCCCCCAGCGCCGGTGGTTGCGTCATAAATCACATGCCGTCGGAAAGGCAAGAAAAATTTACCATACCTTAGCTTAGTTGTAGAACTTAATGTAGTTATGATCGGTCCAGGTCTTGCTAAGGCCATTCTGATAAAGCCCCATGATGCGTTGATCGATCACATCCTTGTTGGTGTTGACGTAGGGCTTGTCGGCGATGGCATCGGCCATCTTGTTCTTGTTGGCAAAGCGAAGCATCGATCCATTTTCCGGCGTCCCGCACGACGTCAATCAACGCGCGGCAAGTGTTCGGGTGATTGGCAGCGAACTCGGCAGCAGTGCCGAGTACTTTCTCTGGATGATCCTTCCAGATTTCCTGGGTAGTGATCTCAGTGATGCCAACGCCATCGATAATCGCCTTGTGCCCTGCAAACTTCGCCAACGCAAAAGTCATCCATATTGCCGACTCATATATTCGCCACCATTTGCGGTGGCACCGTGGTCACCTTGGCACCTTTAAGCAGATTGCTGCTATCAGCGGCCAGCCAGTAATACAACCACATCGTGTGGGTGCCGGTCGGGAAAGTCTGGGCAAACATATATTCATGCTTGTCGCTGGCCATCAGTTTGGCCAGCGAAGGGCTGTCGACCGCTCCTTTGTCTGCCAGCTTCCTGGGAAGCGTGATGGCCTGATCGTTATTATTCAACCCCATCCGAATCACCATTTCTTTCTTCTGGCCACCGATACCCGTCTGGACGGATTAAATCAAACCCGACAACACATGCTTAGCATTCAGCTCGCCATTGCCTAGTTTGTCGCGCATAACCGGCCCATGAGGCTTACTTGCTGAGGACGATTTTGATGCCGTATTTTTTATCGAAGATAAGCAGTGACACCATCACGACCGATGCGCAATCCGTCAGCGGAATGAAACCAATCTTGACTTCGGTCTTCTCCGGTTTATCCGGGACTTAAGGATCAAGCACCGGAACTTGCTAATCCCAACATGCTGACTCCTGCCGCGATCGTTGCGGTTTGTAGTAGTTGACGGCGCTTGCCGTTGACAGTGACATCTGTAACAAGGGTATCGTGATACGGCAACACTTTTTTCAAATCCATCGCATCGCTCCACATTATTTTCGTCAATAGAAAGGTGTCGTTCCGGAATGCATCCGCCATGCAGAAAGAGGTTTTTATCTGATGTGGAAAAGATCGCCGTTAGCCGATTTCAACAGCGCCAACGTTGGCTCCTTTAAATAAAAATGTAAACCGCGGGCCAGATTTTTTGAGTCGAATCGATGCTCTTGCAGTAGGAAATTGTATTTTTCTTGTGCGTCGCACCAAAGATGTTCGCTTTTTGTTGGCGCGCCAGTCTGTTGACCGTGACGCCCGTATTGAAATAGCATTAGCAGAGCAAATCGGCAGCATCGATAATGCGTTGCGCCACCTCGGACAATTTGAGGTTCTTGACCATCGCCAGCCATCGCAGCTTTTGGTAGGCCTCCTGCTCGCTCAACTTGTGATGCTCCATCAGCAAGTCTTTGGCCTGCAGCATGCAGTCCAGCTACGATATAGGCAGAGACTCAGCCATTGCGGCATCCATGCTGAAGGTTTTTCGTCTTCGGTAAACAGCACGATCTGGCGGCGCGCATCGCGACTGACCACAACCACATGCTCCAACACATCGTGGGTATCGGATGCAGCCTCGATAATGATCATATCGGGTTGCAGCTTGGCAATCCGCTCCGGCAGGTAAAGGTCAACCGGTAGCGATTCGCTAATGTTGTAGTTAGCTTGCAACATACTAATGCGCAAAGCCTTGCTACGCGCGGGTTGCGCTTAGAAGTCAGGATCGTCGTCGCCTTCGATGGCGCCTGGATTAACAACAACAATGGGAAACCTTTGCATGCTTGAAACACGAGCAAGGAAGTGAAACGGTGAACTAGGATAGCGGTAGACCCATTATTCACACCCGTCGTTCAAGCATGCAAAAATTGCACCATGTCGATGCAAGTGATCGGAGACGGCTTCATGCGGAGGATCTGCAGCGCCGCTTGTTCATCATGCCCACGCACGCGGGAATTGATATCACGAGAGTGATGAATAACATGGGTTCCCGCGTGCGTGGACATGATGAAATTTTGGCATCCGTTTTTAAATAACTTTATATTATCTGCCACTCGATCATTTCGCCGCCATTCAGCGGCACCAACGTGACATCGCCCAGCGACAACTCGGCCGGCAAGGTCCACGGTTGGCGCTTCAGGGTAATGCTGCCCTGGTTGCGTGGCAGATTGTAAAAGGCCGGGCCGTTGAAACTGGCGAAGGCTTCCAACTGATCCAGCGCGCCGGCCTGATCGAAAGCTTGCGCATACAACTCCATCGCATGCAGCGCGGTGTAGCAACCGGCACACCCGAAGGCATGCTCCTTCAAGCCCTTCGGATGCGGTGCCGAGTCAGTGCCGAGGAAAAAGCGTGCGCTGCCGGAAGTCGCCGCACGCACCAATGCTTGACGATGTTCTTCGCGTTTCAGCACCGGCAGACAATAGTAATGTGGACGAATCCCGCCATTGAAAATTTCATTGCGGTTGTACAGCAGATGATGGGCAGTAACAGTGGCAGCAACCGGGCCATCGGCGCTCTCGACATACTGGGCGGCATCCTTGGTGGTAATATGTTCAAAAACCACTTTCAGTTCGGGCATATCACGCCGTAGCGGCAACATCACGCGATCAATGAAAACTGCCTCACGATCGAAAATGTCAATCGCTGGGTCGGTCACTTCGCCGTGCACCAGGAACGGCATGCCGAGTTCCTGCATGACTTCCAGTGTCTTGTAGCACGTACTCAGATCGGTCACACCCGCATCCGAATTGGTGGTGGCGCCGGCTGGATACAGCTTGACCGCATGCATAAAGCCGCTCTCCTTGGCGCGCCGGATTTCATCTGGCGGCGTGTTGTTAGTCAGATACAGCGTCATCAGCGGCTCAAAGCTCAGCTCTGGCGGCAACACCGCCAGGATGCGGTCACGATAAGCTGCGGCCTGCTCCGTAGTGGTCACCGGCGGCTTCAGATTAGGCATCACGATGGCGCGGCCGAACTGGCGTGCGCTATGTAATAGTACGCTAGCCAGCGCCACGCCGTCGCGCAGATGCAAGTGCCAGTCGTCGGGGCGGGTAATGGTCCAGGTATCAGTCATCTTAATTCTCTTCCGCAAATAAGGTTTGATGGAAGGCATGCCGCGGCCCCTTCAATACGCGTCATTCTACCGCAGCGCAAATATCAGCCTGAGTTGCGGTCACTGTAGGATGGGAACATCGCACTCTACAGTGACCGCGATGCGAATTGCACAATCAAAGAAGCCGCCGGGAGATAATTCCAGACGGCTTTCAGTCCTGCAAAAACACTGATCAGTGAATGATCTTGGCCAGGAAATCACGAGCGCGGCTGGCACGTGGCGCACCGAAGAACTCATCCTTTGTGCAATCTTCGACCACCAGGCCACGGTCCATGAACATTACACGGTTCGCCACCTTCTTGGCGAAGCCCATCTCATGAGTCACCACCATCATAGTCATGCCTTCTTGCGCCAGGCCAACCATAACGTCCAGAACTTCATTGATCATTTCCGGATCGAGCGCCGACGTCGGCTCATCAAACAACATCACGATCGGGTCCATCGACAGCGCACGGGCAATCGCCACACGCTGCTGCTGTCCGCCGGACAATTGGCTGGGGAACTTGTCCTTCTGTGCGATCAGGCCGACGCGGTCCAGGTATTTTAGACCTTTTTCAGTGGCTTCGTCGACGCTACGGCCGAGCACCTTGACCTGGCCGATGGTCAGGTTTTCGCGGATTGACAGATGCGGGAACAGCTCGAAGTTCTGGAACACCATACCGATGCGCGCACGCAGCTTCGACAGGTTGATTTTCGGATCGCCGACCGATACGCCATCGACAATGATCTCGCCCTTCTGAAACGGTTCAAGGCCGTTGATGGTTTTGATCAGGGTCGATTTACCGGAACCCGATGGTCCGCACACCACGACCACGTCGCCCTTGCCTATTTGCGAGGTGCAATTGGTCAGAACCTGGAACTGGCCATACCATTTGCTGACATTCTTAAGTTTAATCATCTTGTTTCTCCTAATTCCTAAATTCTGTTTTATAAGTCAGGCGTTGCCCGATTCGTACATCGGCAGCGCACTGTAAACTATCGAATAATCGCGACCCCCTGCTGCAATTTCTTAACGAGCGTCGACAGACCTAGGCTCATCACGAAGTACACCACGGTGACAAACATATACGTTTCCACCAGACGGCCATCACGCTGCGCGATCTTTGAGGCAATGGTAATGAAGTCCGGTACCGAGCTCAGCAAGTAGACTAGCGAAACATCATAAAACAGTACAATAGTTTATGTCAGCAGGATCAGGATCATGTTACGGAATGCCTGCGACAGCACCAGATTGCCCATCATTTGTCAGCAAATCATGCTGAGTTCATGATTTCGCAATAATAAGCTTTCTCAAACAGAATGAACGTGATCAGCGCGGAAGAAAACGTGCCGACCTGGACCGGTTGCGCGACAGCCGCATCATCAGCCAGCACGATGCCGAACAGGATGCCGCCGATCATCACTACCACCGTCAGCGTAAACTTCATGCCGGTCGTGAACAGGTAGAACCAGGAACTGTGGATTACATCAAAGTCAAAATTCGAAAATATGATTCATGACCCCCTGTATTCTCACTGCCGGAGGCAATAAATTCTGAAATCGCGATCGCTTTTTCAAGCCAGCGCGATAGTAATAAAGAAATTCCCGAAATAACTACGTAAATTACAGTAGCGCCAGTCAGTGACTCGAACGCCTGGAAGGTGCATTCACGCATCGAGTAGGTAGCCGCGGTCAGTTCGACCAAGCCAATCGTCAATGCGACCGAGCTATTCTTGATAATTGCTTCAAATTCGTTGGTCAGTGACGGAATGATGATCCGGAACGACATCAGCAACAATACGTAACGACATGCGTTTAGAAACATCAAGCCAAGTGCATTACCCGCCAGTTTCTGGCCACGACGGGGCAGAGCATTAATGCCGGCGGAGACTTGCACAGCGATCCGCGACGACGTAAAGAAACCCAGCGTCAGGAAGGCGGTTACGAATGATACGTTTGGCAGGCTCTTGAGCCAATTGCCGATGCCGACAGATACGATTTTCGGCGCCGCGCAATATCAGAGAAACATCTGTACGATCAGTGAGATGTTACGAAATAATTCAACGTAACCATTGACTACGCGGACCGCCCATTTGTTCGGCATGGCACGAATCGTGCCGATTACAGTACCGATGACGAGCGCCATGATCCAGGCTGATATGGACAAAGTAAACGTCCATTTCGGACTGCCAGCAAGGCGTCCATGTAAGTACTGATATCATCGATCTTCTCTTCCAGAAGATGCTCCAATTCCAGTTGTAATGCATATTAAGCCCTCCTCTTTATTACTCACATTCTTACTGCTACTGTCTGAATCCCGTGTACAAAAAATCGTCTTGTGCGCAACAGCAAGTAGCCATCCAGAAACACAACAGAGAGGCTTTCGCCACCCCTGTTTTGTTTTTGGATGGCTAAGCTTATTTTCTCTTCAGAGATTATTTTTTGGTATCAAACACTGCGACGTAAGCTGTCGGATCGCCGAAGTCAGTTGGATTGGCAAATGCGGCCTTCAGCTGTGGGCTCATCGGTACGTTCAGGTCGACGCCATTCGGGGGGGGATTAGCTTCAAGAACCATTTTGCATAGATGTCGTTGACCTGACCCGATTTGTACAGATTAGTCAAAGCCGTATCGACAGTTTTCTTGAACGGCAGGTCGTCCTTGCGTTCGATGATGCCATACGATTCAAACGACAAAGCTTCAGTGGTGATCGCATAATCATTCGGCGAGCGCGAACTGACGGCCAGTCTCGGCGATCAGAAACGCTTCTGCGTAGTTCCCTGGCCACCAGCATGTTCTGACCGCGGTTGCGCTCGCTATTGGGGATGATGAGCCACTTCAGGTTCGATGTGCCGCTCGAGATCAGCGGAATACAGTTAGCCGAAGTCACTGGAACCATCTTAACGTTCAGCTCGGTCATACCAATTTGCTTCTGAATAGCGGTCACCGATTTTAGGCAGAGGTCAATCGCATAGCCTTGATAAGACTAATTGTCATCAACACAAAAAAGGAATCGAAGAATCACGCACGCCAAAATTGGGCGTGCCAGTGTCCTTGATTTTTTGGGTGGTATCGGTCAGTTCTTGGGCTTGTCCGGAACCAACCATCATTCCCGGGCCAACCGAAGCAACAACTAATTTTGTTGAATTTATAATAACTTATGAAAAAATATCTGTTTAGATTAACAAACGACTGTTTGAAAAGTAGACTTAAATTGGTGCTTATTTTTTATTCTTTTTTTAATGCAAGATTAAACAAAAATACTTGTCTTCTCTGTAGTTCTCCGGTCAAGTAGCGATTAAGGATGTAGATTTTTCTGCCTGTTGCCGATACGATTTTGGCGGCAACTTACCCAGTGCTGGATGTGGGTGTTGTTCGTTGTAGACTGTGATCCAGTTGTTGGTAATCTAGTGAACTTGATCAAAATCTTCAAACAGATAA
>JFJP01006074.1_pt1 | contig 10815 bp, 11 predicted proteins | sample 431651 | NCBI WGS metagenome assembly JFJP01 (sample SAMN02602958, study PRJNA72255) | Microbial mat metagenome, whole genome shotgun sequencing project. | biome: fresh water; feature: sink hole; material: water; isolation source: purple microbial (photo- and chemosynthetic) mats found in...
ATACCGCATGGGCAACAACTTTGCAGAAATCCACATCGGCAAGAATCAGTTGAAGATTCACTTGCGACCGATTGACTTTGTCGACCCCAAAGGGTTGGTCGAAAAGATTCCGGACGGCTACAACTGGACCATGGACCGGCGCGTGTACCTCAAGTCCGCCAGCGAACTGGAATATGTGGTGGGGTTGATTGAGCAGTCTTATAAAAATGTGATTTAGCTACCAACGAACGCGTAGCAACATCAAGTGTTGCGCTGTGCGCCGGTGGCTTCCGAACCGTACCCATAAAAGTCAGGAGGTTCTGAGACAAAACGGGTTTGAGACGGGTTTTTGGCCTGTCCCGTGACTGCCGCAGTCAGGAGCCCAAAGCAAAAAACCCCGCACGGGGCGGGGCTTCAGGCAACTTCCATTTGCGTATAGCCAGTTGGAAGTCAATGTACTGGCGGAGCAGGAGTCCTACAAACATGACATTTCACGACACCACCTGATCCCCAAAGAAACAACAAAAACCATTGATTTAAAACGACTTATTGCCACTCACTCGACTCAACTGGTGACACAGCGTATCATCGACTCTCACGCCAAGTGGTGACACAAATGGTGACACAGGAGCTGGAATGCCATTGAACGTCAAGCAAGTTGAGAAGCTGGTTCGTGAAGCCAAGCCTGGTGCAACCGCAGACGGCGGTGGACTCTATTTGAGGATTACCACCACCGGCAATGCCTCCTGGCAGTACCGCTACCAGTTGCACGGCAACCGCCGTACCATGGGCCTCGGTGCATGCTCCGCTGTCACCCTGGCAGATGCCCGGAGCAAAGCCGCCGACGCACTGACACTGGTCAAAAGCGGCAGAGACCCACTCAACGAGCGCGAAGCCCAAGCACTGCAAGTCGCCAAACAATCCACCACATTCAAAGATGTGGCTGACGACTACATTGCCAGCCACCGCCATGGCTGGAAAAACACCAAGCATGCTCAGCAGTGGGAAAACACCCTGGCCCAGTACGTCCACCCGCAGTTGGGAAACAAGCAGGTCGATGCCATCACGACCAACGATGTGCTGACCGTCTTGAAACCCATCTGGCAAACCAAAGCAGAAACCGCCACCCGCATCAGAAGCCGCATCGAACTGGTGATTGACGCAGCCAAAGCACAAAGCCTGTCAGAAGCACCCAACCCCGCCAGATGGAAGGGCCATCTCGACAAGTTGCTGCCCAGGCGAACCAAAGCAAGCAAAGGCCACCACGCAGCCCTCGACTACCTGCAGATGCCAGCCTTCTATCAAAGGCTGATGGCCGAGCGTGACTCCCTGTCAGCCACCGCATTGGCCATCACCATCCTGACGGCCTGCCGCACATCCGAAGTGCTCCTGGCCCAGTGGTCCGAAATCGACCTGGATTCAATTCTGTGGGTGATCCCGGCCACACGCATGAAAGCAGGCAACGAACACCGTGTGCCATTGACTGCCGAAGTCGTGTCACTCCTGGAGCGCTTGCCCACGCGAGAGGGTTACCTTTTCCCCGGTGCCAGGCAAGGCAAACCCCTTTCAAACATGGCCATGACCATGGTGCTGCGCAAGCTGGGCCGTGACGACCTCACCGTGCATGGTTTCCGCTCCACCTTCCGGGACTGGGCAGCCGAAACAACCAACCACCCCAACATGGTCTGTGAAATGGCTCTGGCCCACACCATCAGCAATGCAGCCGAAGCAGCCTATCGACGTGGTGACCTCATGGAACGACGCAGAATGCTGATGACTGATTGGGCCAACTACATCACCGCCCCAGCTCAGGTTACTGGTGCATAAAAACACACCAGCACGACAACCGATTTACCCAAGGCAGTTGGCCCCCAAATTCTCAAAGAGGAGATCAAAAACCATGAGTGGCTATGACGAAAAGAGTTGCAGCGTGCTGGAGAAACCGTACTACAAGCCGATAGAGGCAGCATTGCGATGGTGCGGTCTCATTGAGCATGAGACCGCAATTTTGCAGAAAACTGGAAAAGCAGTGGTTCCCCCAGCCGATGCTTTTCCGCAATGGCCGTGCCTTCGAGCGAATGCTGAAAAGATTTACGAGGCAACAGAAACAGGCGAGTTGCCCGGTTACCGCGACGGGCGCAGCGTTGACAACAATGGCTCAGCTCAAACTGCAAGGAAGTCTCTTTTCCCCAATTCAAACAGCGCCAATGTTCGTCCCGATCCGATCAGCAAGGAGCGCCTGACTGTCAAGCACACAGAGCTCAGAGTCTGGATGGCGAAGCACTATCCAGACCAAAAGCCAGCATTTTTATTTGATGAAACTGAACGCACCACGCACCAAGCCATCAACGCTGATTCGTTTACAGCTTTGCAAGTTGATAGGGACGCAATTCAGGTGCAACTGGCCACCGCGACAGCCGACCTTGGCACGTTAAGGCAAAGCTTGGCTGCCATCAGCAAAGAACGCGACAAATTGGCGAACAAGGTCGCGAATGGAGTACCTGCACATCCACGTTCAGAAACTGCCTACCTGAACACCATTGGCGTGCTCTTGGAGTTCATTCAAACTCCAAAACCAGAACGTGATAGCGAAGCAAAAATCATACAAGAAATGGTGCTTAACTACTCCGATAAGCCAGGCATCAGCGAACGCAATCTCCAAAGTTACTTTGCTGCTGCAAAGAGAAGCTTGCTCACCCCCTGATACCGCAATTGCGGCATTCAGCACCGCAGTTGCGGTGACTTGAAGAGTTGGAAAACTGATATTCGGAGCCTTCGTAACACCCGGAGGCACCAGATGCCAAACCTACTCACCACACCTCAGCCTACAGCCCCTGCAACCGTAACTGCAAACTTCACGCACGCAGCATCTCTCGACTCGTTCACCGAGAGCACCAGCCGGTCAAAAGCGCCACCACACTCACTGCCCCCGCCTGAAGCATTCGCTGAACTTTCAGACAGTGCGTGGCTTCGTCAAAAGCAACTGCTTCGGAGCAACAAGAACCCCGTAGGTCTCCTGCCCTTTTCAGGGCCGACGCTATGGCGAAAAGTGGCAGCAGGGTCCTTCCCCAAACCAAAGAAATTGAGCGCCAGGGTAACGGCCTGGCAAGTCGGCGAGGTCCGCGCCTGGCTTGCAGCCCAAGCTGCCGCATGAGGAGCACACACCATGTTCTCCAAAAACACCCCAATGAGCACGGCTGCCAAAAACGTTGCTGCACACCTTGCAAAGGCTCTCAAGCCCGTCCAGCAAGCCAAGCCTCTCAGTGACCCCACCGCTCAACTTGTCGCAACCACACCGAGACCGTCTTCTCTGCCGAAAGAACCGTCCCGCGTAGCTGAATTGTTAGCTGCCTTTGCAGCCACCACCAACACCAGAAACAACGCCAACTTGAAAGGCAAAAAATAATGATCTCGTTGACAGAAGAAACCAAGAAACCAACTGCCTTCGCAAGACTTCTTCGCGTTCTGATGGAGAACCAACACCAGCATTCCAGCACCATCTTTTTACTGGGCCACGGCATCTTGAGCCCCGCCCCTGGCATAGCCCGCCTCAAAGCAGCAGGGGTGCAGATTGACACCATCTATAAGACGGTCGTTGACGCAAACGGAGTCACCCACAAAAACGTGGCGCACTACAAAATTGTCGGAGGCGTTGCACCATGAACAACTCCCAGCCACCAGCGGATTCACCCAACATCACATCGAACCAACAAGAAGAAGCAACTGCAACAGTCCTCCCAGACGCATCCAATGTTTCCGCACCCACCATCATCAAAGGGCACTTTGATCCCATACCTGGCAGTTCTGACGCAGTGCTCGTCTGCGATAGCCACGCAGTAGGTGCCAGTCTGCATGAAGTAACCGGCTACGCGGTCGCCGTAGCAATCCATGCTGACAACCTCGAAGCCGTGGCGTTGGCACTGAAAGCGGAGTTTCCAGATGTGCCCATCATCATTGCCGCTGACAACGACAACCAAACTCCCGGCCAACCCAACTTGACCGCTGCAATCAATGCTGCACAGCTTGTCGGCTGTCCGGTAGCCATACCGGACTTTGGAGCCAACAAAGAAAGCCACCTGAAGAGCTTTCACGACCTGCACCAACTGTCGGGGCTGGAAGCCGTCAAACGCTGTATCGATGCTGTGCTACCTGCACCTCTTGCCAACCCTGCTACGGTGGCTCCAGCTGGGCAAGTCCGTACCTCCACCAGCACAGCCCTTCGCAGTGCCCCTGTCCCTGATCCTGCATGCCTGTATGGGCTGGTGGGTGACATTGCTCGAGCTGGCAGCCACAACACCGAGGCCAACCCCTACGCTGTCGCTGCCTCAGCCATTGCCTACCTGGGTGCTGCATTGGGGCGTGGCCCGTACTTTCCCATTGGTGACGATCTCCACCACCCCCGCTTGTTCTGGCTTCATGTCGGTCGTTCGGGGGTTGGCCGAAAAGGCACTGCCAAGAAACTCATGAAACGCATTCATGAGGTGCTGAAAGCGAAAGATGAACTGTTGGCACCTCAGCATCACACTGGTGGGCTTTCCAGCCGTGAAGGTTTGGCCATGCTCATCCACGACGGCTACAAAAACGACAAAACCGATGTGCCGCCTGTCGTTGACAAACGCCTGCTGGTCACTGAGTCAGAGTTTGCCAACGTACTGCACCAAACCAAGCGCGATGGCAACACATTGAGCACAGCCATGCGGGATGCATGGGATGGCAACAGCATCCAACCTGCTGTCAAAACTTCACGTGTGTGGGCCACCGATCCCCACATCTCCATCATCGGCGACATCACACCTTCCGAGTTGCTAGACCTGATGGCGAAACGCGAAATGACCAACGGTTTTGCCAATCGCTTCATCTTCTTCTACGCCGAGGGGGACAAGGTCAATGCATTCCCCCAACCCACACCCGACAACGTGGTCGAAGCACTGGCAGACCGTGTTGCAGAGGTTCTGCGCTATGCAGGAGCCAATAACCACGGCAGCAACAACGTGTTACGCATGGAGCTTTCGGCAGATGCTGCATCGGTCTATGACGGACTTTACGGTGGTGAACTGAGTGACCGTTCAGGTGGTGAACGCATTGTCGCCCTACTGGTTCGCCGTGCCCCCATGCTGCTGCGCCTGGCCATGCTGTTTGCCCTCACAGACCAGACCCACATCATTACCGTGGATCACATCAACGCCGCCATGGCATGGGTGAGGTACTGGGTCGATTCGGTCAAGTTCATTTTTGGGGCACATACCAATCCAGGAACCAGCAATACAAAGCCAACCATCACACAGCGCATCGTTGATCACCTGACTGCACACGGCCCGACTACCCGTTCAGACTTGGTCAAAAACTGCTTCGGCAAACACATCACGAAAGCAGAACTGGACTTGGCATTGAATGAACTGTTGAGCACGACACCCCCGAGGATTCAGGCAACAACCCAGCCACCACCCAACGGACAAGGTGGTCATCCAGTCACGGTTTACTCACTTGTGCCACCTGCCCCGACAGCCAGCTCAGCGAACACCGCGAGCACTGCGAGCACTGCGAATTGTGCTAACTCAGCCAACTCTGCACCGGGCGCTGCTGGTTCCGTTTGACGTGCGAAACCTGCGAACTTTGCGAACTGCGGAATCAGCCCGACAACCTGACAAACCACAGTTCGCAAGATTCGCACACTCCGCAGACCCAACAGCAAAAAGCAGGAGCCAACCCGACCAGGATCACACTTCGCAGACTTCGCACATTTCGCACGATTCGCGGAACCAACAGAAGAAAACCGAGTGCCGATCCTGTCTGCCCCGGCCACCATCGCGGCCATGCCGAGCACGCTGCCATCAGAACGGCGCTTTGCGCTGGTGGCAACGTGCTCAACATCACCGCTCACCATCACGCCAGTCTGTAGGTCACAACAGTGGCTACGGCAGCAACTGCCATAGCCATGCACCACCAGGCTGTCGCTTGGCAACCTCGACCATTGCGGCCATGTGCAGTTGCCAGTCGCTGTGCTTGGTGGCACCCACACATCACCGCTTTACCCTGTTCGCTTCTTTTGTTGGTTCAGTCAGTGGGCACGGCATGCTGCCCTGCCCAAGCACCACAAAGCTGTCGCCTGGTGTGCGTGGCAGTTGTGGTCATCGCACGCTGCGGCAACACGCTTCGCTTTTACATAACGCCGCACTGCATAAAGTGCATGCCAGTCAGTCGCCAAGCTCCTTTGGTGGTCATGCACCGCTTGCGCGCCCTATCGGGTTTACGCAGCAGGCGTTATGCAAAGTTGCCTACGCTGGGGCGGTCGCCAGTCGTCGGCGCTCCCCGGTCGCTTCGCGCCCTACGCGCCGCCACCTGTCGCCCTTTGGGTGTCCCTGCATGGTGGCTTTGGTCAGGCGCTTTGCGCAGTGCTTTCAGTCAGCGGCTTCGCCGTGTCATTGGTGTTGGCCCCCGCCCACCCTTGGCGCTCGCTTGCTTCGCAAGCATCGCCTGCGCGGTCTGCCCGTCCGCCCCCTAAGGGGGCTCCCTCAGAACCGCGCATCAAATCAACCGCCCCAAAACATCACTTCATGAAGTCTAGCGATATTCCGCATTGGGTTCCTACGCTTGCCGCATCGGCATAGGGCTTTAGCTTTTGAACGATGCGCCCAAAAGTTTCGTATCTGAGGGCGTTCTCACTTTTCTTACCAAGGAGTTCTAGCGTGGAATCTTCAAACGACTTGCCACTAGCAGTCAAACTAATTATTTGAGATGTAATATTGATACCCCATTTTAAGTCATCACAAAACAGCGCATCACTTTGGTAAGCAAAACCATTGGACTTTGTGAAAACCCCAACTGGAGTGCTTGTTAAGCCATTTGTAATCTGTATGATTTTTTGTATTTGCGACGCCGCGTCCAATGTGGTGGGGGCCGCTTCTTGGCCTAGATTAGTTACAGATATTCGAGGCAATGTAAACTCAGCATTTTCATTCAAGAGAATTTTCTTGAATACATAACCTGACTCCTGCACCCAATCACTTACTTGTCTAGCATATGCAGTGTTCTTAAATATATCCCCTTCACGCTTCATGAAGAATGTGTAAGAAAATGATTTTTCCAAATGCTGATTCCCGTAAATTTCAACAACGAGGGCATTGTTCGGAATACTATCTAGACGATTAGCAAGAGATGTAAGATTATCTTTCGTCCACTTGCGGGTGCTGTCTTTTGCAGTTGCCACTCTATCTTTCAAGTCACGCACTTGATATGTTTTGGCACAAAAGTAAGTTAGCGCATTTTCATCGTTTCCAAAATCGTTAACCACTGACTCACTGTCGCTTGACTTGCATTGATTCCCACCCCATCTTATTCGAATGGAGTTTGGAGTAAACGTCACGACTAGCGCAAATATTGGATTTTCGGCGGGCTTACTATTGATTAATGTTAGAGATATTTTTGGCGCAGAATTGGATCTTCCACCCGTCAACGGTATCACACCATCTATTCTGTTTGTAACAATCCACTCGCCTGGCGGCAACGGTATTGTTTTTGACAAAAATCCAAGAGAGATACCATTTGATATGGTTGTACCTGTCGTTATATCTCTGTAGCTTGTTTGGGCATTAATTGTCGTCCCAAACAAAACAGCAGCAATAAAAACAAAAACTCTTTTTAAGTTGATCATTTTTTCTCCCAAATCACTATGCTATTAATAATTACAGGAAGCCCATTCCAGTCCTATTTGCATAGTACACATCACCAGTGGTCGTTTTTGACCAAGATACAGTTCCAATGAGATCGCCACTCGTATTTACAACCTTGCAAGTCCAGCTTGCATTCATTGCTTTGTATTGAGTGACTTGCGCCGGCGGGGTGCTTGTTTCAGTTTGGCAGAGAGTTCCGACTGATCCACTAGCCTCGAAAAACCAATACAAGTATGATTTACCCAGCAGCCTGCTTTTGTTTGTATCTGAGTAGTATGCGTTTGTTCCAGCGTAGCCTGCATCACCGTTTTTTACATATTTTGGTATTGCTGAAGTTCTAGTATCAGCCAGTATGAGTTCTCCTCTTGAGTTTATTGCCCCATATGCCGCCAAATTGGATGGATTGAGAAAAATAGTTGATGTTGCTCGAGATGTTTCTTGTTGCTGGGCATTCAGTTGGATCGTCGTTGATGTATAACTATATGCATCCTTGCCCAAAAATTTTGTTGTAGTTGTTGACTTTGCACTTTTCTTATTAACGATGTAAGGTGAGACGGTGTCTAGTGGCCGCGTCGTAGATAACTGATCCAATGTCCAGTAAACATCAAATGGAACAGAATAATTCGACGTCAAATATCTATTGCTTGTCTTTGATATGTCAAAGTAATTCGCTGTACTGCTTGGCTGTGGTGCTGATGTTGTTGTATCGATTTCATCTTCCATATCGATGTATATGTAGTCGAAATATTCATCCTCTCCACCACCACCGCATCCAGCCAATAAGACTGTCGCCGCAAAAATACTAGATGAAAGCTTAAAAAGCTTATTGCGCATAATTGATCCCTGAGCTTTGTGTTGACAACATCTGGTGCTGTTGGAGCGTCATGATAGCAATGAACGACGCTGCAGTAACAACCGTTATCGCATTTCTTGTTATCTTGGATGGGTGATGTAGTTCGCATCGCCATTGAGATTGACGGTTACGACAAACGTGGCACAGGTATGGGCATGTCCCATGCTGACTTCATCGACTGGCAACGCCGCCAGGCTGCACTCACCTCGCAAGGTTGGTACGTGCTGCGTTTTGCGAACCGCGATGTGCGTGACGAACCGCAACGCTGTGCAGAACACATCAGCCTGTTGCTCAGAGGTTCACGCGCCAAGCTTCAAAACCGTGGCTTGAGCGATGAAGACAAAAAACGCCTGGATGAGTTGAACCAAAAACAAAACAGCCAGTTTGAACAACTCAGTCAGCAAACGGTGTCCACCCAAAATGCGGTGAAGGCAATAGCTGCGCTCGTGTTGGTGTTGACCCTTGCCGTGGTTTGGCAAAGCGGTGTGTTCAGCAGCAAGCCTGCACCTTTGGTCACACAGGAATCAGCCAGCACCAGCGCGTATCAACCCACGCGGATGGGGCCAGAGCAACCACCACAGCCAGCCCCTACAACCACGGCAAAGCTCCCTGCCAAACCTGACAAACTCCCTCCACCTGAGCAGCCACCTCAAACATACCCGCAGCAAAAGCAACAGGCCGTGCCACTGGGGGCTTCTTGCGAGAACCCCATCAACTGGCAGAACGTGGGGCAACACATTGGCAACACGGTGTCAGTGCGTGGCCCTGTCATGACCGTGGCACAGAAAGAGGGCATTCGTGGCAACCCAACTTGGATTGAAGTAGGTGCGGCGTACCCAAATCCAAAACGACTCAAGGTCGTCATCTGGATTGAAGACAAACCCCGTTTTCCAATGGTGATGCCTGGCCTGCTGGATGGTCAAAACGTGTGCATCACTGGTCTGGTGACCGACTACAAGGGGGTAGCGCAAATTGTCATGCGTGATGTTGAGCAACTCAGTCTGTCGCAGTAGAACCAAAGAAAAAAGACCACAGAACCTGTTTTCGCAAACCGATACTCAGCCGATAGCCTTGTTCACAAAGACCGTTCGCCAAGGCCCTGAGCTTCAATGTTCTGTGGAACCCTGTGGCATGTTTTGACGTATCGAAGTTGCCAACTTTCTTTGTCTTCTTGGTTCAAAATTTTCACAATGCGAAATTGTAAGTTGAATTTTTCAACAAAATTGGCGATACACAGCCGATAAGCTGAAGCCAGATTTCCCAAGCGTCACTCGGGTTCTGAAATTTTCTCAGCTAGGTCTGACGGCACTGTGCATGAAGTCATCAATGCATGGTGACCCCACCCCCCCCGGTTGTCGTGGTCTAAATATTTTTTTGCTTCTTGTTGGTTCGTGGTCAGTCTCCAGCACCTTCCAGCCCTGACAGCGCGGTTAGCTGGTTGCTCGCAGACCGTGACTGGTGATCTTCTTGGTTCTCAACTATGGCTACACCTGGTTGATTCAGCAGTGTGCAGTGGATGCACTCTCAGCCATGTGGTGACATAAGTGGTGACACAGCAAACCCCAGAAAGCAAAAAACCCAAGTGAATCAATCACTTGGGTTTTTATACTGGCGGAGCAGGAGGGATTCGAACCCTCGATGAGGCTCTACACCCCATACTCCCTTAGCAGGGGAGCACCTTCGGCCACTCGGTCACCACTCCAATCCCACAATTATGCCTCAAAAGAAAGCGCCTAAAGCCCGGCGGCGTAGTGCAACCTGCCTCCCACGCGTTCGACACGCCCTGCCGTGTCCGCGTGTGACGCAGCGAGCCACTTGGCTCAGCAATTCATCCAGTTGGGCTGTGCTGGGCGCAGCACCGGCAGCAGACAGCAACCAATGGCGCAACAAGTTGGCCTGCCGCGCACGGGGCAATGACTGCAGCTTTTTCAGCTCTGGGGGGGCACCCACGTGGCGCAAGTCGTCTTGGGCCAGCTCAAACAGGAGCCCCGTCGCCTCTGCAGCGTGCCGCGCCGTGCGGGACAACGTTGCCACGATGGAAGGAAACTCTGCCTCAAGCTTTGGCAGCACCCGGTGCCGAATGCGGTTGCGGGTGAATGCCAGATCGCGGTTGGTGGGGTCTTCCACAAAGCTGACGCCAGATGCGTCCAGCCATTGTCGGATGACCGCCCCACGCACCGCCAACAAAGGCCTCCCAAACAAGACACCGTGCTTCAGGCTGAGTTCGCCCATGGCAGACAAACCGGGTAGCCCGGCGCCGCGTGTCAATGCAAGCAGCACGGTTTCAGCCTGGTCGTCGGCGTGATGGCCCAG
>JFJP01020604.1_pt1 | contig 10815 bp, 8 predicted proteins | sample 431651 | NCBI WGS metagenome assembly JFJP01 (sample SAMN02602958, study PRJNA72255) | Microbial mat metagenome, whole genome shotgun sequencing project. | biome: fresh water; feature: sink hole; material: water; isolation source: purple microbial (photo- and chemosynthetic) mats found in...
TTGAGGTAGCCGGCCAGCTCGACCCCGCGCGCCAGCCCGGGGGCGACGCCATCAGCCAGGCCCTTGGCCACGGCCTTCAGGCCAGGCAGGCCGCTGGTCTCGGGCCCGATGTCGGTGGCATGCGCCAGCACCCCGGTGCGCACCAGGCCTTCCGGACCGCCGGGCGAGCGGCGCACCAGCACCACGGCCAGACGGACCTCCTTGCTATCGACATCCGCAGCGATGGCGCTGCGCGTCGCGCACCAGCCGTCCTCATCGACCGCCGTGAGGACCGCAAGATCGATGCGTGAGATGAATCCGTTCAGGGCGTAGAGGGGCCGGCGCGGCATGGCCCGGACCAGGGGTTCGTCGTCCATGCCGGTATCCTGACGGCCCGCCGCCGCGGTGCCAGAGCGCTCAGGTGCGGCTGCTTGACCAGCCCCTGGGCACAACCGACGCTATGGGGATGGACCCGGCTCCCGCCACCCCCTGCGCCGCGTGCGGAGCCCAGGTAGCCCTCGAAGAGGTCGCCCAAGGCCTGGCGGTCAAGGTGTCAGGCCGGCTGCTCTGCCCACTGTGCGTCGATCGGCTGCCTGGCGATGCCAAGGTCGCGGTCAACCAGATGCGCGCCTTGCGCGGCATGGCGGTGACCACCTATCGCTACCATAGCGGCCGTCATCCGGGCCTGCCGCTTTTCACCTTCACCACCGCCGCACTGATCCTCAACCACCGGCGCAAGCAGGTGCATGGCGAGGAATTCGAGGCCCCGCCGCTGCCGCCACCCGGCAGCCGGCCACGCCTGCCGACCGCCTCCGAGGCGGCGCGCGGCGACCGCACCGGCTGGATCGCGGTGGCCGGCATCTCCATCCTGATCATCACCGGAATCGTCTGGCTGGCTGTGCCGGCGGAGCGGCCAGCTCCTGCGACTCCGCCCGCACCGGTGGTCGCTCCAGCCATCCCGGCCGTGCAGCCGGCTCCGGTCCGGCCTGCAGAGCCCAACTACGCCCTGCAGTTGACCGAACTGGAGCGCCGCCTCATCAGCAATCCCGACCAGGCCGCGAGCATAGCGGACGAGGCCGAGCTGCTGCGCGATGCCATGCCGCTGCGCGACCTCGGCCTGCGTAACCGGGCCGACGAATTGGCACGTTTGGCACGCCTGCGCGCCGCCCCCCCGACCCCGGACCCCGTCGCGCCTGCGCCCAGGCAGCCGGAACCGCCGCCGCCCGTGGTGCTGGCACCCGTCCCGGTACCGGCCCTGCCACCCAGACCGGTCGAACCCAACCGCCCCGAAGTCCCGACGCCAGCCCAGGATCCGGCCCCTGAACAGGCGCCGCCCAGCACCCCGCCCGTGGTGAAGCCGAGCAAGCCGCTGGGGGCGGTACGCTGGGATCCCAGGATCCTCTGGCCCGATCGCGCCCAGCCACTGGTCTCGCCGGATCGCCCCTCACCGGGCAAGCTGCTGCTGCCCTGGCCGTGGCCGAGCGGTGAGCCGATCTGGGCGCCCGGCCTCGACCGCAAGCGGAAGCGCCTGGTCATCGAACTGGGCTTCACCATGGTCGGGGAAGCGGGAGGCGTGGCCCTGGTGCTGCATCCGCATCGTGCCGACCGCACCACCCTGCATGCCGTGTGGGCCGCCACGACAGGCAGCGCGCCCCCGCAGGTGCTGACCCTCGAGCCGGGACGTTGGCAGACCGTGCTGGTGCCTGGCACCGGCGTGTCCGCGCTCGATCCGGCAAGCCTGCGCTTGCGCCTTGAGGACACCAAGGATCTGCCGGAAGACCGGCCCTTCCTGATCGCCGGCGCGGCCATGCGCAGTGATGCGCCACCCCGGCTTGACGACAGCCCGCCACGCCTGCCGCTGCTCGACCCCGCCGAGGTAGCCGCCGCCAACGGCAAGCCGCTGCGCGATGGCGATCTGCTGGCGCTCTTGCGCAAAATCGCAGCGGAACCACTCAAAGACCGCCAGTTCGCGGTGGCCAACGCCAAGGTCCTGCTGCCCGAAGTCGAGGCTGGCCGTAATGCGGCCTTCCGCACCGCGATGCGCAAGCAGCTCGGCGCGCTGCTGTCCGAGACCAAGCGCGGCTCGGGTGGCATCGCCAACGGCAATCCCGTCGATCTGCCCCGGCGCGAGCCCGCCTTCACCGATGCCAAGCTGGCGTGGCCCAAGGACGCGCTTGGCGACCTTGAAGTCTATGACGCGGTGGTCATCGGCTGGGGTGCGGAAGGCGATGGCGAGGCAGCGCAGTTCGACCCCCTGGTCCTGGGCCTGCTCGGCAAGTTCCTCACCCAGCAGCCGAAGCCGCGGCGCAAGGCGGTCCTGCCGATCCTCGCCGTGGGGGCATTCGAACGCATCAAGCCTGACGAGCAGGCCGCCATCGCAGCGCGCTGGAATGGCCTTGCCAGGTCGCTGCTGGCGCGCGGCATCCCGGTGATCGACCTGCGCCACGCACAACGCGAGGAGACCGCCGAACTGGTACGCGAGGCGGCCGCCCAGTTGTTGGTCGATGGCCTGCGCCAGCTCGATTGGCTGCTGCGCCGATGAAACACCTGCTCCGCCTCGCCACCCGTGCCAGCCCCCTCGCCCTGTGGCAGGCGCGCCACGCCGCCGCCCTGCTGCGCCGTACCCATCCCGGCCTGCGCGTCGAGCTGGTGCCGACCACCAGCCACGGCGACATCGATCTGCAGACCCCGCTCTATGCCATGGGTGGGGTCGGGGTGTTCTGCAAAGAGGTGCAGGCACTGGTGCTGGCCGGCCAAGCCGACGCCGGCGTGCATTCGTGCAAGGATCTGCCGACCACTCTGCCCGACGGCCTGGGCATGGCCGCGATCCTGACCCGCGCCGACCCGCGCGACACCCTGGTCGGGTCGCGTGGGCTTGACGCCCTGGCGCAGGGCGCGCGCATCGGCAGCAGTTCGACCCGGCGCCGTGCCCAGCTGTCCGCGCTGCGTCCCGACCTGCAGTTCGTCGATCTGCGCGGCAACGTGCACACCCGCCTGGGCAAGATCAGTGCCGGCCAGGCCGACGCGACCTGCATGGCGATCGCCGGTCTGCGCCGTCTCGGCCTGTCCACGCCGCATGCCGCCGCCGTCCTCGACCCGTGGCGCGTGTGCACCCCCGCCCCCGGCCAGGGCGCGGTGGCGATCGACTGCCGCAGTGGCGACACGCGTACCCGCCGGCTGCTCGCCCTGCTCAACCACGATGCGACCGCGATCGCAGTCGGCATCGAACGCGCGATCCTCGCCGGGCTGGCGGGCGGCTGCTCGCTACCCCTGGGCTGCCTGGCGCAACGCCAGCACGGCACCTGGCGCCTGCTCGCCCGGCTCGGCACCCCGCAGGGGCTGCGCGAGGTCCGCCTCAGCGGGCCGGCCGATACGCTGGTGGCGCAGGCGCTGACGGCGCTCACTTGATCAACGCGTGAACCACGGCTGGGCCACCGCCGGCACGGCGCCAGCGCGGATCGCTGCCGCCGCTTCATCACGCCGCTTCGGTCCGATGCCGGGTATGGCGTCGGCCATCCACGACTGGCAAACCGCGGGTGCAAGCGGCGGCGGGGCCTGACGCGACGGCAGTGGGCGCAGCACAGCGAGCAGGGCCAGGAGCACCAGCAAGCCGCCGACCGGCAAGGCCTCACGCACGGCGCAGCTCGCTGAGACGATCGAGGCCAGCCGCATCACGATGCAGCGTGCAGCGCAAACCCCGGGCCGTGGCCAGCGCCGCGATCGGAGCGGCTTGGCGAAAGCCGTGTTCGAGCCACAGCGCACCGTCTACGGCAAGGAGACGCGGCGCGTCGGCGACCAGTTCGCGGATCAGGCCCAGCCCGTCGCCACCCGGGAAGAGGGCGGTGGCCGGTTCGTAGGCGAGTTCGGGATCGCACAGGCCGCGCTCGTCCTCGGCGATATAGGGCAGATTGGCGACCACCGCCGCGAAAGGGCCGTCCAGGCCCTGGGCGAGGTGTCCCTGGCTGAAGGCCACCTCCAGCCCGAGCCGTTCGGCATTGCCCCGCGCCACCGCCAGGGCCTCGGGCGAGAGGTCGCGCGCCTGCACCGCCATTTCGGGCCGCGCATGCTTGAGCGCCAGCGCGATCGCGCCGCTGCCGGTACCGACATCCAGCACCCGGGCGGCCCCGGCCGGCAGCCCGGCCAGCACCAGATCGACCAGCACCTCGGTCTCCGGGCGCGGCACCAGCACAGCCGGAGTGACCGTCAGGCACAGGCCGTGGAATTCCTGGTTGCCCAGTACATAGGCCAGCGGTTCGCGCCGGCCGCGCCGCGCCACCAGCTCGCGCAGGCGGGTCGTCTCGGCGGCATCGAGCGGCATGTCGTAGCGCGTGTACAGTTCGAGACGAGTCAGGCCCAGCGCCTCGCCAAAGATCCACTCCGCCTCGCGCCGACCGTTCTCGATCCCCTTGCCGACCAGCCATTGGCCGGACTTCTGCACCAGGTCGAGCAGGGTGTTGGTCACGACGGTACTGTTGCCAGAGGCCGGGCTGCAGCAACCGCCCAGGCGCCGGGGGGCAAGCCGTGCTGCTTCCGGAAGGTGCGCCGGAAGTGGCTGGCCTCACCGTAGCCGCACGCGGTGGCGATCTGCCCGGCATCAAGGCCAGCCGCCAGCAGTGCGCGGGCGCGCTCCATGCGCACTCCGGTGATCCAGGTGATCAGTGGCTGGCCCTCGATGCGACGGCACAGGCGCGAAAGATGGTTGGGGTGGACTCCCGCAGCAGCAGCCAGCGCCTCGCGTCCGCTGCCGGGGTGCTCGTAGGCGTGGGCCCGCGCCCGAGCCCAGGCGAGACGGGCGCGGTCGGCCTGCGGCCAGGGCCGGCAGTCGGCCAAGGCGGCCCGTACCAGCAGACGCAGCAGATCAGGTGCCGACGGCCGCTGTCCGGCGTCTTCACCAGCCTGGATAAGGGCGCTGAACAGACTGCGCGCCACCGGGTTGAGCGGAGCCGCGCTGTGGAAGGACAGCCCCTGCGGCGCCTCGAAGCGGGTGCCATCGTCGAAGGAATTGATCGCCACGATCCGGTTCGGGCGCTGCGGACGCGGCTGGGTCCAACCATCAGCGGCTACGATCAGCGCATCACCGGTTACCAGACGATGCTCGACCACCCGCCCATCGACCGGTGCCAGCACCGGTCGGATGCCATCGATAACGATCGTGATACGCGGACGCCCGGTAGCTGATGAACGCAATGGAGCATGGTATCCCAGCACCGGACGCACCCAGAGCGGCCGCAGGATCGGCAACGCCCCGATCGCCGAGGCGATGTCGGCGGCGACCACGGATGGCTCCTGCTCGGACATGTCCACGATCGTCACCAGTGGTTACAAAACGCCAGCAACGCTCCAGACCGCACCTCCCCAGACATGGCCCGTCCGCTAGCATCCCGGCATGCGACGCCCCAACATCATCTTCATCCTCAGCGATGACCACGCTGCGCACGCCATCTCGGCCTACGGCGGTGGACTCAACCACACGCCGCACATCGACCGCCTGGCCACGACCGGGGTGCGCTGCACCAGCACCTTTTGCACCAACTCGATCTGCGCCCCCAGTCGGGCCGCCATCCTCACCGGCACCTGGAACCATGTGAACGGTGTGCGCACCCTGCACGACCGCTTCGACGGCACGCAGGACACCGTCGCCAAGCGCCTGCAGGCGGCCGGCTACCAGACCGCCCTGTTCGGCAAATGGCACCTCGGTCAGGGTGGAAGCAGCGATCCCACCGGCTTCGACCGCTGGTGCGTGCTGCCCGGCCAAGGGGCCTACTGGAATCCGGCCTTCCACACCCCCGAAGGGAAGATCCAGGTCCAGGGCTACGTCTCCGACATCATCACCGACCAGTCGCTGGCCTGGCTGGAGGGGCGGGATCAGCAGCGCCCATTCATGCTGATGCTGCACCACAAGGCGCCGCACCGGGAGTGGGAATACCATCCCCGACATGCGCACCTCTACCCGGAAGGGACCATTCCCGAACCGCCAGAGGCGACCTTCTATGACGACCACAGCGGCCATGCCACTGCCGCCAAGATGGCGAAGATGCGCCTGGAGGACATGCAGGAAAAGGATCTCGGCGCCCCGATCCCGACCGGACTCTCGCCGCGCGACGAGCACCGCTGGCGCTACCAGCGCTACCTCGCGCGCTATCTGCGCACCGTGCAGTCGGTCGATGATTCGGTCGGCCGAGTCCTCGACTGGCTGGAGGCCAAGAGCCTGCGCGAGGACACCATCGTCATCTACACCAGCGACCAGGGCTTCTTCCTGGGCGAGCACGGCTGGTTCGACAAGCGCTTCATGTACGAGGAATCGCTGCGCATGCCCTTCCTGGCCAGTTGGCCGGGGCGCCTGCCGCAGGGCGTGGTCAACGACGACATCCTGCTCAACACCGACATCGCGCCCACCTTCCTGGAATGGGCCGGCATCGAACGCCCCGCCGCCTGGCAGGGGCGCAGCTTCGTCTCCTGCCTCGAAGGTCGCACCCCGCGCGACTGGCGCGACGCCTTCTATTACCGCTACTGGATGCACAAGGATGGCGCCCACCATGTCTGGGCTCACTACGGCCTGCGCACCCGCCACCACAAGCTGATCCACTACTACGCCGATCCGCTCGACACCGATCCCGCTGGCTGCCTGGCCGACCAGTCACCCGAGCCGCCCGAATGGGAGCTGTTCGACCTGCGCAAGGACCCCTTTGAGCTGACCAGCGTGCACGATGATCCGGACTACGCCGCGATCCGCGACGAACTGACTGTCCGTCTGCACCGCGAGCAGGCCGCGGTCGGCGACCGCCCCTACGACCCGGCCGAGGCTGCGCGAGGGCGGCTCGAACGGGCCGAGCGCGAAGCCCGCCTGTATGCCGGCGCAATCCCGGCCTGGCGCGTGTTGGGCCCCTTCCCCGGCCAGGCCGGGAAGCTGAAACTGACGACCACCACCCCGATCGAATCCGACCTGATCGCGGGTCGCGGCGTCGCGTTGCCGGACGGCATCCGCGACCTCCAGGCCACCGCCGGCACGCAGGCCTTCGTCGATCTCGACAAGGTGCTGGGACGCCGCGAGTACGCCATCTGCTACGCCGTCCATGCCTGGCACGAGCCGGCACCGCGGCGGGTCGAACTCGCCATCGGCAGCGATGACGCCGTCGAGGCCTGGCTCGACGGCACCAGCATCCTGCGCGTCGATGGTGAACGCGGCTACACCGTCGGTGAAAACCGCGTCCGGCTCGACCTCGCAGCCGGCCCACACCGCCTGGTGCTGAAGATCATCAACTATCGCGAGGGCTGGGGCTTCGGAGCGATGCTCGACGTGCTTCCCGGCTGAGCCGGCGCTTCCCACGGCGGCGCACCCGGCACGCTGCCGCGCGTGATCCTCACCGTTTACGGCTCATCAAGCCCACGCACCCCGTCCCGCTATCTCGCGGCGGCGGCCGAACTCGGCCGGCTCGCCACCGCCGCGGGTTGGCGCGTGCGCACCGGGGCCGGCAAGGACGGCTGCATGGGCGCCCTGGCGGATGCCGTCATCGCCGCTGGCGGCCCGGTCGACGGCGTCATCCTGCGTCTGTTCCTGGACCAGGGCCTGGCGCACGGCGGCCTCGCCTCGCTGGCGATCGCCGATGACATGCGCTCGCGCAAGCGCCTGCTGCTCGAGGGCGCGGACGCGGCCATCGCCCTGCCTGGTGGACCGGGCACCTGGGAGGAGCTGTGGGAACTGGCGGTGCAGCGCCAGATCGGCGCGACGCGCATCCCCTTCGTCGCCATCGATGTGGACGGCTGCTATGCCCCGTTCCGCGCCATGCTCGACCGCGCCGAACGCGACGGCCTGCTCTATGGGCCGCCGCATGAACTGCTGTCGTTCGCCGATTCGCCAACCGAGGCGCTGGATCTCCTGCGATGCGGTTGACCGTCCTGTGCCTGGTGGTGCTCGCGGCCGGCTGCGTGCGGATCGAACATCCTGACGAGGCCGTGGCAGCCATCGCGCCCTCGCCCATCCAGCAGGACACGGCCCCGTGGCACGAGAACCTCCGCCATGCCGCGCACCTCGCGGCCATGGCCTACGGCGCCAGCACCGAACACGAGCGCATCGAGCGTGGACCAGGCGATGAACTGCGTGCGCAGATGCCCGGCCTGTCGGTCGGGATCCGGCTGCGCCTGTTCGCCCGCCGCGGCCTGCATGCCGCCTACGTCGCTCCGCGGCTCTGGATCATGCCTTGGGTGCATCATCCCGAACTGTATGTGCTCGGTGATACGGTCGGACAGACCATGACGGTGGTCTTCGTCGGCAGCAATGGCCCCGACGACTGGTACCAGAATCTCAAGGCGAGCGTGTACGAGGATGACGGCGACGCAGGCGATCCCTACATCCCCAGCGGGCATGCCGGCTTCCGGCGCGGGGTGCGCAACCTCGCCGCCTGCGGATTCTTCGACCGGATCATGCCCACGCTGGCCGACGGCTGGGGCATCCGCCCCGGCAGCGACGGCCGGATCCCGGTCTTCGTCGCCGGCCACAGCCTCGGTGCTGCGATCGCCCTCCTCAGCCTGCCAGCGATCGACGGCTGGTCCCATCGTGGCACCCGCGCCCCCGATGGCGGTTTCGAACTCGAACGGCGGACGGGAGCCTTCGCCGTGCGCGGAGCCTTCCTCATCGCCCCACCCTATGCCATCGCTTCGGACACCTTCATCGACCCGGACCTGCCGATGGCGCGGGTACTGCGCAATCACCACGCCTATGCCTGGATGCGGCGCGCCTATGGCGCGATCATCTGGAACGTGATGCACGAGGCCGACACGGTCTGTGCGCTGTATGACGTCCGCCAGGCCCATGAGGTCAGCCTCAAGCATCTCGGCCATCTGGTGCGCATCGACGGTTCCGGGCAGGCGCGTCTGGTCGAAACCGACTAGGGCAACCAAAGGCCGCACGACTATTGGGAGTACTGGCGGGCGCTGGGAACGCTGCGCCCGTAGAAGGGTGCGTCGCACTGGCTACCCGGCCCGGGCGAACGACGGACAGCGATTACTGATCCAGTCGAGCCCGCGTCGCGCCACCTCGGCGGCGCGGATCGCATGCCTGCCGATCGCGCTACCGCCCCACAGTATGCGCCAGGATCGGCGCCAGCCACAGCCCGTCCTCAGCATGCGTCGTCCGCGCATCCCGTCCGGCCCCTCCAGCAACCGCTGCACCTGCTGCGGATCACAGCCCCGAGCCGCAGCTTCGCCACCGCCTGCCAGCAGTTGCGTTCCCGGATCCGCGTGGGCCACGCGTATGCAGGCTGTCCTCGGGGGTCGCCGCCACCTTGGCCCGCACCGGATTCAGATCCACATACGCCATGCACGCCACCAGCGTGTCGTACTGGGCTTCTCGGGCGACGGTCATGCCCCAATGTCAGTGCCCGTCCAGGCACGGTGTGGCGATCTGAGCAGCTTATGCGGGTCGGGTACCTATCGGATCAACTCGAACGCGAACTCCAGGTCCCACTGGGAGACCGGCTTTCCGGTTTTTTGCATGACGAACTCGAGCTGCGGCAGCAGGCATTCCATGATGGTCGCGCTGGCGGGGTCGACGAGATCGTGGACAAAGTGCGTGGCGCTCGTTTGGCGAGGGGGCTTATCCTCGTCCGGGTTCCACAACTGCGCGCGCTCAAATCGGTCCAGAAGGTAGGTCATGACATCCTGCATGTCAGGACCTGCGTCGCTGATGTATTGGATGAGTTTTGCCTGGTACTCCGAGATGAGCGCCACCGCCTCGTCATGCGTAAGGTGCGTGCTCGGCTCGTCGTCATCATCCACATCGGGCGGTGCGGGTAGCGCCGCGAGACCCTCGCTTGTGCCGCTGGAAAGGACCACCAGCACCAGATCTCGGTAGCCGATGCGTATGGGATTGACCCCATCGATGGCCGTTTCCCATCCGTCGCGCGTGCGGTGGAGTTTGGCTACGAACGCGTCAGGTGGGGTGGACTGGACGAGGAGTCCGAGTTTGCCCATGATGACCGCCAGGTCCTCGCCGCAGTCAGGCCCCGTCGCGTGCGTATTGATGTCGAGAACACGGTGCACATACGAATCGGCCATGCCAGGATACTGCCGTTCCTCCAGCAACCCAGCGGCGAGGCATGGCTGCCGGTCGCGAAAGACCGCCTCGGCTCCGGCAGCGTCGTCAGGGCACACACGGAGGAATTCGGGGACATGCCCACGCACATAGTCGACCAGGAGACCCTGGATCTTCGCGCTGTGCTTGTAGTACCAGGAATCGAATGCGTCCTCGGACCGCAGCTGCTTGGCGAAACGGGTAAAGTGCGCCCAGTCTGGATGGCGCGCATTATGCTCTCGAATCTGCTCCAACTGGCCCTGGCTGGCGAGATACCGCTGTATTTCTCCTCCGAAGAGGGCGCGGAACTCAGACAGCTTGGGGATGAGCCCAAGTGCCTCCCACAGATGCTCTTTGAGCATCCCCGATGAATTGAAGAAGAATTGGGCGATCCCACCATTGGTGACCTCGCCATGAAAGGGATACATGCAGCAGAGCAGTTGCTGACCAAGCGTCATGTCAGCAAAGATACGTCGTACGTCCTCCTCTGACTGCAATTGGTCCTCAAACCGCAGATAGAGGTCTTGGGACAGATTGTCGAAGACCTCCTCGCTGCTGTCGGAGCCCAGCAGATAGTCGCGGCGATCAGCAAAGATGGCGGGACGATGGTCTATGGGCATGGCGTTCGTGTCCTATCGACGCACCGAGGGTAGGGTGGGCAGCCCACCAAACAAATAGGGTCTTCCGGCGAATTCGTGGGTCGGATGACCGCCTAACGGCGGATTGACGCACCGTTTGTGTGAGGCCGGCACCCTTGACCGCTGTGC
>JFJP01036323.1_pt1 | contig 10815 bp, 12 predicted proteins | sample 431651 | NCBI WGS metagenome assembly JFJP01 (sample SAMN02602958, study PRJNA72255) | Microbial mat metagenome, whole genome shotgun sequencing project. | biome: fresh water; feature: sink hole; material: water; isolation source: purple microbial (photo- and chemosynthetic) mats found in...
CGGTGAAAGACACTGTTTCGCCGTTCAATGTGACCGGAAAGGACACCCCGTACGTCAGCCATTGTGTGTCGGTAAAATCGGACTGCCCTCCCTCAACGGCAAATTTGATACCGGCGGTATCAAGCCCGACAAGGCGGCTCAGCAGCAGTTCCGCGGTTCCGGAAAACCCGCGTTCCGATGATGCCGGGTCAAGTTTCGCCGTTCCCGCCAGTGCCGCATAGACGGCGTCTTCGGCGGTGGACAGAATCGTCGACGACACCGATACTTCCGCGACGGCCGCAGCGGTCGCGGAAGTATCCTGAAAAACACCATCCGTGCCCAAACCGGCCATCACATCGGCTGCGGCCATCCCGGAACCGAGGGCGAGAAGCGCTAACGACACGGCACATATCCTGATTTTCATCTGATCCTCCGGGTAATTTCATTTTCTGCCTGCACAAATCCGCCACCCCGACCGAAGGTGCCGATTACCAGTTCGGCAATTTCGCTCTCACGGATTCCCCCCGCCCTGCCCCGCACGAACAATGAAGAGAGCGTCTGAAACCGGTCGCTCTTTTCGGATGACGAGGCGATCGCCTGCGTCAGACGGAGCAGTTGTCCGGGACCGAGCGGGGAACGCCGGTGTACCAGCGCCACCGCAAGCAATGCCTCAAGATTGCGCTGAACGACATGAACGTCGGTACGGCTGTCGGGAAGGCATTTTTCCAGATCATCCCTGTCGATACCCGAACGGAGAATGAGGCTGCCGACTACAAGGGCCACCCTTTTTCCCGGCTCGTCTGCAGAAAGGACAGGATACCGGCGAACATAGAGCGATCCGAGAAACAGTAAATCATCACCGTCCTTCCGGAGCGCTTCGAGGAGTTTCGGCGCTTTTACCTTTTTGGCCGAGCCTTCATCAAGCCGGTCGACCAGCAGGTCGACGGGAATTCCCCCGCGATCAAGCGCATCCGCAAGAACGACAAGCTCTCCGCGTATCGCCGTGTAGTCGGATGCGCGGGAATCGGTATCGAACCAGCGGTCAATCTCGCCGGCGGACACCGGCACCGAAACGGTACACAGGAGAAAAATCGCTATAGCCCGAATCGACAGGAATGGACGCATGGACTATTTGCCTTTTTCCCGGACACGCATGTCGCGGCCCGCTTCGTCCGCAGATTGTCCGCCAATACCCGACATCCGCCTGCCGTCCGTCCGCGCACCCTTCCGTACCATTTCAAGTTTGCGAAGCACCGTTTCGGGACTGTCTGTCCTGCCCATCATGGACACGGCTTGCCCCAACCTTGCACCGGCTTCCTGCAGGTCTATCCCCGAACGGATGTCTTTCTCATAACGCAGCATAAGGAGGGCCGCCGCCGTTCCGGCTGCATCCGGATCTCCCGAGGGAACGATGCGGGAAGCGGAAATCAGCCGGTATCTCGACACGATGGACTGGGGAACGCGGGCGGCGCGGGATTCCAGGGCGGCAGAAAAGGCCCGCTCGAACGACTCCTGCCATGCCGGTTCCGGCACCTCCGCAAAGAGACGTACAAGAACCGCGAAAGTGAGCAGCATGGTACCGATTCTTTTTTTCATGGTTTCCTCCCTTACAGTCTGATCAGTGAATTGAGTCCGCCGAAACCGTCATCGACCGCTTCGGCTGCAGACGGATCGGGCACCCATTCGGTTCCGTCCACCAGAAAGTTGTATGTATACACTCCGCTCCTGCGGAGATGGACCGTCTGTTCCCATTGCCCGCTTGCGTTTCGTATCATGGTCGTGCCCTCTTCGGCAGACCAGCCGGGAAAGGACCCGACAAGCACGACGGATTCCGCGTCGGGAGCGTTGAAACTAAAATGAACGGGCACCGTATCGCCTGTTTTTGGGGAAACCGTTCCCCGATACAGAAAACCTGCCGCGAAAACAAGGAGGACGAGGGCAGCTGCTGCGAATCGTGCGGGAAGAAAAGCGGGAAATGCGAACCGCAGGGCTTTTTTCCCCTCCGCTGCCCGTATGTGCCGCATCACCGAATCTTCAAAACCCGGCTTCCGGTTCTGATCAGTCTGTACGGTGCCTTCCCGGCCGATTAAAAAAGACAGGGAGCCGTACCGTCTGCCGCAGGCAGGGCAGCCGTCCAAATGGGAGCGCAACGAATCGACGAGATCTGCCGCCATGCGGGCATCGGGATTTGTTTCCCAGAGTTTTACCAGTTCCTCAACATCCGTGCAGTTCATATATGGATATACCCCTTTTCAGCCGGTTCCGTTACCTTCGTCCAGATATTTCCGCAATTCCCTGCGCGAGCGGAACAAACGTGTTTTGACGGAAGATTCGCCGATAGAAAGCACTTTGGCTATCTGTGCGACGTCAAGCTCCGCGAAATAATACAGCTCGACGACTTTGCGGTTGCCGCCGGATAATCGTGCGACGGCGGCACGGATCATTTCTGATTCGAGATTTTTTTGACCTTCATTGAAATCGGGTTTTTCCTGAGCAAATCTGACCAGGCGGGATTTCTTGTCGAGCTCTTTTTTGAAACGCAATTTTTTGCCGGCTATCGTATTGTACGCGACGGTAAAAAACCAGGTGCCGAACGGAAGCCCCGGGCGGAAGGTCTTGAGCCCGCGGAATATTCTCAGGAAAACATCCTGCATCGCATCATCCACTTCGCTGTCGGGGAGCCGCGAGCGGCAGAAAGAGCGCAGGCGCGTCTCGTACGCGGCGATGATTCCGCGAAATGCTTCGGTATCCCCGGAAAGAACCCGATGCACGCAGAGGAGGTCTTCTTCGTTTCTCGTCAGTCCGTTTTGTTCTGTCAAAAAATCCCTTTCTGTACGTCCCGCTAACAAGTAGCGCATTTGCCGTCAAGTTGCAAGCCTCGCGGAATTTTAATTCGGCGTAACAGGTAACCGGATGACGGTACGCCGGGTATATATGTTTGTACCACGCAGGTGATACGAAGAAATACATTTTCGGAGGAACAGACATGAAAAAGACATTGATAGTACTGCTTTTGGCCATTGCCGCGGGTTCCCTTGCATTCGCGGGCGGAAACGCCGAGAAACTCACCACACTTGACGGTACGGTTCTGTTCATTGCCGGCGCTGACGGAGCGACACAGCTGATGCTCCGGCAAGAAGACGGATCTCTCGTACGGATCGGAATAACCGAAGCGGAACTTGCACGGCTGCAGCTGAAGGAGCAGGACAGGCTGCAGATACGCGGCGTCTACGTCGGTGCGACACAGGCCGACAGCGCACCCGCGCGGATCCTTGCGAGAACCATGACGCGGGACAAAACAAAACTGAAGCTCGAGGAACCGCTCCAGCTGACCGAACAGGACCGGTTGCAGATTCGCGCATGCGAAGAGGAACAAAAAAACCTGGAAACGCAAAATCAGACACGTACCCGGACAGGAGAGCAGACCGGGAGCGGTGGCGGATCGGGTGCGTCGACCGACTCCGGTTCGGGTTCGGGTTCAGGATCCGGAACCGGAACCGGCGCAGGCTCGGCAACCGGTAAAAACAAATAGTACGGACAGGCCCGTTTCACCCGGGCCTGCACGCCGCGCAGAGGCCGGTCATGTAGAGTGTGTGGCTTTTGACCGCGATGCCGTGCAGATCTTCGTACCCCCGAACGAGCGCGTCGAGGGTGCAGCAGCCGAGGTCGGTGAACGAGTGGCACCGTTCGCAGTGAAACCAGTGCCGGTGCGCAAGGCGGTTGCCCGCGGCGTCGGTACTGGCAGAGTAGTAGCGTTCGGTGCCGTGCGAAGTACAGTGCAGGATGAATGACTCCGCGTATCCGTTTTCTTCGAGGTAATGGAGCGTCCGGTACACGGTCGCCTGGTCGACGCTGTCCGTCATGACGGCGAACACGTCCGCCGCGGATTGCGGCTCACTTGAGGACAGAAGGATGTCGAGGACAGACTTGCGTGAACGGGTCATGGCTTCATCCTTGCGCTGCGTTGCCTCGAACGGACCAGGCGGCGGAGAGCGAGCTGCACAGCCGCGGACAGAAGGAATACCGCTCCGGCAATCACCACCACCATCGCACCGGCAGGAGCATCGAGCGACCAGCTTGCCGCGAGTCCCATGACGGTAAACAGCGCGGAAAAGAGGCAGGCGAAACCCATCATGCCGGCGAGGTTCCGGGCTATATACCCGGCGGTTCCGGCAGGAAGCGTGAGCATCGCGATGACCATGACGATGCCGACAAAGGTCTGCAGGAGCACCACCGCGACGGCGGTAACGGCGAGGATGGCCAGGAATACCGCATTGGTCCGCACCCCTCGTACGCGGGCGAATTCCTCGTCGAACGAGGATGCTTCGATCTGTGGATAATACCGCCAAGCAAGAAAAACGACTATGACGTCGAGCACCGCAAGCAGGTACAGATCCTTCGGCGAAATAAGCAGGATGTTTCCGAAGAGGTAGCTCGTCGGATCGGTATAACCGGGAGTCTTCGCCATGAAGAGAACGCCGATGCTCATGCCGATGGCCCAGATGGCATTGATCACCGTGTCCTCGCGCTGCTTCGCGCGGAGGGAAACGACACCGATGATTCCCGCGGCGAGGACGGCGAAAATAACCGCGCCCATCACCGGCGAGAGCCAGGGAACCAGGCCGGTTGCCGAAAAATAGAGCGCCATGCCGATGCCGCCGAGGACCGCGTGCGAGATTGCACCGGCAAGACCGGCGATGCGTTTGACGGTGACGACGGCGCCGAGCACGCCGAAGAGTACCGACGACAAAAGGCCCGCGACAAGCGCGTTGCGCAAAAAAGAAAACGAGGGATTGAGCAAAGCCCCGATAAAGCCTTTCATGAATGCCTCCCCTCGCCGCAGCAGAAACTGTCCGGCAGATCCTCGTCGTGCCGCACCTTGACCGCATGACCTCCATAGAGATCGGGCGGCGCGTTGTCCGCCGGTTCGGTCCGGTGCCGCACGACCGTGCGCGCCTTTCCGTCCGGGGTACGGTCGCCCACGCAGAATACCACATCCGTCAAGGACGACACAAAACCCGCATCATGCGTGACGATCAGAATCGTCGTACTTCCCTTGAGCTGCCCGAGGGTGCCGAACAGGCGGTCCTCGCTTTCCGCGTCCATGTTGGCCGTCGGCTCGTCGAGCACGAGCAGCAATGGGCGGGACGCCAAGGCGCGCGCGACCAGCACGCGGCGCCGCTGTCCGCCGGAAAGTGCGGAATACGGACGCAGCGAAAGGTCGGCTATTTCGGCGCGGTCCATCGCCTCGACGACAGCAGCCTCGTCATCCGCTCCGTAGGTGCGGGATCCCGACTTGAGCCGCCCCATTCGGACAACCTCCCGCACGGAGATGGGAAACGTCGGATCATAGCTTGCATGCTGGGGCACATAGCCGATGCGGTTGCGGCCGGCTTCGGGCATGTCCTCGAAAACGCCGATATGTCCGCCGTGCGGATGTTCGAGGCCGAGCAGCAGCTTGAGCACCGTCGTCTTGCCGGAACCGTTCGGACCCACGAGGGCGGCAAATTCACCGTGGTGCACATGAAAGTTCACCGCATCCAGCACCGGAACCGAATCATACGAAAATGATACATTCGAAAACCGGATTGCCACCGGACCGCTGCGGATTTTATCGGTCACTCCGGACCCCCTTGGCGAGAGCGGTTCCCATCTGCTTGATGTTGGCGAGCCAGTCGCCCGCAAGGGGGTCGAGCATCACAACCTCGGCACCGACCGCATCGGCGATATTTTTAGCGGCGTTCACCGGAAACTGGGCCTGCACGAAAATTGCCGGAGGACGTTCGGCCGCTGCCTTTTCCATGAGTGCGGCGAGCGCCTTCGCCGTCGGCTCCTTGCCGCCGGTCTCGACGGATTCCTGACGGATGTTGAACCCATCGAGAAAATAGCCGAAAGCCGGATGGAATACCAGGACGGTCTTCCCGGAAAGGGGCGCAAGGGTTGCGGCGAGCTCGCCGAAGGTCGCATCGATATCCTGCAGCACAGCGGCAAGATTGCGGTCGTACACTTCTTTTCCCGCGGGGTCAGCTTCCGAAAGCGCGTCCCTGATGTGGCCGGCCATCAGCTTTGCGGGTTCTTTTCCAAGCCAGGTATGCCGGTCGATGTTGCCTTCATGTTCATGATGCTCTTCGGCGGTTTCGCCTTCGTGCTCTTCGGCACTTTCGCCTTCGTGCTCTTCGGCACTTTCGCCTTCGTGTTCATCGGCACCTTCGCCTTCGTGCGCTTCCTCCGCGTCCATGGGCCGGAAGGTGACCCCTTCGGTTCCGTCGACGACCTTGAGCGCCGGATACAGTGCAGCAACCTTGGGCGCAAGTCCGGTTTCAAAATCCGTACCCGAGCGGATCCAGACAAGGGCAGAAGAAAGATCGGCCATCTGTTTCGGCGTTGGTTCGTAGGAATGTGGATCCTGGCCGGGGCCGACGAGGACCAGTGCCGACACGCGATCGGCGCCGATACGCTCGACAAAATACTGCTGCGGCAGGATGCTCACCGCGATTACCGGTTTGACGGAAAGTGCTGACGGTGTTTTCGAGCAGGAACCAAAAAAGACGGCAAGCACCGACATGCCTGCAATGAAGGAAAAAAGCCGGATTCGTGTTTTCATTATATTCTCCTGAAGTATGCTGAACCGAATATACCTGTCTGTCCCCGAATTTGCAAGCGGTTTGCAAAAAAAATCGATTCTTTTTAATACCCGAAGGGCTTGCATATTATATTGCCTGCCATTATATTGCATACAATCGAATAGCAAGGAGAACAAGATGGACAAGACCGTATTCGGCCTGAAGGCTGCCGACAACAAGGGAAAGGAAATCCCGCTCGCGGAATATGCGGGAAACGTGCTGATCGTCGTCAACACGGCAAGCAAATGCGGTTTTACCCCGCAGTACAAGGGGCTTGAAGAGCTCTACAAAAAATACCGGGCGGACGGACTCGTCATCCTCGGTTTTCCCTGCGACCAGTTCGCGCATCAGGAACCCGGCACCGATGCGGACATCGCCAGCTTCTGCGAAATCAACTACGGAGTCACCTTCCCGCTCATGGCGAAGGTGAGCGTAAACGGCAAGGAAACGCATCCGGTCTTCGAGCTTCTGAAAAAGCAGGCACCCGGGGCGATCGGCAAATCGGTCAAATGGAACTTCACCAAGTTCCTCGTCTCGCGCGATGGAACAGCCGTCAAACGATTCTCGCCCGACACGGCCCCCGAAAAAATGGAAGCCGACATCAGGAAGGCGCTGGGGCTGTAAGGGCGCGCACGGGGTGCAAGCTTACACGCGGGGTGCAAGCTTTCGCGCAGGATGCAAGCTTACACGCGGGGTGCAAGCTTACACGCGGGGTGCAATCTTGCACGCACCGTTCAGAGGTCGTCTACCAGCGCGCTCGACTTGGCGTAGGCCGTCGACTTCGCCTCGAAAAAGTCGGTCTTGATGAGATTGGCGTTGCTGTACTGGCTTATCCAGGACATCGACGCGGGCTCGCTCTCGTACCCTTCATACAGCGGCTCGAAGCCGAGACTTGTGCAGCGGAGATTGCCGAGATACCGGATGTAGTCGGTTATCATCGCACGGTTCAGACCCTGTATCGAATCTCCGATCACATAGAGGCCCCATTTTATTTCCTCCTCCACGCCCTCGCGGATCATGGCCCGGTAGGTGTCGACATGGGCAGGGGTGAAGAGTTCGATCTGCTCTTTTTTCAGCTCGAGGATGATCGAGCGGAACAGCCAGAGGTGTGTGTTCTCGTCGCGGTTGATGTAGCGGATTTCCTGTACGGAGCCGCTCATCCTGCCGTTGCGGCCGAGGTTGTAAAAAAACATGAATCCCGAATAGAAATAGATACCTTCCAGAATGTAGTTGGCGATCATCGTGCGGACGAGAGTTTCGCTGTCCTTGCGGTTCTGGAATTCGTTGTAGAGGTTGCCGATGAATTTGTTGCGTGCGAGGAGCTTTTCGTCGTTCTTCCATTGGTACAGGATATCCGAACGTTCCTCGGGCGAGCAGATGGTGTCGAGCATGTAGCCGTAGCTCTGCGAATGCACCGCCTCCTGGAACGCCTGTATCGTCAGACAAAGATTCACTTCGTTCGCGGTGATGTACTCGCCCACCGACGGCAGGTTCGCCGTCTGGATGCTGTCGAGGAACACGAGGAAGGACAGGATCTTGTCGAAGGCCGCGCGCTCGGCCGACGCAAGTTTGCGGTAGTCGAGCACGTCGGTCTGGAGGTTGATCTCCTCGGGTATCCAGAAATTGTTCATCGCCTGCCGGTACCAGTCGCTCGCCCAGGCGTACTTCAGGTTGTTGAAGTCGTTGAGGTTGGTGGTGTTGCCGCCGATGATCCGGCGCTTGCCCACCTCGATGTCGCCGTGCTCGTTGAAAAGCGGTTTCCGTTTCAGTTCTTCAGACATGACAGCTCCTTGCTTCCGGAAAAATGGGTAGTGTCCGCTACGACGAGCAGACGGTGCATTCCTCGACCTCGAGGGCCTGCGACCGCACGTAATAGAGAGTCTTCACCTTCGCCTCCCAGGCCTGGATGTAGAGATCGAGCACCTGTCGCAGCGAAAATTCGTTCGTGATGTAAAGGTTGACCGACTGAGCCTGGTCGATGTGCCGCTGCCGTACGCCTGCCGCCCGGATGACCCAGGACTGGTCGATGTGATGCGCGCTCTTGTAGAACCACATGGTCTCGAGCGACAGGTCGGGAGCGACGCGCGGCACGATGCTTCCCTTTTTTTCCTCGAGGAAATAGCGGCTCATGACGGGATCCGTTCCCGCAGTCGTGCCGGCGATGATCGAGGTGGAACTGGTCGGTGCGATGGCGACGAGATACGCGTTCCGCATGCCGTCCGCGGCCACCGAGGCGCGAAGGGTCTTCCACTCGGGCGAATCGTATCCCCGCTTGTCGAAGTACGCACCCGTCTGCCAGTCGGATCCCTTGAAATACGCGTAGCTTCCCTTTTCCTTTGCGATAGCCGAGCTCGCACCGATCGCCGCACGGTTTATCTTTTCGAACACGGCATCCGCGAAGGCGAGATGCGCCTCGCTTTCCCACTTGATCCCTTTCTTCGCGAGAAGGTGATGGTAGCCGCTCGTGCCGAGGCCGATCGAGCGGTAGTTGCCGTTCGTGATCTGCGCGTACAACAGCGGATAGAAATTGAGGTCGATGACGTTGTCGAGGGCGCGTACGGCGACGGCGACGATGCGCGAAAGTTCCGCAGTGTCGTCGACGTCGATGTTGCCGAGCACGAGGGATGCGAGGTTGCACACCACAAAATCGCCGGGCTTTGTGGTCTCGACCACGACAGTGTCCCCGCCTTCGGTCTTTACGGTCTTGCTGACAAGCTCGATCGCGCTCATGTTCTGCGCGATCTCGGTGCAGAGGTTGGAACAGTAGATGATGCCTTTGTGCGGATTCGGGTTCATCCGGTTGACGTGGTCGCGGTTGAAGGCGAACGGCGTGCCGGTCTCGACGGCGGATTTCAGGATGAGCCGGACGAGTTCCTTGACGGGAATTTCGCGCTTGGAGATGCGGGCGTCGGCCTTGCAGTCACGGTATTTTTTTTCCCATTCATCCCCGAATGAATCCTCGAGTGCATAGCCCTTTACGGTGAGGATCTCGTGCGGGCACATGAGGTGCCACATCGCGTCCATGTCGTCGCGCACGGTTTTCCAGAAGAGGTCGGGATAGCAGACGGCGGGAAATACGTCGTGGGCCTTCATGCGGTCGTCGCCGTTGTTGGTGCGGAGCTGGAGGAATTCGGGGAGGTCCTTGTGCCAGGCGTCGAGGTAGACGGCGACCGACCCTTGACGGACTCCCAGCTGGTCGACGGCGACCGCGGTGTCGTTGGCGAGCTTGATCCAGCGGATCACGCCGCCGGCCACGCCCTGGAAGCCGCGGATGGGGCCGCCCACCGCGCGCACCTTGCCATGCCCATGCCGCCGCCGAATTTGGAGACCTGCGCGAAATTGTCGATGCTGCGGTAGATGCCGTCAAGGGAATCGGGCACGGTGTCGATGAAGCACGAGGACAGCTGGTGGTAGGGCTTCCGCGCGTTCGACAGGGTCGGCGTCGCGACGGTCACCTGGAGGAGGCTCAGGATGTCGTAGAAGCGCTTGACCCAGAGGCGCCGGTCCGAAGTCTCGTTCATCGCGAGGTGCATCGCGATGCCAAGGAAGAGCTCCTGTGGCGTCTCGAGGGGCAGGTGCGATCGGGTGCGGATCACATACCGGCGGAGGAGGAGATCGAGGGCACTGTAGGTCAGGAGCTTGTCCCGGCTGCGGTCGATGAGCGTTTCGAAATGGTCTATGTCCTCGCGGCCGTAGGCCTTCAGGATGTAATCGCCGTAGAGGCCCTGTTCGGTCAGGAAAGCGAGTTTTTCGTAGAGACCGCCGATCTGGTCCTTCGCCATCTCGAAGGCGACCTGGCGATTGAACTGGATGAAAAGGAGGCGCGAGGCGATGAATTCCCAACGGGACGCTTCCTGCGTGGTCAGCTCGACCGCCGAACGGACGAGCATGGCCAGGGATTCCTTTTCGGTGGAATCGTCCTTGAGGAAGGAGAGGTATTTATGGGCGAGCATGTCGAGGCTGTATTCGTCCGCCGGGTAGTCGGCCTGGATTTCCTTCAATGCGTCGTGGAGATCGGCGCCGGGCAGGAGCGAGGCGAGGCGGGTGCGGGACTGGCGCTTCTTCGCGCGCTCGTCGCGGTAGAGAATGAAACTCTTTACCTCGGCGGGATAGTTATGGGCTATCAGGGTTTGTTCTACCAGATCCTGGATGAATTCGACCTGTACTGCGGAGAGTGCGTCGGGATGTTTGCGTATCTTGTCTTCGATTTCCC
>JFJP01040690.1_pt1 | contig 10815 bp, 15 predicted proteins | sample 431651 | NCBI WGS metagenome assembly JFJP01 (sample SAMN02602958, study PRJNA72255) | Microbial mat metagenome, whole genome shotgun sequencing project. | biome: fresh water; feature: sink hole; material: water; isolation source: purple microbial (photo- and chemosynthetic) mats found in...
ATATATTTTATTTGATATTATTACAAAATGAATATTGATTTAGATAATACCAGTTGGGATAGACTTAGAGGATATGTAACAGAATTACGTGTGGATGCTCGTTGGATACTTCGAGATAATGAAACCGATAGTCCTCGTGGGTCATTGAGAATTGTGTCACATCCTGATTTAAAACCGGGATACTTGCGTGCAATCTTTACATACATGACATCTATCAGACCAAAAACTAAGGAAGAAAAACTGAAGACTATTGAAGACTATCAAATGGAAATTTCTGAACTCGAAGTATATTCAATCCATGACGACATCCAAACCGAAAACCTGACGCATGAAGCACCATATAAAGAATTGGAAAAAATGTTTGCAGTTAAAGTGTTTGAATAATGGATAATATATTTAAATGTTTCGTTATAAATAACGAATTATATGTAGATGAATATAATTGGGGTATCATGGTATCAAATTATACGCAAGAACATATAATTAAACAAATCAGTGATGCTATTATTGAATTTAAAATCAAGTTACCTTATCGTGAAATCAGTTTGGATGAAGTTTATAGTGATTACGAAAGATTGAAAAAACAAACAACAAAAAATTTAAGCGCAATTGGTGCTTGGGGCAGTAAGTTTGATTATAAATATGGTTTTAATAATCATTATATTGAAAACATAAATGCTGGTAATAAAGCCAGTGATTATTTTCACCAAGTCGAACGTTGGAAATGTGATGCAACTGGCTACCCTTCACCACAAAAAACATGGGAAACCGAACAATTCAGATTAACGCTATTTAAGGCACTTTTTAGCCTTAAGGTTGAAGAGATTAACCCAACAATACTCCGTAATCTAATATCGCTTAGAAAGTACATTGCAGCGCAATTCAGACCAAGTGCTGCTAAGTATATATACGATTATTTTCAAGCCGAAACCGTATTAGATTTCAGTATGGGTTGGGGTGATAGAATACTTGGTGCACATGCAAGTAAATATGTGAAAAAATATGTTGGAATTGACCCTAATACCAACTTGCTTGTTGGTTATGCAAATCAAGTAAAATACTATAATTCAATTGGAACACCAATGGAGTTTTCATTATATCCACATTGTGCAGAAGATGAAAAAATTTACTTAACCGATAAGTTTGATTTAGTTTTTACATCACCACCATATTTTGATAAAGAAAAATATGACCAAAGTGAAAATCAATCATATAAAAAATATAAGGGGTTTGATAGTTGGATGCAAGACTTTTTATTTAAAACCATTGAACTTAGAACCGAGAATCTTAAATCTGGTGGACATCTGGTGATTAACATCAGTGATATCTATACAAGAAAGAAATTATATAAAATTTGTGACGGTATGAATGATTATATCGCCAGTACAAATAAGTTTGAATATCAAGGCGCAATTGGATTAAAAATGCCTAAACGTCCAATGAGTATTTCTTCAAATACTGTTGGTGTGTATGGTGAGCCAATATGGGTGTGGAAGAAAAAATAACTTAATTTAAAAACTGAAATATGGTAATAGGTATTAGTGGTAAAATCGGGTCAGGAAAAGATACATTTGCTGACTATTTTATCGAACATGTTCGTGCTGAATACGGAATCGAGTTCGAAAACAAAAAATTTGCATACAACTTAAAAAAAATTGTCAGCGTTTTAACTGGTGTCTCAATGGAAGACGTATTATCACGAGAAGGTAAATTAAGATATTTACCAGAATGGGGTATGACAATTGGTGAAATGCAACAAAAAGTTGGTACTGAAGCAATACGAAATAATATTCATAACAATGCATGGGTACTTTCGTTATTCGGAACATATAAAGAAGATAAGGATTTTTGGATTGTAACCGATGTCAGATTTAAAAATGAAGCCAACATAATAAAAGAAAAGGGTGGAATTATCATAAGATTAAATGGTGACCCATTAAATAGTAAATCTGGTGATAATCGGAATATGGAACATCAATCAGAAATTGATTTGGATGATTATCAAGATTTTGATTACGTATACGATAACGTGCCACCAATATCGAAACTAACCGAATTTGTTAAAATAATTGCAAAAACTGTTTTACATGGAAAATAAATCATTAAAGATTGGATTGGATATTGATGGTGTTCTCGCAGATTTTACTGGTGCTTGGCATGATTTATATCCAGAAATTAGTCCAACCCCTTCATCGTGGTATCTTGACCCCAAAATTGGTGAAAGATTTAAAGCAATGCGTGAGACAAATACACTGGATGAATTTTATTTAAACATTAAACCACTTATAAATCCAAGTGATATTCCATTTGAACCTCATTGTTACATTACATCAAGACCAGTTTCAAGAGAAATTAGTGAACTATGGTTAAGTAAAAATGGATTTCCATTAAAACCAGTAATCAGTCTTAATATTAGAGAAAGTAAAGTTGATGCTGCTAAAAATGCTGGAATTGGTATGTTTATTGACGACTTCTATGAAAATTTCATTGAACTCAATAATAACAACATATTTACATTTTTATATACTGCATCATGGAACATTCAATATGATGTTGGACACATGAGACTTAACTCATTGAAAGACATTCCATTACTTAAATAAATAAATTACATTATTTTTGGTATGTTATTTGACTAACTACTGTTTTTGAGTATTTATAATTGAATAACACAAAAAGACATGGGAAATATTTTAAATGATATTGTTGAAGAAGTCAACATCAAACCGAACAAAACAAAACTTGTACTTAAATGGGGTATTAGTATTGCTGGTAGTTTAATTACGATTGCTTTTGTATTTGGGCAATTTAAAGCATCATTCTTTAATAGGATGGATAAGTTTGAAGCAACTATAACCGAAAATACAATTGCAATTGAAGAATTGAAAAATGAAATGAATGTTGGTTTTGAAGAAGTTAATGCAAGAATCGATAAAGGTTATGATGATAACCTAACAGCATTACAAGATTATCAAGATTTTAATAAGAAACAATTGTTGTTAGTTTTAGATTATGGTCAAACAAATAAAAAATTGTTAAAAGAAATGCTTGAAATCAACATGCAGGAAAAAACAAAGACTGTTGAAAATCAAATGATGTCGGCAAAAAATGAAACAACGAAAGTCGAAACACCTAAACAAATTGGTGTGAAACAATATATGCCTGAAAGTAAAAATTATATGTCTTTTCATTATAGTGTTGACAAAATAAGTGGAGATACAATATTTTATTTGGTTGGTGCAAATAAAGAGTTTATAAATAAAATCGACAGAAAAAGATACGAGGTTGGTGCAATGATTGAAAATAATGAATATCCAAATCTGTTTGATGTAAATTATCGTAACAAATAAAAAATATGGGAGTCTATCCGAAAAAGTATAGTAAAGAAGAATTTTTAGTTTTTCTTGAAAAAAATAATGTTAAAGATATAATTATCACCAAATTTGCAGAATTGCCAAAAACTGTTCAACGAAGTGGAAGTGTTTTCGAGTTGGATATTAATTCAACGTGGTATAGTGAAGGTGATACCCATCATAATTTTGAATTGAATTATTATTCGGAAGAACTTGTTGAATATCTTTTTACATCTAAAGTTTTTAATGATATCGAAGTAAGTATTAATTACTTAACTTGCGAATTGTTTAGTAAAAAATTTATTAAATGAAAATCTGTATCAAAATAATTATATGAAAATCTACACCATATTGTAATAAATATTTCTTTTTCGTTGCAGTCCTAATTTATGACCATCGTAAATATAATGTCCCAAAGTACTAATATCTAATCTATTTGTAACCCGAATATATGATGACGATGATTTGGAATTTTTTCTTCTTACAATATGATGGTTGATTATACCAATACTGTTTAATAAATTTTCAATCGAACTCCAATCTTGTATGTGTGTACCAGTAATTGAAAATTGACGTAATTTACGTTTTTCATTCCAATAAAAGCACCCATCACCATCTATTAGTCCTAATAAAAAAAACCTATGTAATTCAATTGGAATTTTATTAAGTATTTTTGTTGGTGATACTTCTGACTTAACTAAATAATCGTTATCAACAAGAAATTGATGTAAAATTTTATCTGATATCGATAACACCTTTTGTGTTCGATAATTATTATATTTATAAATATAACTTAACCAATTACCAGTACTATGAAAAATATCTTCAATTTCAATAATATCTTCAATAACACAACTAATCTTGACATTATTAAAGTTTCTATCAGCAAAGCCATCTGCCCAAATAAATCCCAATATGTATGCAAAGTTTATATCAATTCTTTCAATTAATTCTGATTTAAAGTTATTTTTATGAATATATGAATTTTTTACAATTTTGCTTCTTTTATCATCACTCAATTTCAGTGATAATCTATGGGATTTCATTGTTACTGATTTCTCGGTTCTATTCAATTTTTTTGCACATGCTTCTGCACCCAATGTTGCATAATTTTCAATCAAGGTTTTTAATTCATTTTCGTTCCATCTATTTTTCATAATTCTTGTTTATTAATTAAATTGAAATTATCTTTACACATAAATACTCATAACATGAAGAATAATTTATCTATTTGTATAATATCGGACACCCATAATAAGCACAAGCATTTGGGTAAATTGCCTGAAGCCGATGTTATCATTCATTGTGGTGATATGACTTCAATGGGTCATAGTCATGAAATTGTTGAATTCATGAAATGGTTTTCAGGTTTAGAACAATATCAATATAAAATCTGTATTGCAGGTAATCATGATTGGCTTTTTGAAAGAAATGGTGTTATTGCACGTGAGAAAGTTCCAGAAAATGTTATTTATTTAGAAGATAATGAAGTAATTATTGAGGGAATTAAATTCTACGGAACTCCAGTACAACTACCATTTCATAATTGGGCGTTTAATCGTCCCGAAGAAAAATTAATGCAACACTGGCAAGCCGTTCCCGATGATACTGACGTGCTTATCACACACCAACCGCCATATAGTATATTTGATTGGAGTGTGTACGATAAGAAAGCCACTGGTTCACCAAGCCTGTATAAAGAAGTTGTGGAAAGAATAAAACCAAAGGTTCATTGTTTTGGACACATTCATAGCGGTCATGGTGTTAAAGTAATTGAAGACACAACATTTATAAATGCAAGTAATCTCGATGAAGATTATATGTGCGTGTATGACCCGATATTGATTGAAATTTAAGCCAGACAGTTCTGGCTTTTTTCTTTTAATCTAAACTATTTATGTAAAAATAGTTTAATGAAATCGATTAAAAGAATTATAAGAGAAGAATATATCAAATTCTTAAAAGAAACTGATGATATTAATTATGAATATTATGAAAGAGAAGATGAAGTTAAAGGCTGGATATTCTCAGACTTCTTATATAAAAACACTCCCGATTTTACAAAAAACATTCCTTGGAGATTAGTTCCATTTCCCCGATTAAAAAAGATTTGGGAAGACTATATCAGGACTGGTGTTGTTAGAGATACTAAGGGTTTACAAATGATTGAAGATATAATGATAAGCAATGCTTTAAAAATTAATGTTTTAACAATACTTGCTGGTCATAGTTCTGAAAACCCTGAATATGATTATGAAGATAATATTGGTTATTGGACTAATGAACAAATTAATTGTATTTTACCACAAAAACCTGTTGATACCAGTCAATTAGAAATTCCATACGATAATCCAAAAGCAGGATATAAACAAAAAGAACCAGTTAAGACTGAACCTTGCGATACAACAATTCATCCCTTCGTACAACAACTTTATAATGAAAAATTTAATGATGAAATGGAAAAAGAAGAATTTAGAAATATTCTTTATGAAGAAATGAAAGGTAAATTTTTGGATTATTATATGGAAGACCCAAAAATTGGTCAAGCATATATTAGTGATTATGGACTAAAACCATTGGTGGCATTAAGTTATGAATTATCCAATACGACAGAACCAGAAAAGAAAGTAACAGTTATTGATAAAATGCTTAATGTTGTGCACCAACGTAGTGATATGGCTGGGTGGTTCGTTCAGGGTGGTTCACGTGCACTCAGTCAATTAAGTGGATATGGTGATGATGAAGGTGAAAGTGTTATTTCTGGTAAATATAGTATGAGTAATTATTAGCAAATATTTTCCAACAAAAGACACTAAAAACCCTTTGTTGTCCATTGTTTGATAATTTTTTCCAACAATAACGGCTTTTCTGACAATATTTTCTATTTATGGAAAAATTATTTTATTATAAATAGAAAATATATGAATATTAATGAGTTATTTGAAGCGATTCAAGATGAATTTGATTCCGAAGACCTAAATGGTGAGTTTTTATTATATGGAAACGTTATTATTTGGTCATATAATATTACAGAAAATAGTGAAGAAATTCATTTCATTAATGAAGACGATGAAGAAGAATCATTTGGTTTTGATTCAATGAGTTCTGAAGAACTATTACAGGAAGGATATCAAGCCGATTTTAATAAATTACAAGAATTTCTTGACCGTATTGAAGAAAGTGAAATTTGGACTTTTTCTGATAGCGAAATTGTTGATGATGTAATTACTTTTAAGATATTTTAAATTGTTGTAACATAATTGCTTTATTTTTCGTATAATTGTAAAAAAATTATTATGGGAGGTAAAGCATTAAATAGATTCGGTGTATTCACTGAAAGAAAAAACACCGAAGAATTTCTGAGAATCGGAGAAGAAATTCAAGAATCACTATACGTTTATTTGTCAAAACAATACGGTGTTTATATTGAAACTCACGTTGTCACTTGTTATCGAAACAAAGCAGACCACGGTGATTTGGATTTGCTTATAAAGATAACTCCAGAAATGAATATTGATTATAGAAAAGAAATTGAATTATTCTTTCTTCCTAAAGCAATTAATTCTAATGGTGGAGTATATTCTTTTGACCATCAAGGATTTCAAATTGATTTTATTCCAATTCCTGAATCCAAATGGGAAACCGCCAAGACTTATTATTCATATGACCCACTTGGTAACATCATGGGTAAGACGTTTCATAAGTTCGGCTTATCATATGGATGGGAAGGTTTGTTTTATAAATTCAGAAATTTTCATGGAAGCAACTCTCGTGACATCCTGCTTACCAATGATGCGAGAAAAATCTTTGCATTTGGTGGATATGATTATGACAGATACTTAAAAGGTTTCGATACTCTGGAAGAAATTTTTAAGTTCTGCATTGACAGCAAGTACTTTGATACCGAAATGTTTCAAATGGAAAACCTTAAGAGTATTGATAAGAAAAGAAATCGTAAGAGGGGTTCATACCATTTGTTTTTGAACTACTTGAAGGACAATAACATTAATGTTACTTATCCTTTTGAGAAAGAGAAACTTACCTATCTTCCAATGATTGCAGAATATTTTATCGAATCTGGACTCAGAATAAAATTGGCTAAACTGCAGGAAGAAGACAGACAAAACAAAATCATATCACAAAAGTTTAATGGTGATATGGTAATGCAATGGTTGCCAAATCTTCAAGGTAAGGAATTGGGTGCTGCAATGTCAAAATTCAAAAATACATTCAGTGATGATAATTTCAACTCATATATTCTCAACAGTAATTTTGAGGAAATTAAAAACTTTTTTATGTTAGTATATAATGATAGACTTGAGCAAGAATAGAATCAGAAATAACATATTAAAAGTTGGTAGCAAGAATCTCAATTCTGAAAATTGGGAAGTTTATCATCCCAATGGAACACATATGTTTACTTGTGGTGAGAAGAAAGCCACGTGGTATTTGGAAAGAAATCTGGCTGTACGAACTGCCGATGGTAAAATTAAGTTATTGTTTGAACCCAAAGGTAATGGTTTTGATACCAATGAAATTTTTGGTAAAAGTATTAGGGAAACGATATGTGTCGTAACTGGCAATCAAGAAGGCTTACAACGGCATCATATCGTTCCTTATTGCTATCGTTCATATTTTCCAGAAGCATTTAAAACAAAAAATCATCATGATGTTGTGTTAATTAATTATATTAAACATTCAGAATATGAAGTGCTTGCAACACAATATAAAGATGAAATCGCAACGATGTTCGGTGTGAAAACAATCGGTGAGTTCAATGTAGAATATACATCAAAATTACGTGAATTTGGAAAAGCAAATGGGATAATTTTAAATAATATTCATTCGTTATTTAAAACATATGGTAAAATTACCCCCGAAATCAGACTTGAAAAATTGAAACAAATTTCTGATGGTACTGGAATTCCACTTAAAACAGTACTTAATTACAATTATATTCAATTATACAAATTGTATAATTTATTGAGAGAAGTGCATATAAATGAACAAAACGAATTCAAACAAAATTATCGTTATTTATATGACCACGGTTATCATGTGGTTAAACAACTCGATACTGAAGAAAAAATTGAAGAATTTGTTAAAATGTGGAGAAATCATTTTATCGAAACAATGAATCCACAATTTATGCCAACTGGTTGGTCTGTTGATTTCAGAACTAAAACAAAAATATAAAACACTTGCATATTTAAAAATAAATGTTTATTATTGTCAAATAAAAATCAACATTATGAAACTTTATAAAGCATTAAAATTAAAAAAGAATTTGATTGGTGAAATCACCAAACTCAAGCAACAAATCAAAGAAAAAAATTCATATCTCGAAGGTTCAAAGAACGGTGAGAAATTTGACGTTAAATTAAAATACGAAGAACTTCTTTCAAAAATCGATGAACTAACTGGTTTGAAGTTCATTATCAATGAAGCAAATCGTGAAATTCAGGCAAAAATATTCGTGCTTTCAGAATACAAAGCACTTATTGGATTCTGGAATGAAGTAAGTGTTGTAGAAGGAACACAAGTCGCTGGATATTCAGATAAGGTTCAGAATTACGTAGTTCAAGTTGATGAAACAAAACGTAATGAACTCGTAAAAGAATTTCAGAAAAGAGTCGATGCAATTCAAGAGGAATTGGATGGTTATAACTTTAATACTGAAATTCCTTGGGGTGATATGAGCGAAGAAGAACTCGCAAGATTTAATTCTACGGAAGTTACTGAAAACAATACCACAGTTTAATCAAAATATTGAGGTGCGTGTTCGAGTATTTAGAAAAAGTGATTCTACAGACTATGCGAATGATAGAGATTTGAATGTTCAAAAATCTTATATTCATGTCAAAAAGACTTAAGACTAAAGAGTTAAGACTCATTTACATCACAATTTTCTTTAAAAAGACATGCACTTCTTTTTTATTATAAATGTTATGAAAAACCTAAAACCACAATTTGATTTTGACGATATACTTATCGTACCCAAATTAAAAACACATATTTCCAGTAGATATAAGGGTATATTTTTATCGAATAAATTGCCGTTATTTACTGCACCAATGGATACTGTTGTTGATTTGAGCAATATTGATTATTTTAATAGTAACGGTATTTCGGTAACATTACCAAGAACAATTAAATATAATGATTTTAAACGTCATTGTAATGATAATGGAATACAGGAAAGTATATATAAAAATGTTTTCTTCAGTTTTGGTTTCGAAGACTTGGATTTTGAATTAAAAACAAGTTTGAGAAATTTACAGAAAGATATGTGTATTGTAATTGATGTCGCTAATGGTCACATGCAAAAACTTTTTGATTATAGTCGTGAAATAAAAAGACTCAGACCTGATATTACACTAATGATTGGTAATATTGGTAACCCAGAAACTTATTTGTGGTATGCTAAAAATACTGATGTTGACTATATTAGAGTTGGAATTGGTAATGGTGGTGGTTGTCTTACAACAAAACAAAGTGGTGTTGGATATCCAATGGCATCATTAATTTATGAAACCAATGAGGTTAAAAAGAAATTTATAAAAGAAAATCTACATAAAAAAGCACCAGCAATTGTTGCCGATGGTGGAATGAAAGACCATTCGGATATTATTAAAGCACTGGCACTTGGTGCTGATTATGTTATGATTGGTAGTATATTTAATAAGGCATTAGAAAGTTGTGCTCAAAACTATTTATATAGAATTAAAATAAATAAAAACATTGCAAGAATTTTATTTGACAAGGGATATCCTGTTAAAAAATATTTTAGAGGTATGAGTACCAAGGATGCGCAAAAAGCAATGGGAAAGACTGTTTTTAAGACATCTGAGGGTGTTGTACGATACAGGAAAGTAGAATATCATCTCAGTGGTTGGGTTGAAAATTTCGAGCATTATTTGCGTAATGCAATGAGTTATAGTAATGCAAAAAAATTAGATGATTTTATTGGTAAAGTGGAGATTTGCCAAATCACTACAAAAGCATATGATAGATTTAATAAATAAAATCGAAAATTTGATAAAAACTGATGTTAATTCAATACAAACAATTGTAAATAAATTCGCTCCAGTTCTTCAAGACATTAAATCAGAAAAACAAATTCTATATCTTTCATATATTATTAACGTAAGTATTAACTATATTAACGAAAATCAAAAAGATTTACCAAAAGATTGGAAAGCGTGGGCAATCATATGTATAAAAAATTTATATACTATTGGTAAAATAAATAAAGAAGAAGATATTGGGAAAAAAATTGACGAATTTGTGATATTTTGGAAATCTGATTATGATAAATATTGTCAAGACATTATTTCAGCAAGTGAGTTTGACAGAGACAAGGGATTTGTATTTAGATTTGAACAAAAAAATCGGTAACAAGTACCGATTTCTTATTTTATGCAAATTGTATTTCTTCGAGTTGTGTTTGATATTTCAACTT
>JFJP01001280.1_pt1 | contig 10814 bp, 7 predicted proteins | sample 431651 | NCBI WGS metagenome assembly JFJP01 (sample SAMN02602958, study PRJNA72255) | Microbial mat metagenome, whole genome shotgun sequencing project. | biome: fresh water; feature: sink hole; material: water; isolation source: purple microbial (photo- and chemosynthetic) mats found in...
TTGCTTTGTAAGCAACAGCGGAAAATCTAGTTCTTCGAGCCAAATCTCCACGGTCTGCTGTCCCGGCTGTAGTGTTTCAATACTTATGTATTTCTTATGCTCTTTATCTTGCTTTGATAATGCTACTTTCCTATTACTTTTTAAAGCCATTATAAAATCTCTTTTTAATTCTATTTTACAACAAGCCATATTCTCAACGGACGAAAACCAACTATCCGACAAAACATAATCAAAGTGAAGCTTACTATTACAATCTATAAGCATTTTTCTAAAAAGTTCATTTTTTGTAACGCTAGCTTTACGCTTTTTTTTACCTGTTTTAGCATCTATTACCCAAAGGTCTTTCTTTACAAACTCAACCGAACATGGCAAACGCATTCCTCCAACTTCTACTAAAGCACTCAAAAAATTAACTCCTTTTATTGACCTTCCAAAAGTATGGTCATAATGCCAACAATTTAGTTCACTATCATCAGTATATTTTTTTTCTTCAATAGAATCGTCAAAACTTAATGTTATAATATCTTTCGATTGTGTGAGCTCTTGAACATAAGGTTTTACTCGTTGCCATAAAAATTTACTGTCATAATTACCATTACTCAATTCACGAGTAATTTTGTCGTGATTTATATTTAACATGGTAGCCATACCAGTAGCTGTAGTATAAGAGGTAGAACATATCAAATAATCGCTGTATAAATCTACGAAATTTTCCATAAATTAGTACTCTAAAAGTTATCAACAATTCAAATGTTAAAACTATGAAATTTTATTCTATTTTTGCGTAACGTGAGTAACTAATATAATTACTTCTTAAAACTCCCCACAACCCCACTTAACAAACCATTAAAATCAAATTCTTCGCTTAACCCCATTCGAACAATAACTAAATCATGACTTGGGAAAATCGCTACCATTTGTCCTTGATAACCACTGGCGTAAAACATATCTTTTGGAGCATTTGGAAATCTTCCGCCAGCGTTTAACCAAAATTGTGCGCCATAATTTCCGTTAGAAGTATTGGTTGGTGTGGCAACGTATTTTGCCCAACTTTCATCAAAGATTTGTTCGCCATTCCAATTGCCTTTGTGTAAATACAATAAGCCAAATTTAGCCCAATCATGTGTGGTTGCCCAGCCATAAGACGAACCCACAAAATTTCCAGCCATGTCAACTTCAACAATTGCAGAATACATGCCGATTTTATCCAATAAACTACTGTACCAAAAATCTAAATACTCTTGATGCGTTTTGAATTGTTTTCTCAAAATTCCGCTTAATAAATTGGTAGTTCCAGAAGAGTAATTCCAAGTGTTATTCGGTTTTCCAATGAGTGGTTTATTGATTTGTGATTGGGTCATATCTTTTTCAATAAAAAGCATTTTAGTTACATCCGAAATTTTACCATAGTCTTCTTCCCATTCCAACCCTGAATTCATGTGAAGTAAATCATTTGTAGTGATTTTAGCTCGTTTATCGGTCGCCCATTGCTCAATTGGCGCTAGTTTCATAATATTGAATTTGCCTTGTTTTTGCAAAATACCAAACATCGTTCCAGTTATACTTTTTGTCATCGACCAACCGAGAATTTTAGAGTTTTTATCAAATCCTTCTGCATATTTTTCGGCGATGATTTTGTCTTTATAAATTACAATTACAGAGCGTGTTCGCTTGTCTTTTTGACCTTTTTTATCGAAAGCATTCTCAATAACAGCATTTAATTTGACATAATCAATATTTGAAAAAACAGTGTCTTTTGCTTCATTATTTCCATAAGGAAAAGGTAAATTAGTATTAATTTTAGTCCTTTTGGGAACCAAATAGGGTTTTCTAACATCAAAATCATCATTGATTAATGTGGCACCTAAACCTTCACGGTAGATGGCTTTTCGTTCTTTAAATCCATACACTTTTGAGATGACCAATTGCTCTGTTTCATTAATTTCATTGGTTGCCCAATCTATTTTGTCAATGTCATTATCGCCTTGTTGAATGGTTTCGAGTGAACGATTATCCAAAAAATGTCCAGAAGCAACACTTTTTGCAGAGAAACCCGAGATTAAATCAAGCTGAGGATAAATTTCTATTCGAAGATAAACCAAAACTAAAACTAGTAGCACCGCAACTATTTTAAAGATTTTTTTCATTGTATATATATTTTGATGCAATTTATAAATTAAAAATGAAATCAATAATCATAATGAAATTTATCATTTATAAAACTATGATTTTATTAACATCTGTTTGGTAAAAATCAGTTTCAATTTTATTACTTTTGTATTTAGAAAAATTCTAAATAAACAAATGTTAGATATAAATAAAATACGTGCTGATTTCCCTATTCTTTCGCAAAAAGTCAATGGAAAACCGCTAGTTTATTTCGATAATGGAGCAACATCCCAAAAACCAAAAGCGGTTATTGATGCGATTTCAAAATATTATGAAGAAATAAATGCTAATATTCATCGTGGCGTTCACACATTAAGTCAGTTAGCTACCGATGCCTATGAAATTTCTCGTGGTAAAATTCAAAATCATATCAACGCTAAATTTCCATACGAAGTAATTTTCACTTCAGGAACTACTCACGCTATAAATGCTGTGGCGAATGGGTTTGCGTCTATTTTAAAAACTGGCGATGAGGTTTTGGTTTCTGCTTTAGAACATCATAGCAATATTGTACCTTGGCAAATGTTGTGTGAAAGAACCGGAGCTGTTTTGAAAGTAATTCCTATGAATAAAAATGGTGAATTAATTATGTCTGATTTTGACAAATTGCTTTCTGAAAAAACCAAAATTGTAACTGTAAATCATATTTCAAACGCCTTAGGAACGATTAATCCTATTGAATATATGATAAAAAAAGCGCATGAAGTAGGAGCTGCAATTTTGATTGATGGCGCGCAAGCAACACCGCATTTAAAACCAGATGTTCAAGTTTTAGATTGTGATTTTTATGTGTTTTCGGGACATAAAATTTGCGGACCAACAGGCGTAGGAATTTTATATGGAAAAGAAGAATGGCTAAGAAAATTACCTCCCTATCAAGGTGGTGGCGAAATGATAGCTACGGTTTCTTTTGAGAAAACAACATATGCCGATTTACCCCATAAATTTGAAGCAGGAACACCTAATATTGAAGGCGGAATTGTTCTTGGAACCGCCATTGATTACATGAATGAAATAGGTTTTGAAAATATTGCTGCCTATGAACAAGAATTGTTAGAATACGGAACAGAAAAGCTTTTAGAAATAGAAGGATTAAAAATTTATGGAACGGCTGAAGCTAAAACTTCGGTAATTTCGTTTAATATTGGCGAAATCCATCCGTATGATATTGGCACGATAATAGATAAATTAGGAATAGCAGTAAGAACAGGGCATCATTGTGCACAACCGATAATGGATTTCTTCAATATTCCAGGAACAATTAGAGCTAGTTTTGCTTTTTACAATACTAATGAAGAAATTGATATCTTTGTTGAAGCTGTTAAAAAGGCTAAGATGATGCTAACTTAGACACTCAATTATGAAAGTATTTACATTATTCGTTTTAACCATTTTCATGGCAAAAGGATGTTCACAAGAAGCAAAAAACGATATTGCTAATGTAAAAATTGTTTACACAGCTAATACACGTGGTTTTTATCAAAAAATAACCATACAAAACCAAGAAATTTCTGTTTCTAGAGAAAGAGACTCAGCCGATAAAGGAGTTACTACAAAAATTTCGGAGGCAGATTGGAAAAAAATGGTGGCGTATTTTGAAAAAATAGAACTTGATAGTTTGTCATCATATAAAGATCCAACTCAAAAAAGAGTTTATGATGGTGCCGCCATTGCGGAGTTAAAAGTAAAATATCAAGAAAAAGAATATAAAACCAAAAATTTCGACCATGGTTATCCACCTATTGAAATTGAAAAGTTTGTAAATAAATTGGTTTCTTTGGTTAAAGAAGAATAAATATATTTTAATAAATACTGAAATTATTTCAGTTCAAGTAAATGCAATATACTATGACAATACAAGAAATACAAGATACTATTGTTGATGAATTTTCGATGTTTGATGATTGGATGCAACGTTATGAGTATATTATAGATTTAGGGAAAGCATTACCATTAATTGATGAACAGTACAAAAATGAAGACAATATAATAAAAGGATGTCAATCTAAAGTTTGGGTTCATGCAGAACAAAACGAAGATAAAATAGTTTTTACAGCAGATAGTGATGCTATTTTAACCAAAGGAATAGTTGCACTATTAATTAGGGCTTTTTCCAATCAAAAAGCAGCTGATATTTTAGAGGCAAATACCAACTTTATAGACGAAATAGGATTGAAAGAGCATCTCTCTCCAACTCGAGCCAATGGTTTGGTATCAATGATTAAACAAATAAAAATGTATGCTTTGGCATTTAATGTAAAACAATAAATAAAATTATAATAATAAACTTCAGCAGTAATGCTGAAATAAATTCAGCATAAATGGAAGAATTTAAAGATGAAATTAATTTAGGAGAGAATGTTGTAAAGGTTTTAAAAGGAATTTATGACCCAGAAATTCCTGTTGATATCTATGAGTTGGGTTTGATTTATGATGTGATGATTAATGAGGATAATGAAGTAAAAGTATTGATGACTTTAACCTCTCCCAATTGTCCAGTTGCAGAAACTTTGCCGCGTGAAGTGGAAGAAAAAATCCAAAAAATTGAAACCGTTAAATCCTGCGAAGTAGAAATTACTTTTGATCCGCCATGGAGCAAAGATTTAATGAGTGAAGAAGCAAAGTTAGAACTGGGAATGCTTTAATAAGTTTTCAGTTGCAGTTTGCTGAAAACTGTGACTGAAAACTGCGACTGAACACTAATAAAATGGACGAAATAATAAACAAAGTTGCCAATTCTGTTCTCGAAGTATTCGATTTGGAGGATTATTATCCAAATGGAGTTCGAACACAAATAGATATTTCGCAATGGCTTTATGAAGGATTTCTTTTGAAAGAAAAAGACTTTCGCGAAGCATTAAAAAATCATAATTGGTCACAATATCAAAATCATTTGGTTGCAATTAACTGTTCTACAGATGCTATAATTCCGGGTTGGGCAAGTATTTTGGTTACAGTTTATGTTTCGCCTATAGCAAAGAAAGTTGTTTTGGGTAATTTATCTGATTTAGATACGCTAATATATCAAGAGATTTTGGCAGATATTGATTATTCTATATATCAAGATAAGCCTGTTGTTTTAAAAGGTTGTTCTAAAAAACCAGTTCCCGAAAGCGCTTACATCATTGCAATTCAACAACTTCAGCGAGTTGCAAAAAGTATTATGTATGGCGAAGCGTGTTCGGCTGTGCCACTATATAAGAAAAAGTAGTTTAAAACACTTCGTTATTATAGTACTTCATTGTTTTGTTTTAGCACAATAAAAACGCCCTTTGATGTTATATTTGAATCTTGATTTCAAGATGTTATGGCATAGAAGTTATTGATGTGCCATAAAATACGCATATCGTTTCCAATGGACAAATATTGATACACAATATTCTCGTTACTAAATGTTTAGCTTCTTAGAGGGATGCTCCGTTAGGAGCTAAATCTTGGTAACCAAAAACAAGTTAGCCTTCTTCTAATGTCCTGTAGGGACTATATTTGTTGGGAATTTTAGTTTTTTTATAATTTTAATCAGACAACAATATATAGAAATCAAAAAAACTTTAAAATAAATGTCTAATTTTTTTAATCTTCTTTCTCAACGGCATCTTTATAATCTGGATACAAAAATTTATTATATGGAAATCTAGTTATGTGAATTTTTCTTACAGCTTCATAAATAATTTCTCTAAATTGTTCAAAGTTTTCTTTTTCTGTTGCCGAAATAAATAAAGCATTATTTTCGCCAACAGTACTCATCCAAGTTTGTTTCCATTCTTCTAAAGTATAATGTTTAGTTGTTCTCTCGGTCATTAAATCATCTTCCTCAATGACAAGATGTTTATAAGCATCTATTTTATTGAAAACCATTATGGTTGGTTTATCATTACTCTTAATATCCATTAAAATCTGATTTACAGATGCAATATGATCTTCAAAATCTTGATGAGAAATATCTACTACATGAAGTAATAAATCAGCCTCTCTAACTTCGTCAAGAGTACTCTTAAATGATTCAACTAATTGTGTAGGTAGTTTTCTAATAAATCCCACAGTATCAGATAATAAGAAAGGTAAATTTTTAATCACAACTTTTCTAACTGTGGTATCTAAAGTTGCAAATAATTTATTTTCAACAAATACATCGCTTTTTCCAACGGCATTCATTAAAGTAGATTTTCCAACATTTGTATATCCAACCAAAGCAACTCTTACCATTGCTCCACGATTACTTCTTTGAACAGACATTTGTTTATCTATAGTTTTAATTTTATCTTTCAATAAAGCAATTCTATCTCTAACAATTCGTCTATCGGTTTCAATTTCTGTCTCTCCAGGACCACGAAGACCAATACCTCCTTTTTGTCTTTCAAGGTGTGTCCACATTCCAGAAAGTCGTGGAAGTAAATATTGACATTGAGCCAATTCTACTTGTGTTCTAGCATAAGATGTTTCAGCGCGTTGAGCAAAAATATCTAAGATAAGGTTAGTCCTGTCTAGAACTTTACAATCTAAAATTTTTGAAATATTTTTTTGTTGTGATGGAGATAATTCATCATCAAAAATTACGGTAGATATCTCTTGCTCTTTTACATAAAGGTGAATTTCATCCATTTTTCCTGTGCCTAGAAATGTCTTTGGATTGGGTTTGTCCATTTTTTGCCAAAATCTTTTTACAACTTCACCACCAGCAGTATAAGTTAAAAACTCTAGTTCGTCTAGATATTCAACAAGTTTTTCCTCATTTTGATTTTGAGTTACAATTCCGACGATGACCGTTTTTTCAAAATCTATTTTTTCTTTTTCTAACATAATTTTCTTTTCTATTGCAAAAATAGACAAAATGCATAAAAAACCGACAATCTGCAACACGAATTTTTTTTAACAATTTAATTTAGTTAAAAACTCCATTTTTATAGCTTTATTTATAAATTTTGTTAAATTTGGAGATTAAAACCAAACAAATACATAATTACAATTAACCTAAATTACTACGTTTATGAAGAAAATTACTTTACTAATTGTTGCTTTATTGTTTACAATAGTTGGTTATTCACAGTTTCCTACTCCAGGATCTGAGGGATTTGAAGGCACTACAGGTGCCGACTTGCCTTCGCCAACTACTCCAAGTCCATGGACTTTGGGAACAGGAGCAACCGGAAATCAATGGGCTGTTTTTGATAACGGTGTTGGTCTAACGAAAAGATGGACCATAAACACTGCTGCGGCAAATGTTTATCAAGGTGTAAATGCCGCCTACATGGACCGAGAAAACATTAATCAAGGAAATACTTCTGAAGATTATTTAGCAACGCCGCTAGTAACAGTTCCGGCAAATGGTCAATTACGTTTTTGGACAAGATCTACTATCAGCGGACCAAATGGTACAGAATATTTAATCAAGGTTTTTGACCAAACCATTCAAGGCGCCGGAAGTCAAACAAATATTGCTAATTATATTAATACACCTGCTCAGTGGACAGAAGCAACCCTTAATGCAACTTATAATATTTATGAGGAAAAAGTTGTAGACCTTTCTGCTTTTATTGGACATCAAGTTCACATCGCTTTTGTAATGCGTTATAATCAGCCAACATCAGGCTTAGGAGGTGACCGTTGGTTGATTGATAGAGTGAGTTTGGTTCAAAGATGTCTAGAACCAACAAATTTATCTGCAACCGGAATTACGCAAACTTCAGCAAATCTAAATTGGTCAAACCCAAGTGGTTCAACCTCATGGGAAATTGAAGTTACAAATACTGCTCAAACTGGAGCTGGAGTAACATATAGCGGACCACTTCCTTATGTAGCTACAGGACTAAATCCAGGAACTGCCTATGTTTATTATGTCAGATCTTTATGCGCTGATGGTTCAAGTAACTGGGTAGGTCCATTTAATTTTGCAACCACAACACCCGGTTTATCATGTGTAGCTCCAATTACGGTCACAACCCTACCTTACAGCACAAATGATAATACTGGTAATTATGGAGATACAACAGATACTAATCAAGGAACATCCTGTGGTTCAACTACAAATTACATGACTGGTAATGACGTATTTTATTCCTACACACCAACTACCACAGGAGCAATTAGTATCGCTATGACTCCAGGTTCCAATAGTTCTTCAATTTTTGTATATCAAGGTTGTGCTAATGTTGGAGCTACTTGTATAGCAGGTGTAGCCAACACAACCAATACTATAAGAACAATACCAAGTTTAAACGTAACAGCTGGGCAACAATATATTATTGTGCTTTCTGGTACAACTGCAGCTCAAACGTATGCTTACAACTTGGTTATTCAACAATTAAATTGTGCTCAACCAACAAACTTAGACGTAACTGGTATTACTTTAAATGGAGGAAACTTATCATGGAATAATCCAGGTGGAGCAACTTCATGGGAATATGTTGTGCAAGCTTCGGGTGCACTAATTCCAACAGGAGCAGGTACTCCAACAATTTCTAATACAACTAATCCTATTTCAGGTTTAAATCCTGATACAGCTTATCAATATTGGGTAAGAGCAGATTGTGGTAATGGCACTTTTAGTGCTTGGTCTGGACCTTTTGTTTTTAACACATTGGTACCACCACCAGCCTGTGGAGGAACATTTACAGATACAGGTGGAGCTGCTGCGAATTATGCTGATAATTTAGATTCGACAGTAGTTATTTGTCCCTCAACACCAGGAGAAGTGGTAACGGTAACTTTTACTTCTTTCAATACGCAAGCTAGTAATGATGGATTATATATATTTAATGGTAACTCGGTTGCCTCACCTCAATTTTTAAGTGGTAACCCTGCAGGAACAGTTCCTGGAGGTTTAGCAGGTTCTTATTGGGGAACAACCAATCCGGGAACATTTACCTCATCAAGCGCAGATGGCTGTTTAACATTTAGATTTAGAAGTAACGCTACTACTAATGCTGCAGGATGGGTTGCAAATGTAACTTGTGCAGCGCCTCCAGTATGTCCGGCGCCTTTTTCTGTAACAGCAAACACCGTTTTATCTAGTTCAGCCAATATTGCTTGGACAGCTGCAGGCACCGAAACTCAATGGCATGTATTAGCTTTACCTTGTGGATCTCCTGCTCCAACAGCGGCATCAACAGGATGGGTTACTGCAAACACAAATCCTTATCCATTAACAGGATTAACAGGAGAAACTTGTTACAATGTTTATGTTAGAAGTGCTTGTTTAAGTACTTGGTCTGGTCCAGTGGAAATTACAACAACAATAACACCACCAGCTTGTGGAGGAATATTTAGTGATCCAGGTGGAGTAGCCGCAAATTATGCTGATAATTTAGACTCAACTGTGACAATTTGTCCAACAGTTCCTGGAGAAGTTGTAACTGTAACATTTACGACTTTTAACACTGAGGCAACATGGGACGGACTATATGTATTCAATGGAAATGCAATTACTTCTCCACAAATAGCTAGTGCTAATGGAGCTGGAAATGTACCAGGAGGTTTAGCAGGTTCTTATTGGGGTAACCTAACAGGAGCTAATTTACCAGGTCCATTTACATCAACAGCTCCTGATGGTTGTTTAACTTTCAGATTTAGAAGTGATAATTTAATTAATAATCCCGGATGGGCAGCCAATGTAACTTGTGCTCCACCTCCAACATGTCCAAATCCAAATACTTTAACAACATCTGTAGTAACTTCAAACTCTGCTACTTTGTCTTGGGTCAATCCAAATACTGCAACTACATGGCATGTTATAGCGTTGCCTTGTGGATCTCCTGCTCCAAATGCATCTACAACCACTTTTATAACCACCACTACAAATCCACATGTTTTTACAGGATTAACACCAGATACATGTTATGATTTATATGTTAGAGCTGTATGCCCTGGAAATGATTTAAGTAATTGGGTAGGCCCAAGTGTCATAACAACTCAAATTGCACCACCAGTGTGTGGAGGAATATTTACAGATCCAGCAGGTGCAACAGCTAACTATGCTGATGGAACAGATGATACCGTTACTATTTGTCCAACAATACCAACAGATCAAGTAACAGTTACGTTTACTTTCTTTGATACAGAGGCTACTTGGGATGGATTGTATGTTTTTGATGGAAATTCAATTGCAGCTCCTCAATTAGCGAGTGCAAACCCAGCAGGAAATGTTCCTGGAGGTTTACCAGGATCTTATTGGGGTAACTTAACAGGAGCTAATTTACCTGGTCCTTTCACCGCATCAAGTGCTAATGGCTGTTTAACATTTAGATTTAGAAGTGATGCATCTGTTACAAGAGCAGGTTGGGTTGCAAATGTAACTTGTGCACCTATACCAACTTGTCCTAAACCAACAGCAGTTGTTGTTTCAGGTATTACGCAAACTGGTGCTACAATTTCTTGGACTGAGATTGGAACAGCTACAACTTGGGAGGTATTAATTTTACCTGCTGGTTCTCCGCCACCAACTGCTGGTTCTATAGGTATTATTACAACAACTAATCCATATATAGCAACAGGATTAAGTTCAGGTACTCCATATATTGTTTATGTTCGTTCCATTTGTAGTACATCAGACATAAGTTTATGGTCAAATGTTAGAGCATTTACTACATTAATTGCAAATGATGAATGTATAAATGCTGTAATAGCGCCTGTAAACCCTACAAATACTT
>JFJP01030275.1_pt1 | contig 10814 bp, 7 predicted proteins | sample 431651 | NCBI WGS metagenome assembly JFJP01 (sample SAMN02602958, study PRJNA72255) | Microbial mat metagenome, whole genome shotgun sequencing project. | biome: fresh water; feature: sink hole; material: water; isolation source: purple microbial (photo- and chemosynthetic) mats found in...
CCCAGACAACCGCTGAACGACTGGATACCCGCTTTCGCGGGTATGACGAATGTTGTTATTCCCGCGTAGGCGGGAACCCAGACAACCGCTGAACGACTGGATACCCGCTTTCGCGGGTATGACGAATGTTGTTATTCCCGCGTAGGCGGGAACCCAGATAAGATTTCGTCATTCCCGCGTAGGCGGGAATCCAGAGGGTGCGGAATAGATGACTAAGCAACCCGCCGTCTACATCATGGCCAGCCGTCGCAATGGCACGTTGTATACCGGCGTGACTAGCGACTTGATCAAGCGTGTATGGGAACACCGGGGCGATTTCATCGATGGGTTTACGAAACGCTATAGCGTACACACTTTGGTCTGGTTCGAACTGCATAGCGAAATGTACCAAGCCATTGTGCGGGAAAAGCAGATCAAGAAATGGAATCGGGCATGGAAGATCAAGCTGATAGAGCAAATTAACCCTGACTGGTCTGATCTGTGGCTTTCGCTGACAGGAAACGATGGCTTGGATTCTCAACCGCCCCCTGTATTCGAGGCTCTAGCCAACGGGGCTGCTCTGGATTCCCGCTTACGCGGGAATGACAGTGAGGAATATGAACCATGATCGCCGACCTCAAGCCGTATCCAGAATATAAAGAGTCGGGGCTGCCGTGGCTGGGGCAGGTGCCGGGGCATTGGGATGAGAAACCAGGTTTCGCGGTATTCAACGAGAAGCAGGAAAAAAACACTGGCCTGAAAGAAAAACGGGTTTTGTCGCTCAGCTACGGGCGGATTGTTATAAAACCAGAGAGCAAGTTACATGGCCTCGTCCCAGATTCATTTGAGACTTATCAAATCGTCAATCCGGGCGACATCATCATCCGTTCTACCGACCTTCAAAATGATTGGAACAGTCTCCGGGTTGGTTTAGTTCGTGATCGAGGAATCATCACGTCTGCTTATCTGTGTTTTAAGTCTTTGAATCTATTTACACCTGACTACGCATACCTGTTGCTTCATTCCTACGATTTGCAAAAGTTCTTCTACGGTCTCGGTTCAGGTTTACGGCAGAATCTCGACTTCGGCGATTTTAAGCGATTGCCATTCCCGCTCCCCCCACTCTCCGAACAAGCAGCAATTGTGCGGTTTCTGGACTGGGCGAACGGGCGGTTGGAACGGGCGATCCGGGCAAAGCGGAAACTAATCGCACTGCTGAATGAGCAAAAGCAGGCCATCATTCACCGGGCCGTCACTCGTGGCCTTGATCCGGATGTTCCGCTTAAACCCTCTGGTATTCCTTGGCTTGGGGAGATTCCGGCGCATTGGGAGGTTTGGTCGTTCTTGCAATGCACAATTGAACGCGCCGACTATCGCGGTGCAACACCGGAAAAGGTTGAGTCTGGCATTTTCTTGGTCACGGCCAAGAATGTTCGGAAAGGATGGATCGATTACGGCAATTCTAAGGAATATGTGCGTCCATCCGAATACACAAAGATTATGCGTAGGGGTTTGCCAAAAAAGGGTGATGTTCTTCTCACAATGGAAGCCCCACTCGGTCACTTCGCACTGATTGATCGAGAAGACATCGCGCTCGCGCAGCGAATTGTTCGATTCCGCCTGCATCCAGCGCGGCTTCTGCCTCCCTTCGCCTTGCTCTGCCTAAACTCTCCTTACTTCCAAAATCAACTTCATGAGCGTGCGACCGGATCGACGGCGCAAGGAATCAAAGCAAGTAAGTTACCGCAGTTACTTATCGTTCGCCCAAGCGTTTCCGAGCAGGAGAAAATTGTTGAGCAGGTCGGGCGTGAATGTACCCCGATCAACACCGCCATCTCCCGCCTTGAACGCGAAATCACCCTCCTCCGTGAATACCGCACCCGCCTGATCGCTGACGTAGTCACCGGCAAGCTGGACGTGCGTGAAGCGGCGGCGGGGCTGCCCGAAGAATCCGCGCCCGATGCCGTGGAGGATGATGCCGAACTGAGCGATGAGGCTGAATCCACTGACGCGGAGGAGGCCGAATGACCACCGACCGCAGCGGCGAATACCTCACCAGTCTGGTTCGCGAACTGTGCAAGCTGCCGCATGAAACCGAATGGGTCGAGTTCAAAACCAATAACGACGATCCGCAGGAGATCGGTGAGTACCTGTCGGCGCTGGCTAATGCCGCCGCACTCAATGGCAAAGCCTTTGCGTACCTGGTCTGGGGCGTCGAAGATCAGACTCACCGCATCGTCGGCACCCACTTCTCGCCGGCCACCGCCAGAAAAGGCAATGAGCCGCTGGAAACCTGGCTGCTCCGCCTGCTGACGCCGAAGATCCACTTCCGTTTCCATGAGCTTGCTCTTGATGGGATGCCGGTCGTGCTGCTGGAAATCGGTCGCGCCTTTCGCCATCCGCTGCGCTTCCAAACCGATGAGTTCATCCGTATCGGCTCAGTAAAAAAGCCGCTGCGTGAGGCTCCTGACCGCGAGCGCGCCCTATGGCGCATCTTTGATCAGACGCCCTTCGAGGATCTGATCGTCGTCGAACGCGCCGGCGTCGACGAGGTGTTACGTTTGTTGGACTACCCGGCTTATTTCGACCTGCTTGAACAGCCGCTGCCGATGGATCGAGATGGCATCTTGAAGGCTCTGACCGATGACAACCTGATCCAGCCCTGCGAGGCCGGCGGCTGGAACATCACTAACCTGGGAGCCATTCTGTTCGCCAAGCGGCTGGGCGACTTCCGATCACTGCGACGCAAAGCCGTGAGAGTCATCCAGTACCCCGGCGCGGGACGTACCGAGACCTTGCGAGAACAAGAGTGTGGAAAAGGATACGCCAGTGGTTTTGCCGCGTTGATCGGCTACATCAACGGCTTGTTGCCCACCAACGAGATCATCGGCCCCGCGCTGCGCAAGTCAGTCCCGATGTACCCGGAACTGGCGGTCCGCGAACTGGTGGCGAACGCCATCATCCACCAGGATTTCTTCGTCACCGGGGCCGGGCCGATGGTGGAAATTTTCGACAGCCGCATCGAAATCACCAACCCCGGCGAACCCCTGGTCGATACCCAGCGGTTTTTGGATACGCCACCGAAATCGCGCAACGACGGCATGGCTTCCCTGATGCGCCGTTTCCGCATTTGCGAGGAACGGGGCAGCGGTATAGACAAGGTGGTCTCCCAAGTTGAGCTATTCCAGTTGCCTGCGCCGCTATTTGAGACGCCAGAAGGGTTTACCAGGGCCGTGTTGTTTTCACATCGACCACTGACCAGAATGGACAAAGTGGATCGGGTTCGCGCGATCTATCAACATGCCTGTTTGCGCTACATCAATCGGGACCCGGTGACGAATGCTTCGGTACGGGCGCGTTTTGGGATTGAACCCGCTAACAAGGCAGCCGCATCGCGTCTGATCCGCGACGCGCTGGATGCCGGAGTCATTCGCCTGGTTAATGAAGAGGTAGGCGACAAACTCCGCGCCTATCTGCCTTTTTGGGCTTGAACTTGGTTGATGGGTCGTTGATGGATGGTTGATTATCGCGCGGTATTAAGTCGGTTGCGATTCAGCTTAATCAAAATAATCAATTACTTGATGGATACCCATTTGGTTGATGGGTCGTTGATGGATGGTTGATGGACGGGAGAACTTGATGACCACCGACACCAGCGAAAAGGGTCTCGAAACCCTGATCATGCGCCACCTGACCGGCGAAGACGGCCTCACCGTTCCCCCGAACCGGATCGGCGAGATCCCCGCGCCCTATCACGGCAACGGCGCTGGCTACTTCGCCGGCAGCGCCAAGGACTACGACCGCGATCACGCGCTGGATGTAGCGCAACTCTTCGCCTTCCTGCGCGCCACCCAGCCCGTAGCCTTCCGGAAACTGGCGATGATCGACCCCAGCGATCCCCAGGACATCAACCGCCGCAAGTTTCTCACCCGCCTTGCCGCCGAGATCGATAAACGGGGCGTCATCGACGTGCAGCGCAAGGGCATCGATCACCATCCCGCCGGCCACTTCGATCTGTTCTACGGCACACCCTCGGCAGGCAACGCCAAGGCGCAGGCGCTCCACGTCCAGAACCGCTTCTCGATCACCCGCCAACTGGCCTACAGCACCGCAGAGACCCGCCGCGCCCTTGATCTGGGCTTGTTCATCAACGGCCTCCCCATCGCCACCTTCGAGCTGAAAAACAGCCTCACCCGGCAGACCGCCGCGGATGCCGAGGCGCAATACCAGCGGGATCGCGACCCCCGCGAACGACTATTCAAGTTCGGGCGCTGCGTCGTGCATTTCGCAGTCGATGACCACGAAGTGCGGATGTGTACCGAACTCAAGGGCAAGAATTCGTGGTTTTTGCCCTTCAACCAGGGCCATCGCGACGGCGCGGGGAATCCGCCCAACCCGCACGGTCTCAAGACCGACTACCTCTGGAAAGAAATCCTCACCCCGGCCAGCCTGACCGACATCCTCGAAAACTACGCCCAGATCGTCGCCGAGCAGGACCCGCGCACCGGACGGAAGCAGCGTCGGCAGGTTTGGCCGCGCTATCACCAACTCGGCGTGGTGCGCAAGGCTCTGGCTGAAGTCGGCGCTCACGGCGCGGGTCGCCGTTACCTGATCCAGCACTCGGCAGGCAGCGGCAAATCCAACTCCATCGCCTGGCTTGCCCACCAGTTGATCAGCGTAACCCGCCACGGCAAAGCGGTCTTCGACTCCGTGATCGTCGTCACCGACCGGCGCATCCTCGACGACCAGATTCAGAAAACCATCAAGCAGTTCATGCAAGTCGGCGCAACGGTGGGTCACGCCGAAGGTTCCGGCGACCTGCGCCGGTTCATCGAGCAGGGCAAGAAAATCATCATTTCCACCGTGCAGAAATTTCCCTTTATCCTCAACGAGATTGCCACCGAAAGCGGCCGGACCTTCGCCATTGTCATCGACGAAGCCCACTCCAGCCAGGGCGGCAAGACCTCGGCGGCCATGAGCCAGGCGCTCAGCAGTCAGGCGCTCAGCGACCCGGCGGCGGGCGAGGACGGCGGAACCGATCCCGAAGACACCATCAACGACGCACTGGAAAAGCGCATGGCGGCCCGCAAGATGCTGAGTAACGCCAGCTACTTCGCCTTCACCGCCACCCCGAAACACAAGACGCTGGAGATGTTCGGCGAACCGCTCCCGCCCGATGCCGAAGGCCAGATCAAACACCGGCCCTTCCACGGCTACACCATGAAACAGGCGATTGAGGAAGGCTTCATCCTCGATGTCCTCAAGACCTACATCCCGGTGGACAGCTACTACAAGCTGATCAAGAAGATCGAAGCCGACCCGGAATTTGATGCCCGCAAGGCGAAGAAGAAGCTGCGCCGCTATGTCGAAAGCCACGACCACGCAATCCGGCTCAAGGCCGAGATCATGGTCGATCATTTCCACGAGCAGGTGATCGCCGCCGGCAAGATCGGCGGGCAGGCGCGGGCGATGGTGGTGACCAGCGGCATCGAGCGGGCGATCCAGTACTTTCACGCTTTCAAAGCCTATCTGGCCGAGCGCAAGAGTCCGTACCAAGCCATCGTCGCCTTCTCCGGGGAATATGAATACGGCGGCGTCAAACTGACCGAGGCGACGCTGAACGGCTTTGCCAGCAGCAACATCGCTGCCAGACTCCAGACCGACCCGTACCGCTTCCTGATCTGCGCCGACAAGTTCCAGACCGGCTACGACGAACCGCTGCTGCATAGCATGTACGTCGACAAGCTGCTGGCCGGCATCAAGGCGGTGCAGACGCTGTCCCGCCTCAACCGGGCACACCCGCAGAAGCGCGACTGCTTCGTTCTCGACTTTCAGAACAACCGCGAAACCATCGCCGGCGCTTTCCAGGACTACTACCGCACCACGCTGCTGGCGGAAGAAACCGATCCCAATCAACTCCACGATCTCAAGGCGACGCTGGACAACGCCCAAGTGTATTCGCCGGAGCAGGTTGATCAGATCGTCGCATTGTTCCTCGGCGGCGCGGATCGTGATCAGCTCGACCCGATCCTTGATGCCGCGGTGGCGGTCTACGCCGACGCCCTCGACGAAGATCAGCAGGTGGACTTCAAAGGCAACGCCAAGCGGTTTTGCCGCACCTACGACTTTCTGGCCTCGGTGCTGCCCCAAACCAATCTCCAGTGGGAGAAGCTCTCAATCGAACTTAACCTGCTGATCCCCAAGCTGCCGGCGCCCAGGGAGGCCGATCTCGCCAAGGGCATTCTCGAAGCCATCAACATGGACAGCTACCGGGTCGAAAAGCAGACCGTGATGAGCATCGCGCTGGCCGATGCCGAAGCCGAGATCGAGCCGGTTCCGACCGGGGGCGGGGGCGGCGCAAGTCAGCCCGAACTCGACCCTCTGAGCCACATCCTCAAGACCTTCAACGACCAGTTCGGGACGCTGTTCACCGATGCCGACCGGATTGCCCAGCGCATTCGCGAGGACATTGCGCCGAAGGTCGCCGCCGCCGCAACCTATCAGAACGCCAGGGAAAACACCCCACATACCGCCCGGCTGGAGATGGACAAAGTGCTGGCGGGAGTGATGCTGTCGCTGCTCAAGGACGATACCGAGGTCTATAAACAGTTCGTAGAGAACGAGTCGTTTCGCCGTTTCGTCGCTGACCTGGTGTTCGCGCTGACCAATGACTGATCAAACCACCCAAACCCAACGCCGCAAACCCGCCCGGCTCGGCCCGAGCAAACGTCTGTTCCGCGACCTGTTGTTGCTCCTGTTTCTGACCATCGGCAGCTTGCTGACGGCGGTGTTTATCGCCGGCGAGACCCTGCGCGACCGACTGGCCCAGGAACAATTGCAAGGCTTGGCCCAGCAAACCAGCGAAAACCTGACCGGGTTCCTGCAACTGCCGGAGAACAGCCTGCACATGGCCCAAGGCTGGGGCAACGCCGGCGATCTGGATTTGGCCGATACCCCCGCGTTGGTCAGCCGCTTTATTCCCGTCCTGGCGAATCTCACCAAGGTTTCTTCGCTGGCGCTGGCGGATTCCGATGGGCGCTCCTTCTACCTTGCCCGCGAATCAGAGGGCTGGCTCTCCCGCCAGATCGATCCCCAAGGCCATGCGGTCTGGCAACGCTGGAGCGGTCCCGGCGCACCACTGGAAGAACGTCAGGGACGGGAAGATAACGATCCTCGCGCCCGTTCCTGGTTCAAAGGCGCACTGGCGATGGCTGATCCCAACCAAGTGTTCTGGACGCATCCCTACCTGCTGTTGACCGAACACACCCCTGGCATCACCGGCGCCCTGCGTTTTCAACGCCCCGGCGAACCGGGCCGCAATTATGTGCTGGGCCTCGATCTGCCCTTAAAAGACATCCTGCACGCGCTGGCCCAGTTAAAAATCGGTGAGCGCGGCGCGGCCTTCATGATCGAGGCGAACGGGGCGGTGCTGTTGCCGCCGGCGCTGACGGAAGGCGGCGACTCCACGGTTCCGGCCAGCCTGTCGCCTGAGCAGCTCGACGCCGGACCGGTTTTTGACGCCACCAAGGCGTGGTTGGCGGCGGGACGACCGGCGCGCCAACCGGTGACCTTGCGCGAGGGGACCTGGTGGGCCTGGCTGCAACCATTGAACGATCCGGAAAAAGGGTTCTGGCTGGGCATTGCGATCCCGGAATGGGATTTTATCGGTGCGCTGAAAAGCGGGTGGCTGCTGGTGATCACGGTCGGCATTCTGGCGCTGGCCGGTGGGCTAATCGCGACCCTGCTGCTCACCCGCCACTACGGCCGCCACCTCAAGGCGCTGCCTTCTCTGACCGACCATCCGGCTGAATTTGAGGAGAAAGTGCTGGCCCTGGTGCGCTACGGCGAAAGTCCCAATCTGGAGTTCAAATCGACCTTGCGCACCAATCTCAAAACCGGCAAGCCCGGCAAGGAAATCGAGCTGGCCTGGCTCAAAAGCGTGGTGGGCTTCATGAACACCGACGGCGGCATTTTGCTGATCGGGGTCAACGATGCGGGCGAAATCGTCGGCATTGCCGCGGATGCGTTTGAAAATGACGACAAGTGCCTGCTGCATTTCAAGAATCTGATCAATCAGCACATCGGCGCCGAGTTCAGCAAATACCTCCACGCCGAAATTCGCCCGGTGACCGGTAACACCCTGATCGCGGTGGTCTGTGAAAAGGCCCGGGAGCCGGTGTTTCTACTGACCGGCGGCAACGAGGAATTTCATATTCGCAGCGGACCCTCCAGCATCAAGCTAACGCCGCGCCAGATGTTGCAGTATCTGAGCGTCCATTGAGACGCAGGGCAGCGGCGAAGACGGCCTCCAGCGAGCCGTTCTACAGAAATCTCTTCTATTACAAATAAATCTATTTTGATACATAACGCATAGCTTACGAAAACACAACAACATGAAAAAAAAGAAATAACTCACGTTAACTTAAACCGCTGTCCGATTTTCGGGGTCCACTATAGGCTTCCCAAACAACCGCGCTGCCGCTGCCGGATTGCTGGCGAAATAAAGATGCAGATACGACGCCGTCAAGCGCCCGACCCGATACACCGCCTCACCCGGCTTGCCATCCCGCTGCCGTCGCCCGTGCGCCACCGGTTGCAGGGACGTTTCCAGCCGGGAGTGATGGAAGGTATGCCCGCGCAACTCACCCTCCGGCAACACCACTGATTGCATCCCCAACCCTGCCAGCTTGGACTGCAACGCCGCATGACCCGGCAACAGCCCCAGCATCGCCGCCCGATGACCTTGCTGGTCGGCCAGTGATTCCAGCGTGTACAGCAGGCCGCCGCATTCCGCATAAATCGGTTTGCCCGCCTGATAATGCCGATGCAGCGCCTCGCGCATGGCCTGATTGCCGGCCAGCGCATCGAGATGCAGTTCCGGGTAGCCGCCGGGTAGATAAATGCTGTCCACTTCCGGCAAGGCGCACTCCGTCAGCGGCGAGAAGAACGCCAGTTCGGCCCCCATTGCCCGCAGCGTGTCCAGATTAGCCGGGTACAGGAAAGCAAAGGCGGTGTCGCGGGCAATGCCGATGCGGACGCCGCGCAGCAACGACGGCAGCGGATCAACCGTGATCGGGGCGAACGTGACGGGCGGCGGCAATTCAGCCAAACCGGTCTGCGCGATCAGGGCGGCGGCGGCCTCCAGCCGGGTTTCCAGATCGGCGATTTCCGCCGCTTGCACCAAACCCAGATGCCGGTCGGGCAGGGCAATTTCCCCCGCGCGAGGCAACCAACCGTAATCATGAATGTCCGGCGGCAGGCTTTCCGCCAGCAGTTCGGCATGACCCGGTCCGGCGACCCGGTTAGCCAGCACCCCGGCAAAGGGTAAGCCGGGGCGGTAATGCGCCAGACCATAAGCTACCGCGCCGAAGGTCTGCGCCATCGCATGAGCGTTGATCAGCGCCAACACGGGAACGCCAAACAGCCCGGCCAGATCGGCGCTGGAGGGCGTTCCGTCAAACAGCCCCATCACCCCTTCAATCAGGATTAAATCGGCTTCCTGCGCGGCCTGATGCAACAGCGCCTTGCAATCGCGTTCGCCGACCATCCACAAATCCAGTTGATAAACCGGCTGGCCGGAGGCCCGTTCCAGAATCATCGGGTCGAGAAAATCCGGGCCAGTCTTGAACACCCGGACGGTACGACCCCGGTTGCGGTGATAACGCGCCAGCGCGGCGGTGACGGTGGTTTTGCCTTGGCCGGAGGCCGGCGCAGCGAGCAGAAGGGCAGGACAGGTGGCGGACATTGGATAGGTCAAAGGTGAAAGGCGAAAGGTGAAAGGCCAAGCTGGCGACTTCGCCGATGCTGGGCATAGCGGCTATGCTTAAGCAGTATGATGGATTCTCCAGATCGGCAAGCATCGATTTTCCAACTACAGGAGAGACGCGCATGTTCCAGGTTTATGGCTGTCCCCGCACTCGTTCTGCTCGGGTCGTTTGGGCATTGGAAGAAGTGGGCGCTGAGTATGAATATGAAAAGGTCGATCTGTTTGCTGGCGAAGGTCGGCAGCCCGCCTATCTGGCGCTGAATCCGGGTGGCAAGGTGCCGGCGCTGGCGGATGGCGATCTGGTGCTGACCGAGTCAGCGGCGATTTGCACTTACATTGGCGACGCTTTTCCCGCCAGTGGACTGACGCCACCGTTTGGCTCCCCGGAACGCGCCCGCTATAACCAGTGGTGCTTTTTCGCCATGTGCGAACTGGAGCAACCGCTGTGGACGATTGCCAAGCACCGTTTCGCCCTGCCGGAAAAACGTCGGACGCCGGAGGTGATTGAAACGGCGGCCTGGGAATTCGCGATTGCCGCCAAGGTGCTGGCCAGTGGTCTCGGTGGGCGGGAGTTTCTGGTTGCGGAGCGGTTTACCGTCGCCGACATTCTGGTGGCCCATACCCTGTCCTGGGCGCAATCGTTCGAGTTGCCACTGGGTCATACCGTGCTGGAAGCCTATGCCGAGCGGTTGCTGGCGCGGCCAGCGCTGGCTCAAGCCAATGCGCGGGAGCAGGATGCGACCTGAAACCCCTGAAATTCGCCAGCCGCTACGCTACGGCTATACCACCGGCGCGTGTGCGACTGCGGCCAGTCTGGCGGCAGCGCAGTGCCTGCTGGCGGGAATCGCGCTGGAGCAGGTGCGGATTACCCTGCCGCGGGGCCAGTCGGCCCTGTTTCCGCTGGCTGACTGCCGGTTGACCGCGACCGGCGCTGAAGCTGCGGTCGTCAAGGATGCCGGCGATGATCCCGATGTGACCCACGGGGCGTTGATTAGCGCCCAGGTGCGGTTGCGTCCAGCGCCGGGAGTGGAGTTCCATGCGGGGCCGGGGGTGGGAACCGTTACCTTGC
>JFJP01041814.1_pt1 | contig 10813 bp, 10 predicted proteins | sample 431651 | NCBI WGS metagenome assembly JFJP01 (sample SAMN02602958, study PRJNA72255) | Microbial mat metagenome, whole genome shotgun sequencing project. | biome: fresh water; feature: sink hole; material: water; isolation source: purple microbial (photo- and chemosynthetic) mats found in...
TAAAATTGTAACAATAAGCAGATAAATAATTTTTTTCATATAAATAATTTTTGAATTATAAACTGTTAATTTTTCGAATGGGCAAAGATACCAATTTTTGTTTATTAACATCAGCGTTTGAAGTATTTGTCAAGCAGCATAAGAGCTGCTTTATATGATGTTATTCTTCCTTCATATAATAATCTTTCCAGCTCAGGTCTGAGGTTTTTTACTTCTTCGTGATTATAAAAGGAGCTATTGAGGTATTCGAGAATTGTATTATGCATCCGGAGAACAGCCTGTTTTCTTCTTTGTTCTTCAAAATACCCTGTCTGAGATGTAAACACAAAATAATCCAGAATAGATTTCCATATCTCATCAATGCCTGTATTCTCAATTGCTGAACATGTAAGAACTCATGGCCGCCAGCCTGATGATTTTTCAGGAAACATCCGGACTGCATTTAAGAATGTAACTTTTGTACCCTCGGCAACAAGTCTGTTGGCGCCATCGGCCTTCGTAACAGCTATCATATCTGCCATTTCCATTATCCCGCGTTTGATTCCCTGGAGCTCATCTCCGGCACCTGATATCATAAGCAGCAAAAAAAAGTCAACCATCGAATGGACTGTAGTCTCAGATTGTCCGACTCCAACAGTCTCTACCAGAATTGTATTAAAACCTGCAGCTTCACATAATATTATAGTCTCCCTGGTTTTCCTGGCAACACCTCCGAGTGTTCCTGCGGCAGGTGAAGGCCTGATAAAGGCATCCGGATGAGTACTTAACTTTTCCATCCTTGTCTTATCGCCCAGTATGCTTCCCCGGGTCTGTTCACTGCTGGGGTCAATAGTTAATACTGCAAGTTTTCTGCCTTCATTTGTAACCTGCAATCCGAATGTCTCAATAAAAGTGCTTTTCCCTGCACCAGGGACACCCGTAATACCAATTCTAATTGATTTTGAACTATAAGGAAGGCATTTCTCAATAATTATTTGCGCTGTATTATAATGCTCAGGCAAGGAGCTTTCCACCAGTGTTATTGCCTGGCTCAGTATTGTCCTGTTACCTGAAATAATTCCGGATACGAACTCATCGATAGAGTAACTCTGCCTCTGTTTCCTGCCCGATTTTATTACAGCCGGATTAATACTTGGGGGCTGAGAGACGCCTACCTGAATCCTGAGAGCACTTTTATAACCTTTTTTCTTATCCATCAACTTATTCCGAATGTGCAAAAATAGAAAAAGGGTGTCAGATAATTATCATACACCCTTTATGAAATAATCCCTTAAACCATTTTATAATCTATTCTGGCTTGGCAGGTTGTTCCACATCGGCATTTAGCATAAGGACTACCTCCGAGTTTTTAGGATCGCTCGTATAAACATATATTGCTTTTGTAACTTTCCCTTTGTAGCTGCCTGAATTAAATACAGCTTTAATTGAACTTGATTCTCCTGGCTTAATACCGACTCCCTGGTTACCTTGTTGAATAGCAGTACATCCACATGTAGATCTTATATGCCTGATAAACAGATCGCGCTTCCCTGTATTTGTAAATTTGAATTCAACCTCATTTTGTGTTGCCCCTTTGATTTTACCAAGATCGAATGTGTTTGATACAAGTTTAAATACCGGTGCATTTGCCATATCTTCTTTTGTAAGGGATGAGAAATCCTCCACAAGATTTGCTGAAACATAATAATATACATTTTCCTGCTGTACACCATTGAGGACAATTTTAACCATGTCGTTTACATTTCCCCAACCTGTATTTTTTGTTGCATCATAGGTACCTTCAACAAGTCCTTTCTGACCAGGTTTCAGTGTTTCGGGATTAACTTTCAGAGATAAATGTGCCTGCAGGCCGGCAAACTCGACCTTAACAGGAGCAGAGGAATTATTTATCACCTGCATTACTCTGATCTTCTTTTCAGTCTTTTTTACGTTAGTGAAAGCGAGATGATTACTCTCAAATCTAACATTCCCAACAGGGAAAGTATATATCTCTTCAATTGTCTTCTCATGAGGAATTACCTCACCCTTTATTACCAGGACAACCACTTCCGGTTTTGAATTTGTATATACTGACAAGGTTTTATTGAAAGGCCCAGGCCTGCCTTTGGGATCATAAATTGCAGTAACCTTTCCTTTAGCTCCTGCAGGAATAGGCTGCTTTGTCCATTCCGGAGTTGTACAACCACAGGAAGCGACAACGTTCTGAATTACCAGAGGATCAGTTCCGGCATTTGTAACTATAAAATCAAAAGTCTGCCTCCCTGCCTCCTCTTTAAAGGTCCCAAAGTTGTGCTCAGTCGCTGAAATCTGCATTTTTGTCTGGGCAAACTGTGCTGAGACAGTAATCCCGAAAATCATAATAGAAATAAATACTAATGTTCTTTTCATTGTAACTATAATTTTAATTTTTAATTTTTCCTGGTACCATGAAACCATAGATTAAATCAGAAAGAGATTAATTCTGAAAAAATTATGTATCCCTGGCCAAAATTCAAATTCATATAATTCATTAATCCGCTATAACTTAAAAACAAAACACCTTAATTAAATATACAAGTCACTTACAATAACATCCAATTTAAGTATTTGGTTGCATCACATATGCAAAAATCAGACCGAAATTTCATTTTCATTTTAGTCTGACAAAAATAATAAAGTTTAAGTTTTATTGATAGTTTAAAACAGATTATCATTAGTTTTGCTGCATTACCCGGAAAAATTGGAACAAAATTTGTTAAAACAGATCCGGACTTATTCATAATGGTTTTACGGGGAAAAAATATAAGAAAACTGATTGTAATCATTACAGCTTGCATTTTATACCTTGATGCAAGCAGCCAATTTTATAATGGCCATCAGATGTCTTTCGGCAAAAACAAGGTTCAGTATTACGATTACTACTGGTCATACTACCGGTTCGACGATTTTGATTGTTATTTCAATGAATATGGGCGCGACCTTGCAGAATTTACGGCTGATTATGCTTTAAAAAAGCTAGAGGAAATTGAAGATTATTTTGATTACACTCTCGAGAAAAGATTGATATTTATTATTTTCAATAAAAGCTCCGAATATAAACAGTCAAATATCGGGCTGGTAACTTTCGATGAGGACAGCTATAATACAGGGGGCTTCAGCAGAATAATAAAGAACAAGGTGATGCTTTATTATGAAGGCGACCATGTAGCATATCAACAACAGATTGCCGCTTCGATTACAGAAGTGATAATTAATGAAATGCTGTATAATGCCGACGTTAAAGACAGAATATCAAGCTCTTCAGTAATCTACATGCCCGACTGGTATATTAAAGGACTTATACATTATGTAGCATATGGTTGGGATATGGATGCTGAAAACAGGGTTAAAGATGGCTTCAAGTCAGGCAAATATAAAAAAATAAGTCACCTTGAATATGACGATGCTGTTGATGCTGGCCAGTCATTCTGGAGATTTCTCGGTAAAAAGTATGGGGATGCACTTATTCCAAATATTATATATCTGACAAAGATCTATAAAAACATTGATGATGGTTTTCTTTATGTCATAGGAGAAGATCTTAAGGATCTATTAAAAGAATGGGAAAAATATTACAGGGATGAATATTCCGAGGACAGGGGCCTTCCTCCCGATGATGAAAACCTCCTTCGGAAATCAAAAAAAGAACAGGCTTTCCAACAGTTGAAAGTAAGTCCCGGTGGTGAATATATTGCATATGTGACAAACGATTGGGGCAGGAAAAGGATCTGGCTCTATAATCAGGCGACAGGAAAACAGAAAATAATTTTCAGGGCCGAACCTAAATTTGAGCAGGTTACTGACAACACCTATCCGGCAATTGCCTGGCATCCGGGAGGAAAAATTATTACAATCATCAATGAGGTAAAAGCTGGCCTGATCATGTACTTTTACAGGATCGATGAAAAAACAACTGAACAAAGGAACCTGCTGTATTTTGACAAAATCCTTGATTTTTCATATTCACCAGAAGGATCACGTCTTGCATTTTCTGCAGTAAAAGATGGAATAACAGATATTTACATACACACAATTGCTTCCGGAACGAATGAACAGATAACAAGAGATATCGCTGATGACCTGAATCCATCTTTTCTAAAGGATTCTCCAGATGAGATAATCTTTTCATCAAACAGATCATCTGACACTCTGACCAATACGGCGGACCCTTTTGAAAAACTGTCTCTTACCTTCGATCTTTTCACTTACAATTTATCGAAAAGTAAAAATTTACTTGTCAGACTATCAGAAGGTAAATACACTGACAGGTTTATTCCAAGCGGTATTTCAAAAAATAATTTTTCATATATTGGGAATCAGAATGGCATCTTTAACAGGTACACGGCAAAATTTGACAGTACGATAAGTACTATTGACACAGCAACACATTACAGGTATTTTATTAATTCTATTCCTGTTACAAATTATGACCGAAACATAATAAACCAATCTGTAATAAATGGATCTGATTTATTCGGGGAAGTTCTTTTCAGCAGGAGAAAATATGAGCTGAGAAAAGGTCTTCTTTCCAGATCTGCGCCTGTTCCTGCTAATGAAATCATTACAAGCACTTTCCGAAAAGAGAAAAACCAATTCCTGCATAGGGCTGACAGTGTCGAACAGCTTAGGAAATGGCTGGTAGCTGAGGATAAAAAAAGAAGAGACACTCTCACAAAACCACTTTATGAATATTATTCCAAAAAAGAGCCAATAGATATTAATCACTATATTTTTGAGCTTGAGAAGAGAAATTATTACGACCAGTTGTGGCGTAAAAAGTATATGGATATAGATCTTGATACAGGGAAACTCTCATTTCCCTTAGTAAGAATATATGAAACATCATTTTATAACAATTATATTGCTACACAAGTCGATTTCAGTTTTCTGAATAATTCATACCAGGTATATAGCGGAGGGGCTCCTTACTTTAATCCGGGAGTAAATATCCTGACAAGATTCGGAACACTTGACCTGTTTGAAAACTTCAGGATTACAGGAGGTTTCAGGTTTTCAGGTAACTTCGACAGCAACGAGTATCTGCTAAGTGTTGAAAACTTAAAAGGGACCTTTGACAAGCAATTGATTTTTCACAGACAGGCCTTTTTTAGTTACAACGATACCAGTCTTTTTAAAACACATACACATAATATTTATCTCACTTATTCAAAACCCATTACTCCTGTTTTAGCCCTTAAAGGAACTTTTTCGTACAGAAACGACAGGCATGTTATTCTTGCTACAGATATGGCATCACTGAACTCGAAAAATTTTTCCCAGCACTGGTCAAGTCTTAAAGGAGAGATTATATATGATAATACAAGAAAAAGGAGCATAAATATATACTTCGGTACAAGATTTAAAGTTTTTGGAGAATACTATAAAGAGCTCACTGCAAGTAAGTCGGATATGTTTGTTCTGGGTGTTGATTTCAGAAAATACACACGGATACACAGGGAACTTATATGGGCTAACCGCTTCGCTGCAAGTACATCTTTCGGACCTACAAAACTTGTCTATTATCTTGGGGGAGTAGATAACTGGATGGGGTATCTCTTTAACAAGTACCCAATGTTCGACAACACACTACCCGTCACTCCAAACGTAAACTATGGTTTTCAGGCTCTTGCAACCAATATGCGCGGATTTACTCAAAACATAAGGAATGGCAACAACTTTGCCCTGATAAACAGCGAATTAAGATGGCCTTTCGTAAGATATTTTGCCGGACATCCGCTTAGGTCCAATTTCCTGAACAGTCTTCAGGTTGTCGGTTTCGGAGATATTGGCACAGCATGGTCAGGTAAATCTCCATGGTCGGGTATTAATGGCTACGATACTGAGATTATAACTAATGGTCCGGTAACCGTTAAACTCGATTCAAACAGGGAACCTATTGTTGCAGGAATAGGAGCCGGCCTGAGAGCACAGGTTTTTGGATATTTCATAAGAGCAGACTGGGCGTGGGGTATTGAGAACAGATATTTACTTCCAAGAATATTCTACCTCTCATTCAGTCTCGATTTTTAATATTGCAGGTAACAAGAGTTCAAAACAATTTTTGCTGCTCATAAATATTCATTTGGCAGAGTCTTTTTGAATTATCATATTTATTTACCTAGTTTCTTTTTCAATTTGAAAATTTAAGGTACTTTTGTGCACTTATTGTAATTAATTAATCAAAAAATAATCAAAATGGCTTACAAAATTAGTGATGATTGTACCGCTTGCGGAACATGTATTGATGAGTGTCCGGTTGAGGCTATATCAGAAGGCGATATCTATAAAATTGATGCTGATGTATGCACAGACTGCGGCGCATGTGCTGATGTATGCCCTGTAGAGGCTATTCATCCTGCATAGTACTGATTTGAACTGAAAAGGTGCCTCAAAAGTCTTTATTGACTCCCGCATAATACGGGGGAATCTCTATCTGCAAATCATAATGTTATGGTTACGGAATTCAAGGGAAAAACATAGGACTCTTGAGGCGCTCTCTTTTTATTGAGGATTATATTTAGCCTTTTCAAGAATTTCCTGAACATCAATATTTTTCATTAACTCATCTATTGAGATTCCCTCATTTCTCACCATATAAGATTCAACTATTCTGAAACCCAGCCATACTGCAGCTCGCCCGGGTGATTCATTAGTAAAATAGCTTGTGAAAGGAGCTTCGCCGATAAGCTTGCGAATTTTAAACTGATCTGTGCTGAATAACAGGTCATACTCGATAAGATATTGCCACATCTGACCTTCATTATTTTTGCAGAATTTCATTTGATCGGGAGTAAATCCAAAAATTATCTCATCAGAGGTTTCCGGCAACATGCATTTTTCAAAATATTTCAACTTACCATAATGAATCAGTTCGGACAAGACATTATCAGTCGGGTAATTAATTGCCGAAAAATCATATTCTGATGCACCCCAACCATAGATACAGTCTGGTACTATATTTTCAGGAGTCATTCTGGCAGCCATATATTTATAAATTTCAAGCCCAGGATAGTACTTGCAGTCAGCACCCAGGTAACGATCAAGTCCTATACCCAGTATAGAATCACCGGTGATGATACTGTTATTGAATCCTGTTATACAGGTGAATACACCTGGAACACTCCTGCCTGGGTAATAATGAAGATAATGTCTGAAAGCTTCACTAAGTTCTGATTCTAAAAATTTAATATCGGGATAGAGGTCTTTCGTAAGTTTGTAAACATCATTATTCTGCTTATCAGTACAAAACCTGACAAGAAAGTCACCGAATGAAGATTCATTTATATCACCTGTATTTATAACATAACTGAATAATTGAAGGAATCCGGAATACTTTTGTTTGAGAGCGGGTACAGCCGCTCCTATTTCAGCAGGATCAAGGTTGAAAAGGTCATTCTCAAGTCTCTTTATCTCAATTTTAACATCTATTCCTGAAGTATTTACCCTGTAATGATTCTTTTTGCAGGAGGTCAGAACGAAGATTACAGATAAAAGGATGATTACCTGAAAAAACCTTATTGTCATATTATCTCTTTTTAAGCTGTCAAAAATAAACACTTTTTCGGTTATAAATTTACTCTTACATAACGACACAATAACTTCTCTTATTATTTGTTATTTTTACATTGAAATTGATGAAATGGATTCAATACATTATGAAAATATCAAAACACTCTAATATTAAACTGGTTACAGTAATTTTAATCATTCTCTTAACCAGCGTGTCCGGCAGTTTTGTACGGGCTCAGCAAAAAATAGGGTTTGGAATACATGTTGATCCTGTAATTAGCTGGTTCTCTTCTGACATAAAAACAATACGTAATAAGGGCGCACGGCCCGGACTGAATTTTGGACTCACATTTAACAGGTACTTTAGCCCTAACTATTCTTTTTCAACGGGTATTAGTCTCATCAATGCAGGAGGAAGGCTGATCAGCAGTGATACAACTGAGATGGAATTTACAAATTTCAACTCAACTGTTTTGCCAGAGAATCCGGTAGTATACAAGATACAATATCTTGCTATACCACTCGGTCTTAAACTTCAGACAAACCAGATAGGATATTTAACATTTTTTGCTGATCTGGGACTTGATCCCAAGGTGGTAATAGGAGGAAAAACTGATATTCCTTCACTTGAGATTTCAGGTGAAAGAGCTGACAATGAATTAAGATTTTTCAATATCTCCTATCATATTACAGCTGGTATAGAATATTCCCTGGGCGGAACAACTGCTATTGTTGCCGGACTGAGTTTTGACAATAATTTCCTCGACATCACCAGGGATATAGGCGACCAGCCAACAGATTTAATATCACATAAAATTCTGAATTTCAGGATAGGTATTAACTTTTAGTCTCAGACCAATGAAATTCACTATTGCCCAGCTAAATTACCATATTGGTAACTTCACAAAGAATAAGGAATTAATTTGCAATGCTATAGAAAAAGCAAAATCAGATGGTTCTGATCTGATAATTTTTTCGGAATTAAGTATCTCAGGATACCCTCCTCTTGATCTGCTCGACCGTATTGACTTTATTGAAAAATGCAATATCACTGTCAATGAGATAGCTGAACAATGTTATGGAATTGCCGCTATTGTAGGTTCCCCAACCATTAATACCCGGGAGGAAGGAAAGAAGCTTTTCAATTCAGCTCTGCTTTTATCTGAAGGGAAAATTATTTTCTCGGTAAATAAAGCACTGCTACCTACATATGATATTTTTGACGAATACAGGTACTTTGAACCCGAGAACAGGTTCTCTGTTTTTTCATTCAAAGGAATCAGGCTAGCTATTACTGTTTGTGAAGATCTTTGGGACGAACAGCCATTCGATAACGAATTTGAAAAGACTCGTTTATACACAGTCTCTCCCATGGAGGAGTTAGCAAAACAAAACCCCGATATAATTATAAACATCTCTGCTTCACCCTTTTCCTATACTAAAATTGAAGCTAAAGCGAATATCTTTGTATCAAAAGCTGTCAAATACAAAATTCCCGTAATTTCAGTTAATCAGACAGGTGCAAATACTGAGCTCATTTTCGATGGTGCTTCAACAATTATCACCGGCAAAGGTGAAATCTTCAGGCAATTGCCATTTTTTGAAGAAGCAGTCGCAACATTTTCCTACGAAGATATTCTGGCAGGCCCGATTGATAATAAGCGAACAAAACCTGAAACAATAACACTCATTCATAAGGCGCTTGTTACCGGCATAAAAGACTATTTTACAAAATCTGGTCTAAAAAGCTGTATTCTGGGACTATCTGGGGGACACGCTATTCATCTGATCACTCCGTGAAAGATGCTGTGACCCTTGCAGGGAACCTCAACGTAAGGTATGATATTATTAGTATTGAAAGTCCCTTCAACGCTTTTGAAAAAGAGCTTGCACCACTGTTTGAAGGAAAAGGAACTGATGTAACCGAAGAAAACATACAGGCTCGTATCAGGGCTATCCTGTTAATGGCTGTTTCGAACAAATATGGATGTATTTTACTTAATACTTCTAACAAAAGTGAAGCAGCTGTGGGGTATGGAACTCTTTATGGAGACATGGCAGGAGGATTATCAGTTATTGGTGATGTATATAAAACAGATGTTTATCGCCTGGCAGAATTTATTAACAGGAATGAAGAAGTTATTCCACAGAATACACTTAAGAAATCACCCTCAGCTGAATTGAGGCCAATATTGAGTTACAGAAAAATGCAGATAAAATAATCAGCGACGGGTCTGACAGGGAAACTGTTCTTAAGATTATAAGATTAATAGACTTCAACGAATATAAAAGATACCAGGCCCCTCCGGTATTAAGAATTTCCTCCAAAGCTTTTGGGGCAGGAAGAAGAATGCCTCTTGTAGCCAGATATTAGTCTTTTCAATCAATCAATATTTACAAATGCCTGTAATTGAGTGTGTTAAAAATTGTTAATTTGAACCACAATTAGTTTCTTTTATTACCTTTGATATGTTATTTAACATAAACATACAATGCAGTATACAAATCCATACATAGAATTATGCCTTGAAGGATCCTATTCTATTTTTAAGGGACTTAATCAGAAAGATAAGGAAACTATTGCAGAGCACTATATACTGGCACATGTAAAAAAAGGAGACCCTTTGTTTAAAGAGGGTGAAAAGTCGCGTGGATTGGTCTGTATTGCATCGGGGAAAGTAAAAGTTTTCAGGGAGGGGGTCGGAGGAAGAGAACAAATATTGAAGATGGTAAGGCAGCAGGGGATTATTGGATATAGAGTGCTATTTTCTGAAAATGTGTGGTCAGTTTCAGCTTCGGCAATTGAAGATACATCCATCTGCATTTTTGATAAAAACACTATTTTAAAGATCCTGAAAAAAAATGCCGACTTTTCATTGAAACTTGCTAAGGTACTGGCTGACGAATTATGGTTTTCGACCCAAAGGACTATATCTCTTACCCAGAAACATGTCAGAGGACGGCTGGCAGAATCATTGCTGATGCTTGCTGACACCTATGGCTTTGAACCTGATGGTAAAACAATGCGTGTGTCAATGTCGAGAGAGGATATTGCACATTTGTCCAATATGACTACATCAAATGCAATACGAACTCTTTCAAATATGGCAGCGGAAGGAATTATTGAGTTAAAAGGGAAAAAAATCATGATTCTGGAATATACGAACCTTGAATATATTAGCGAACATGGTTGATATTAAGAAACATATATACATCGATAATTATTCCCGGAAAAAGACCCTTTTTACCCTGCCCGGTATTGAGGTAAGGATTTCGTATGGAATGG
>JFJP01006430.1_pt1 | contig 10812 bp, 9 predicted proteins | sample 431651 | NCBI WGS metagenome assembly JFJP01 (sample SAMN02602958, study PRJNA72255) | Microbial mat metagenome, whole genome shotgun sequencing project. | biome: fresh water; feature: sink hole; material: water; isolation source: purple microbial (photo- and chemosynthetic) mats found in...
CCTGCTTTTTGTGGGCATGTTCGTCGTGATGCGGGTGCGCATGACCATGCTCATGCTCATCTTGGTGGTGATGCGGGTACGAATGGGGGTGGGCATGCCCGTGCGCTTGATCGGGATCATGGTCGTGCGCATCGTCGTGGGTGTGCTGATGCGCATGCGGGTGGGCGTGGGTGTGCGCCGCCTCGGCACCCGCATGGCTGTGTGCATGCGCCGCGTGCTCGTGGTCATGGGGGTGGCTGTGGGCATGTTCATGCCCCTCATGATTGTGGTGATGTCCGCTGGCATGCAAATCCAGCCTTGAAAACGCCTGCGCCACCATCGGCGCGTCCAGATGTGGCACGGATGCGGTCGGCATCGAAGCTGGTTTGCTGGTCACCCTCGATCACCGCCACCGCCAGATCGGGCTGTCGTTGGCGCAAGCCTTCGATGGTGGCGCACAGCAGCGTGGTTTTGCCCGAACCCGGGCTGGAGACCAGGTTGTAGGCGGTGACCCCGTGCCAAGCAAAGTGGGCACGGTTTTGCGCCGCGATGGCGTTGTTGGCCCCTAGCACATCGGCTTCGAGCTTGATGGCGCGCTCCTGGCTCATGCCGGGTATCGACACCCGGGCGGCACCGGTGCCAAAGTGCAGATCACCGGTGCCGGGTTGAACCGTTACGCCAGGTATGCTCTGCGCGTCAGAGGTATTGCTGCATCCACAAACTACGCACATGTTGTCTTCCTTGATTGAGGGGGTGCCACATCTTATGGCTGTGAGTGCGAGCGCTGCGCGCCGCTACACTTTGTTACGCTAAAAACCCCGATTGATGCCAAGCTCTGTCATTGTGTTCCGGTTGCCACCTGACATTCGACACAGGCATCATAAGCAGCCGCCAGAATCCATGCGGATGCTGTGTCTTCTGCCGGCACCATGCGCAACGCCTGGGCCAGCGCGCCCTCAGGGTGAAAATTCCATTCGGTTGGGGCGACCACGCGATAGTCGGCCACTTTGCCGTCTGCGTCCAGTTGTACCCAGTGCAGTAACAGGCCGCGCGCCATCTCGACCCAGGCGATGGCCTGGCCGTGGCCGAGCTTCAGGGCGCCGCTTGAAAGTAATGCAGGCGGGTGGTTCTGCAGATGCGTCACTCTTTCATGGTCCGGTTTATTGGGGTCAGAGTCCAATGTCCACCCCCCTTCGGGGGTCCCTGGCGGGTGCTTCGCATGGAGATTGGAATCCGACCCCAAAAAACCTGCGTTGTGAGCGTGCTGAGCGCCGGTGGCGAGGTGTGCCGAATGACTTGTCCCGCCTCCCTCCGGTAGAGGGTGAGGGCGGATACTCACGTTGGCCAACTCGATCAGCTCCAGCCAGCGCGAGGCCAGGCGGGTCCAGGTGCTGGTTGCGGTGGCAGACGGTTGATCGCGCAGGCGGGTCCAGGGGCCGGTCTCGTGACACTGACCACGCCAGGTGGGGAACTGCGCAAATCCGTTCTGGGTGGCGACGTGTTGTGCCAGCTCGCTCAGTTGCGCGCTTTGGCTGAGCGTATCCCGGTCCAGTACCTCCAGCGCCAGCGCCAGCGCCAGCGTTGGCGGCGACAAGCGGCTGGCCAGCGCGTGGCAAGTGGCCAAAAAGCGTGCTGGTGGCAAGTCAGCCGCCCGGCTATGGCACCAATGCGCCAGCGCCTCGGGTGCCCGGTGTTGCGACAGCCAGTCGCCCAAGGGCTGCCGCAGCACGCGCTCTTGCAGCCAGGTGCGCAGCGCCAACAGGGTGTCCTGCATCTGCGCTTCGGTGAGCGCCTGGGCGGCCCGGGTCAGCGTCAGCGGACAGGTTTTGAGCCAGGCCAATGCTTCACTATCAATAGCTGGTGGCGCAATACTGTCAAGGGCTAGGGGCTGATTTGATGCATAACTTGTAGCCATGGCCAGATCAGGACGCTTCAGATCCAGCTGGGCCAGTTGTCGCGGCCAGTCCAGCGCCATGCTGCGCAAGTGGTCGCGCGTGGTTTCCAGTATCAGCAACAGTGCTGGCGGCTCTGGCAATTGTGCGTGATCTGGCTGGCATGCTGCGTTGAGTGCCAGGCGTGCGGCGCGCCGGTGCGCGTGTGAACACAGCGTGAACAGGGCCGCCAGCGTGCGCTCAAGCTGTTCGCCAGCTTGTCCACGCACCAAGCTTGTCAGCAAGCCCTGGCCCAGCACCGGGCGATGGCCGGTGATGCTGACTGCCCGCCCGGGATGCAGCGTGTAGCTGCCCGCCAACCCGGTAAAACCGCTCATGCCCGGGCACCCGGCGCGCCACCAGCGCTGCGGCCCAGCAATAAGCCGCGCCGGCTCGGCCCGGCTGGCGCGGCGCTGGCGAGCTCGGGTGCCGCCCGGTGCCACTGGTTCAACACTTCGTGCGCGGTGGCTTTTGCTGCGGCATGGTCGGCAACTTCAAACATGGGCGAATAGGGCGAGCAGGCTTCAAAAGCGCCGATTCTCATCTCGAACGAGCCAAATGTAGTCAACGCCGGTATTGCCAAACTGGCGCGTGGCTTTTTGGCGCACTGCCAGCACTTGGTCTGTGGCGGCTGCGTTGCACAGCGGCGTGACCAGCACCCCCTGCGACCCTTCAGGCTGCTGCGGCTCCGGCGCAAAACCCAATGCCAGGACTTTCAATGGCGGGTTTTTGACCGGCACGCCCTGCATGCGGGTATTGGCAATGGCGTTAAACAGCGCCCCCAGCGCGGCCATGGAACCGTGCTACGGCGCGACGCGCCGGGTGCGACTGGCCAGTTCATCGGCAAAGCGGCCTTTGGCTTGCGGGTAGATCAGCGTTTCTTCCAACACGATGTGGTCGTGGCAGAGCGACAGAAATACCTCGACGGTGTGCTGCAGTTCGGCCATATCGACCCAGTCTTCTCCCTCAGCAATGGCTCTGAGCATGGGTGCCAGCTCGACCCAGTTTTGCTCGATCCAGCCATGGTCTTGCTGCAGCGTGCGCACCGCATGGACCAGTTCGGCGTTGCCGCTGGCCAGCAATCCTGGAAACACATTTTTTTCCTCTTCGGCATGGTGCTCACGGGAGGTGCCGGAAAAAAAAGCTTCAATTTCGCAGGCCTGCTGGCGATATTCCGACTCATCGGCGTAGGCTTCAATCTGCTTTAGGACACTGGCCAGCTTTTCCAGATGCAGGTGAATCTGCTGGTGGCAGGCATCAAGCGCCTGGAATCGGTCGGGCTGAGGGCTAGGCTTCATACGTCACTCCTGTATTGGGATGGATTCAACAACTTGGTCAATACTATCGTATCGTCTATCGGGATCAGATGCTGCAAGTTGACCACCCAATCATGTATTTGAGGTAAATCAACAAATTTCACTATTTTGGAAAATGTGGCCAAGGGGCCCCTGTTTAAGGGCGTACCATCGCGCAACCTGTGGCAGGTGCGAGGTGCCTGCAAGCAGGGCAAGGAGACAACGTTGCAAGCCACCAACACCGCCAACCCGGCCTATTTCCACAAGGTCGTCGACTGCCAATGGGCCTGCCCGGCCCACACCCCCGTTCCAGAGTACATCCGCCTGATCGGACAAGGCCGCTACAACGATGCCTACATGATCAACTGGGTGAGCAACGTCTTTCCTGGGGTGCTCGGGCGGGTTTGCGACCGCCCCTGCGAGCCGGCCTGTCGGCGCGGACGGGTTGAGGAGAACAACGGTGCCAAGCCCGAGGCGGTGGCCATTTGTCGCCTCAAACGCGTGGCCGCTGACAACAAGGACGCGGTGCAAGACCGCATGCCGAGCATTGCGCCACCAAACGGCAAACGCATCGTCTGCGTGGGTGCCGGACCGGCATCGTTGACGGTGGCGCGCGATCTGGCACCACTGGGTTATGAGATCACCGTGTTTGACGGCGAGGTCAAGGCGGGTGGGTTCATTCGCAGCCAGATTCCGCGCTTTCGCCTGCCCGAGTCGGTGATTGACGAGGAGGTGGGTTACATCCTCAGCATGGGGGTGAAGTTTCGCAGTGGCGAGCGCATCGAGTCCATGCAAGCCCTCATGGCGCAGGGATATGACGCGGTGTTTGTCGGCAGCGGTGCGCCGCGCGGACGCGAGCTCGATGTACCAGGTCGCCAGGAAGCGGCGGCCAACATCCACATCGGCATCGACTGGCTGGCCAACGTATCGTTTGGCCACATCACCACCGTGGGCGAACGGGTGATCGTGCTCGGGGGTGGCAACACCGCCATGGACTGCTGCCGCTCGGCACGGCGCATGGGCGGCAAAGACGTCAAAGTGGTGGTGCGCAGCGGCTTTGAAGAAATGAAAGCCTCGCCGTGGGAGAAAGAAGACGCGCAGCATGAGGGCATCCCGATCCTGAACATGCATGTGCCCAAGTCGGTCGAACATGTGAACGGCCAACTCACCGGCATGACGTTTGAGATCGTGCGCGCCGAATATGATGCCAAAGGCCGGCGCAGCCTGATTGCCACCGGCGAGCCCGATGTACATCTGGCATGTGACACGGTGCTGGTGGCGATCGGTCAGGAGAACTCTTTCCCCTGGATCGAGCGCGACTGCGGCATTGCGTTTGACCAATGGGGCTTGCCGGTGCTCGACGAGGGCAGCTTCCAGTCCAGCATCAAGAACGTGTTTTTTGGCGGTGATGCGGCCTACGGCCCGAAAAACATCATCACCGCGGTGGCGCACGGCCACGAGGCGGCGGTGTCGATCGACCGCCTGCTGCATGGCGAGGATCTGACGCGACGCCCGGCACCCAGCACCAACCTGATGTCGCAGAAGATGGGCATCCACGAGTGGAGCTACCATAACGATGTGTCGAACGATGTGCGTTTTGCCGTGCCGTGGGCCAAGGCCGAGACGGCGCTGGCCAGCATCAAAATCGAAGTCGAGCTCGGCTTTGATGCCGCCACCGCCTTCAAGGAAGCCAGCCGCTGCCTGAACTGCGATGTTCAAACCGTGTTCAACCGCGCCACCTGCATCGAGTGTGATGCCTGTGTCGACATCTGCCCGATGGACTGCATCACCTTTACCGCCAACGGCGAAGAGTCGGAACTGCGCGGACGCTTGAAAGCACCGGCCACCAACCAGGCACAAGCACTGTACACGTCTGCCGAGTTGAAGACAGGCCGAATCATGGTGAAAGACGAAGACGTGTGCCTGCACTGCGGCCTGTGCGCCGAGCGTTGCCCCACCGGTGCCTGGGACATGCAAAAGTATCTGTTCAAGACCACCCAAGCCGGGCCGCGCTGTCGTGACCCGAAGCCGGCTGCCCCGGCCACCCTTATTGCCCAGGCGGAGGCCGCATGAAACGCATTGAAGCCATCAACGAATTCGTCATCAAATTCGCCAACGTCAATGGCTCTGGCTCGGCCTCGGCCAACGAGTTGTTCGCCAAAGCCGTCATGCGCATGGGCGTGCCAGTAAGCCCGCGCAACATTTTTCCCAGCAACATTCAGGGTATGCCAACCTGGTACGAAGCGCGTGTCTGCGAAAAGGGCTACCACGGCCGCCGCGGTGGGGTGGACATGATGGTGGCGATGAACCCGCAGACCTGGGATGCCGACATTGCCGAGATCGAATCGGGTGGCTATCTGTTTTATGACAGCACACGGCCCATGCCGGCCGCCAAGTTTCGTGACGACGTGCACACCATGGGTGTGCCGCTGACCGAAATCGCCAACAACGCCTACACCGACCCGCGGCAACGCCAGTTGTTCAAGAACATCATCTATGTGGGGGCGTTGTCGGTGCTGCTGGATGTAGAGGCAGAAGTTTTCGAGAAGCTCTTTGCCGAGCAGTACAAGGGCAAGGAGCGCTTGCTGGAGTCCAACATCCAGGCCCTGCATCTGGGACGCAACTACGTCAAGGAGCACATGCAGGCACCCTTGGGCATTCGGGTGCAGCGCGCTGACAATGTGGGCGACCAGATCTTTACCGATGGCAACAGCGCCTCGGGTCTGGGTCTGGTGTATGGCGGTGCCACCGTGGCAGCCTGGTACCCGATCACCCCGTCCACCTCGATCCCCGAGGCGTTCCAGAAATACTGCGCCAAGTTCCGCGTCGACCCGGTCACCGGCCAGCACAAGTTTGCCATCGTGCAAGCCGAAGATGAGCTGGCCAGCATTGGCATGGTGATTGGTGCGGGTTGGAACGGCGCGCGCGCCTTCACCGCCACCTCTGGCCCCGGCGTATCGCTGATGACCGAATTCATTGGCCTGGCCTATTTTGCAGAAATTCCGGTCACCATCGTCAACGTGCAACGTGGCGGGCCGTCAACCGGCATGCCCACCCGCACCCAGCAGTCTGACCTGCTCAGCTGCGCCTACGCCTCGCATGGCGATACCAAACATGTGTTGCTGTTCCCGCAAGACCCCTACGAATGTTTCACGCACAGCGCGGCCGCGCTGGACTTGGCCGAGCGCCTGCAAACCCCCATTTTTGTGATGCTCGACCTGGACATTGGCATGAACCAGCGGCTGTGCAAACCGTTTGATTGGGACGACAGCAAGGAGTACGACCGGGGCAAGATCATGACTGCCGAGGAGCTGGAGGCGGGCAAAGCCTTTGGCCGTTACCGCGACGTGGACGGCGACGGCATTCCGTGGCGCACCCTGCCCGGCACCCATCCCAGCAAAGGTGCCTTTTTTACGCGTGGCACCTCGCGCAACCCCCAGGCCATGTACTCTGAAGCCGGGGCAGACTACATCTACAACATGGAGCGGCTGCTGCGCAAGTTCATCACCGCGGCCACGCTGGTGCCGCAACCGATTTTTCACAAGGCTGCCGAGCCAACCAAACTGGGCGTGATTTATTACGGCTCCACGAGTCCGGCGATGCGTGAGGCACTGGATGTGCTTGATCGCAACGGGATCCACGTGGATGCCATGCGCTTGTGTGCGTTTCCGTTCCCGGACTCGGTCTCCGAGTTCATTGCCGCCCACGACAAGGTGTTTGTGGCCGAGCAAAACCGCGACGGGCAAATGCGCACCATGCTGATCACCGAACTCGAAGTCAATCCGGCGAAAATGATCCGGGTGCTGCATTACGACGGCACACCGATCACCGCGCGCTTCATTATCCGTAGCATTCACGACAGCGTGGCCAAGGAGGCTGTATGACTTTTATCGCCAAACCCCGGCTGCATCACCCCACCCTGCACACCAACAAGGTGGGCTACACCCGGCGCGACTACGAGGGGCGCATTTCGACCCTGTGCGCAGGCTGCGGACATGACTCGATCTCGGCGGCCATCATCCAGGCTTGCTGGGATCTGGACATTGAGCCGCACCGCGTGGCCAAGCTCTCGGGTATTGGGTGTAGTTCCAAGACACCTGACTACTTTTTGGGCGCTTCCCACGGTTTCAACACGGTGCACGGCCGTATGCCCAGTGTGCTGACCGGTGCCAACATGGCCAATCGCGAGCTGCTGTACCTGGGTGTGTCGGGCGACGGTGACTCCGCCTCGATTGGCCTGGGCCAGTTTGCCAACGCCATGCGTCGCGGCGTGCGCATGGCCTATATTGTGGAAAACAACGGTGTCTATGGCCTGACCAAAGGCCAGTTCTCCGCCACAGCTGATCGTGGCTCCAAGAGCAAGAAGGGCGTGGTCAACAGCGAAAGCCCGGTCGATCTGGTCGGCATTGCGCTGCAGTTGGGTGCCACCTATGTGGCGCGCAGCTTCTCGGGTGACAAGGCACAACTGGTGCCCCTGATCAAGGGTGCCATGGCGCATGGCGGCGCGGCCTTTATCGACGTGATCAGCCCCTGCGTCACCTTCAACAACCACGGCGGCAGCACCAAGAGTTACGACTATGTGCGCCAGCACAACGAGGCCGTGAGCCGCATCGATTTCATGGTTCCGGGCAAGGAAATCACCGCCGATTACGCGCCAGGCTCACTGGTGGAGGTGGAGCAGCACGACGGCAGCATGCTGCGCCTGCGCAAGCTGCACGCGGACTACGACCCGACCGATCGCCACGCCGCCATCGGCTACATGCAGACGCATGCAGCCATGGGTGAAATCGTCACCGGGCTGCTCTACATTGATTCACTGGCGACCGATCTGCACACCTCGCTCAACACCATTGCCGGGCCACTCAATGCCCTCAGCGCCAAAGAGCTCAATCCTGGCATGAAGGCCCTCGACAAGATCAACGCGTTGCTGCGTTAGGCACCCCACCTTACCAACAAGCAAACCACGGCCATTTGCGCTGCCCAAGGAATCCACCATGTCCGAACGTACCGTTTTTCAATCCATGGCACAGCGCCACGTGATCGGTGTGCTTCCCACTGCCACCATCTATACGGCGGCCTGCGTCATGACGCGCAACAACAGTAGCAGCGTGCTGGTGATTGACGCGACCAACACCATGCTGGGGATCGTCACCGAGCGAGACATGATCACCCGCGTGCTGGCCAAAGGCCAGGACCCCAATCAAACCCCGGTCAGCGCGGTGATGACGCGCAGCCCACATTGCGTTTACCCCGAGACCAAGGTGGCTGACGCGGTACTGATCATGATCGAGCGTGGTTTCCGGCATCTGCCGGTGGTCACAGCCGATGCCAACAAGATTTTGGGGGTCTTTTCGGTGCGCGATGCGATGCCGCGTGAAGTCAATGCAGCGGTGAGTCTGGCCGAATTCAACGAGCAGGTCAACGACGCGCTGGGATAAGCGCAGGCATCAAGAGCAACGCCCCAAACGCGCCAATTCCATTTCTAAATCATTTGTGTCTAGGCGCGAAGCCGCAGGCAGTGCTGACGCTTGTCCCAATGCATCTTCAGATGCATTGGGAGGACCAAATATCCCATTTTTGGCGGCTCTGACGGGCGCACTACGTCCTTGCAATCCACTCGTTTAGCTGGCTAAACTTCGCGTCTTGTGCCTAGACACATATGATTTGGCAATGGAATCAGGAGTTTGGTATGGTGATGTCTCTGAGAATGATTGGTGCGCAGCCATGGACTGGTTGCTCGTAGGCCATGACCACATTCAAAAAGTTGGCAACGCGTCACCCCCAAATATTCGTTTGGATCAGGGCTTTGCGCAATTCCGTGTTGGTCGCAAAGTCGCTGTCGGCCCGATTTTTGAACGCAGACATGACCTGAAAGTGGCACAGCGGCTGTCGATCAGGCTTTGACATGGCTCAAGAAGACTGATCAGGTAGGCACCTGATGCCGCCCTAACAACTTATTTAATAGCAGGAAACGCTTTACTTAAAAGGGCTTTAGCCCAATTTTCAATGAATCGCTGCCGCCACAATGATGCAGATGCCCAGCGACATCGCGGCCACCACCATACCCAGCGCCTGGTTCTGCTTTTCAACAATTTCTTCCCACAGGTTATACGGTGTGATTCTGTCGATGATGATGAAACACAGCCAGAAGATGATCACACCCATCAGGGCAAACACCAGTGAGCCCAGCAAAACGCCCGGTTTGATCCATTCCATACCCATGCTGATCTCCTTCAAAAATGTAAACAGGTGCAGTGCGTCATTTGTGCCCGCCACCACTTGAAAAACCACCAAACGAACCGCCCGAGCTGCGGGAACTTGAGGACGAGCAGTTTTCCACCGCCGGGTCGCAGTCCGAACAACGACTGACGATGATGGAGAACAAAACCAGCAGCAAAAAAATCACGATCACGGTGCGCACACTCATTGCCGCGCCGGAACTGCCCGGACCGACATCACTGCGCTTGAGCAGGTCTTGCTTGTCTTCGAGTTTGAACGCTTTGACAACCGCTGCACTGTCAATTTTCTTGCCCACCGACCAGACCACCTCGGTATCTGACTGTTCCATCGACAACAGCTCAGCACCGCTGGCAAAGTCGCTATTGGTCGTGGTTTGTCCGCGCGTCACCTGCCAGTAAAACTCGCCCAGGGTGTAAGTGGTTTCAGCCTTGTAGCTTTCTTTGAGCTGGTAGTGCTTGCCCAGGTAAGTGGCAGCTTTACCGCCTTTTTGCAGCACCGGTGCGCCGGTTGCGGGTTTGACCACACTCCAGCCCTCGGTCGAATCGACCAGAAAAGTAAAGCCGCGTTTCTGGTTGTAGAGCAGGTACTCTTCCCAGCCGAACTGCTCGTCCGGGTCACTCGGATCGGTGCCGATGCGGTGCTGGAATCCCACCACCTGCCAGGCGGCACCCTGCAACTGGCCGCTGCGGCCCAACGGGATCAGCGGCTGCACTGGCTCGTCCTGCAACGCGTGTTTGAGCTCACCGCCGATGCCCTGCGACACATCGATCAGGCTATTGCAGGTGCCGCAGGTCACGCTCTGGCTGCTGGCCAGGGTGATGGCCACGGACGCGCCGCAATTGGGGCAGTTGAACTGGCGGGCACCCTCGTTCTTGACCGAGTCATCGCGCAGGCCAGTGAGTTGCAGCGCCTCCAGTTCCACCGGCTCACCCAGCGTGGTGACGGGCGGCTGGGTGCTGTAGTCGATGCTCAGCACCTTGCCGCTGGCAGGCGCACCGGATGCCTCGCCCGCCGGAGCCACACCCGGTCCGAGCTTGCTGGCGATGATGCTGGCGCCCTCGCTGCCCGAAGGTACGGAAACCTCATCGGTTGTTGGCGCGGCAGCCATGCCCTGGCTGCGCAGCTCCACCATGGCAAAGGACTCACCCAAGGGCGGCAGGCGCGGCAGCTCGCCCTGCGCCGACAGCAGCATCACCTGCTGGTTGGCAGCAACACTGAAAGACGCGCCATTGATGACAACGCTTGCACCCAAGCGAAAGCGCTCGGCTTCCGGCAATTCGCGCGACATGGCCTGCGCGGTCGCAAACACATAAGCACCGTTGTCTTCACTCAAATAGGCACTGCTACCGTCAGCCAGCACCGCGTAC
>JFJP01046628.1_pt1 | contig 10812 bp, 7 predicted proteins | sample 431651 | NCBI WGS metagenome assembly JFJP01 (sample SAMN02602958, study PRJNA72255) | Microbial mat metagenome, whole genome shotgun sequencing project. | biome: fresh water; feature: sink hole; material: water; isolation source: purple microbial (photo- and chemosynthetic) mats found in...
GGACAAACCGGCAGAGAGCTTAGTTTGATTCTTACCGAAATGGAAAGACGCAAAAGACTTCCGGCTGTAATTAATTAAGAATTAGGAATTAAGAATTAGGAATTAGGAATTAGGAATGAATAATTTCTAATTCCTAATTCTTAATTCCAAATTCTAATTCCCTCCATAAAAAGGATTTCCTGCACGCCACGATTTTACTGCATTTCGCCAACTTGCCGAATATATATTGTTTCTCAAAAGCTCAAAATGATTGGTAGAAAACTGATGGTCGCGCTTGTAAAAAGTAAAGGCAAGCGTTTCTGCGCTTTGTGTATTGCCATAAATCCATTTTTCTTTCAAATGATTCTTTTGAATTACTTTGGGAGGTCCGTAAATAATGTAAATCATTCCTCTATCTGTGCGCCAACCTTCGGTGTAGGACGTAAAATAATTGTTGGCAAGTACTACACGTGTGTAGAAAATTTTAATCAATTCACGTGCTTTTTCCTTATCGCCTAAAGCCAAACTAAGCCAAAACTTATCCAAGGCGTATTTTGTATTTGTTACATTGGAAAGCTTACCAAACTCTTGCTCTGACACTAAATACCTGATAGGTTGGAGCATATCTTGGCTGGTTTTGACGCGAGGATAATATTTGTTTTGAAATGTAAAAAGCGTAAGTCCGTTGTGGGTTGCGGTATCTTTTGTATATCGATACATTCCTTTGGTTTGTTGCATCAACAAGCTATTTGCTCGGGCATTCAAAAGATAAACCGTATCAGGCTTAGGACTAACAAGTTCTGGCTGAGTTATCGATGCCGGAGGTCGGGGTAGTGGATAGGTATAATCGAAATATTCTACATACAAAATAGAGTCTTGTAAAAAATTTTCGGTTATCTTGAAGTATTCATTGTCAGCAAAATATGTTTTAAAAGCAGGCACGCTTGTATGATTGAGCGAAACTAAATAGTTCTGTCCTGTATTTTTTTGTGCATTTTCGATGTCTATATACGAAACGGTAAATTTTTGCTTCAATAAATCATTGTAAATAATGTGAAGCGAATACGTTACTCCAGGTTCGGTATTAATAGTCATTTGAGCAATAAAAACATTTTCGTAAGGCTTTAGCTCTACATCGTAACTAAATCGTAGGGTATCAACCAATGTACGAGTGTCGTTTTCTATTTTATACAAGTTCAACGCAAATTGTACTTTGCCTCTATTTATTTTGTCGGTATTTGCATCATTGATTAAAATCTCCGATTTATAAACTTTTGCAACAATAATACTTGTTTTTTCATCGCGCCTAAAAATATGATAGCTAGGGTGAAGTGAGTTAATGGTGGGATTGTAAATTGCAGCTACGTTGTTCAGTTCGTTTTCGGGCGACTGAGTTTGAACATAGTACGGCAAACAAGAATTAGCGAAAGCCAAAATTCCCAAAATAAAGAAAAGTTTATTATAATAACTCAATTTCATTGGCGTAAAATACTATTTTTTTATAACAATATCTTTCGATAATTCTACTGTTTGAAAATCGTCTTCTATTTCTACTTCTACAATAATAGGCTCTGTTCCTGCCGGAATTACTAGGTTTTTAGAATATGCAAAAATTTTGTATTTTCCTTTTTGCAAATTTCTAAAAATAAAACTTCCATCGTAATTTGTTCTAGTGCGTTCGCTGTAAATATCATCGTCGCCATAAATAATGTAAACATCTTCTTCGGGTGCATAATATTCTTTTAGAAGATAAGTCATATCGGCATTATATTTATTTACATATATTTTCCCACGTATTTCGCTTGTACCGCCTTCGCCTGCTTCTTTTTCGCAGCTCATAAAACTTACTGCTATCAATAATAAAAAAATAATTCTTTTTGCCATGTTTCCAATAATTTTCAGTTTTTATTTAAAATAATGCTTCACAAAAATAGTATTTCTTATTCAATAAAAAAAAAATACGCCTTCAAATATATTTTTTGTGAACTGCGATAAGTAGTCATTCGCAGTAATGTTTAACGATTCCTGTTTTTTTTGATTGATATACACTATTTTACAAAAAACACGAATGTCGTTTTTTTTCTATTGATGTACTTATTCTTTAGTGAATAAAATATCTTATGACTACAATTAATAGTTCGTTAAGCTTTGCCAAAGTTGCAGTTTGTAAATTGCTAAATAGTTAATTATCTGCATAATAATCAGAATAAGTAAACTTTGGCAAAGTTGTGTTATTTAATTCATTAGAAAAAAATTAACGAAGTATTGTACAATGGAATTGCAAAAAAATAGAAAATACGAAATTTGTTTGATGTTGAGAAGCCTTTTTTAAGGCAGGCAGGGCTGTTTCGCAAATCATTTTATATTTTGGCTACATTGATTCTACATTCTTTATTCGTTAAATAGATTTTTTTAAGCATGAAACAAATCCTCAAAATGTTTCAATTAATAAAAAATAAAATGCAGTACATAAAAAATAAGATGCAATTGATTTTAAACTTTTAAAAATCGTCATCATTTGGTTTTTAGTGCGTAACATTTGTTTAAAAATCGTCATCATTTGGTTTTAAGTGCGTAACATTTGTTTAAAAATCGTCATCATTTGGTTTTAAGTGCGTAGCATTTGCTTAAAAATTGACATCATTTGGTTTTAAATGTGTTGCATTTGGTTAAAAGTGTGTTGCATTTGGTTTTAAGTGCATTGCATTTGTTTTTTTTTGTATTTTCTTCAAAAAAAAGAGTACTTTTTTGTTGAAATATCAGGCTAAAGTTATTTTTCGTTGTTTTTTTTATCTTTAAAAATAAATAAACAGCTATTTCTTTTTATTTCGTTTAATAAATTTTAATATTCACGTTTTGGTGTTAAATAAATGTTTGAAATTAGTTTATATTAAAATCTTTATTTTTTCTTTGTGTTCTTAGTGTTCTTCTTCGTGTACTTTGTGGCTAATTGGAATAATTATCAACCACGAAGAACACAAAGTTAAATCACAAAGAACACTAAGAAAAGTATAAACTAATTTTGAAAACTTACTCATTTACTTATTTTGATACCTAAAATACTTTTTCAAAGGTAAAAACTTTCGCAAAGGAGTGACTAAAAAACACTCTCTAATTAGAGTGAAAAATAGACAAACTATAAGTTTTTCATAATTACTTCGGTAGAGTTTGCTTTCGAGAACATTTGTTTTGCTACTTTACCAATTAAAGCTTCGTTGATTGATTGTACGATTTTTTCGTACTCGGCATCATTCGTGAAAGGAGCATTTGTTTTGAGAGTTTGGTTGATGGCTTCCATCCAGAAATTGTTGTCGGTTACCATTTCTTTTCTCATTTTAATAAAGTTTTGCTTTATTTCGGTCAAATCTTTTGCAACTACTTTTCCATTTTTCAAGGCTTCTATTTCTTTCCACACAATCGAAAGTAATTTGTCTTGTTTTGCAGGGTCGCAATCGAAACGCAAGAATAAGCTAAATTCTTCTTTTGGAACAAAGGTCAATTCGCTTCTTACGCCTACACCGTAGCTTCCACCTTCTTCTTCTCTAATGGTTTCGAGGTAGCGTTTTGAAAGTAATTGTTCTACTGCATTTACACACAAACGATTTTGTAAGTTGTATTTCATTTCGCCGTTTAAGTTTACATAAACAGTCGATTTTGGTACTTCCATTGCTTTTTGGAAATGCAATTTAGAAGCTCCTTTGACAGGGCGCAAGTTGTGGTCGGTGAATTTCTCAGTTTTTCCGGTACTTGCTATGCTACCAATGTATTTTTCAATCAAAGGAAGAGCTGTTTTTTCGTCCATTTTGCCTACAAACACAAAGGTAAAGTCGGCAGCATTGTTGAAACGGCTTTTGTAAGTTTCTTCTACTTTTTTGAAATCTACTTTGCTCAAGAAATCTTGGTTGAAATACCAAACACGTTTGCTGCGGTTTGTATTAATGGCGCTGGTGCTATCTCTAAAAGCTTCTACTGAATTGTTTTCGCGTAGTTTTGCATAGTTAGCCCATTGTTCGAGTGTAATGTTGTACATATCTTTGTCGAAACGAGGAGATTCAAAAGCAAGGTAAGTTAATTGCAACAAAGTTTCGAGGTCTTTCATGCTCGATGTTCCGTTGAAACCTTCGTTAAGTTCGGCAATGTAAGGATTGATGCGAACGGTTTTTCCGGTAAGCATTTTTTCCAATTTGGCTGCATCAAACTCGCTTATACCTGAGGCTTTGGTCATGCTAATGGCTGCATCGGCTGAAGCAAGGTTTTCTTGGCTAATCAACGAACGTCCGCCGTAGCTGTAAGCTTGGAATAATACTTGGTCTTGGTTGTGCTCGGTTGGCATAAGTACTACTTTTGCGCCATTGCCCAAAATATAACCTTTTGCTCCGGCTATTCCTTTTACTTCAAAATTGCTTTTTACTTTAGAGCCTGTAAGTGCTTTTGAAATCAACGAACTTTGAGTATTGTCTTCGGCATACGCTTCTAGGTTTGCTGCTTTTACTTTGGTTAGAACCGATTTCAAATCGTCTTCGCTTGGCAAAATGCTTTTGTCTTTTTCAGGACCTGTTACCATTATCACGCGGTTGTGGTCTGTTTGTAAACTTTTTGCCCAAGTATTTAGCTCGCTAAGTTGTATCGAATTGATTACATTTTTTGCCAATTCTATTTCTTTGTCGGGGCTCAATAAAGGTTCTGCTTCCAAAAAGTTGCTGGTTATTTGGCTAGCCCATTGGTCGTTGTTTATTTTGTCGCGTTTGTTGTAAGCTGTTTGATACTCGTTGAGTAAAAACATTTTAGCGCGTTCTAGTTCCGATTGAGTAAAGCCAAAACGACTAACTCGTTCTATTTCCGACATCATTTCTTCAAACGATTCTTTTCCCTTGCCTTCTTTAGGCGAAGCATTCAAATAAAATACCGAAGTAGTTCTGTTCATAGAAAAGAAACCTGCAAACAAATTAAAACTGTTGCTGTTTTTGCTTTGAGTCAGTTCTTTGAAGCGATTGCTTATCATGTTTTGATACATTTTTTGCATTATATCTACACGATAAAAATTATCATCTTTCACTAAAGGTTGGGCTTTTTTATAAATCAACGCAACTGCTGTGTTCGTAGATTCTGGGTCAGTAGCCTGAGTATAAAGGATTTCTTTATTTTCGGGAACGTAGTAATATTCTCTTTTGGCAGCATCTTTAGCCAATGGAATAGCCGAAAAGCGTTCTTTTATTTTAGCTTCTACTTGGTTTACATCTACATCGCCTACTACAATTACAGCTTGCAAGTCAGGACGATACCATTTTTTGTAATAAGCACGCAGCGCGTCGTATTTAAAATTTTTGATTACGTCCAAGTCGCCAATTACATCACGCACAGCGTATTTAGAGTCTTTGTATAGCGTTTTTGAAGTTTGTGAGTTGATTCTGAAACGTGAATTTCTGCGAGTACGCCATTCTTCTTGAATCACACCGCGCTCTGAATCTATTTCGTTTTCTTTGAGCAACAAATAGCCCGACCAGTCGTGTAGCACCAAAAGGCAAGAATCTACCAAGCCGTTTCGGTCGGTAGGTACGCTGCTAAGGTTGTAAACTGTTTGGTCTTGAGCAGTGTAAGCATTGATGTCGGCACCAAAGCGCACACCGTTTTTTTCCAAGAAATTGAGTATTCCTTTTCCTTCAAAATGTTTTGTTCCGTTAAAAGCCATGTGCTCAAGGAAGTGAGCCAAACCATTTTGACTGTCTTCTTCTAAGATAGCACCTACGTTTTGTGCAAAATAAAAACTAGCTCTGTTTTTTGTTTCTTCGTTGTGAAGAATGTAGTAAGTCATTCCGTTCTCTAACTTTCCGTATTTAATGCCTTCATGCAGCGGAAAAGTTGTGCTCATTTGCGCAAATGCACTTATTGCCAAGAACTGAATAAGTACCAATAGTTTTAGTTGTTTTAAATTCATTTTCTTAAATTTTTTTTTAATGAAAGGATTTTATTGTATTGAGGTAGATAACAAATTGATAGCGTAACTTGATAGTGACCGAAATTCTAAGAAAAGTAAAATTACGCAATTTCCCCCAAATTCTAATAACAAATTGTTACATTGTTAAATTGTTCAATTGTTATTTTATCATAGTAAATTGGTTGTGGAAATAAATAACTTAAACGTCGGCAAATGTATAAAATGAGAGTGAACTATGCAAAGGTATTTTTTCACAAAGTTTGATTTGTGGAAAATAAATTTGATAAAATAACTCAATATCAGAAACTTGAACAAATAAAATGCAGAAATGTTTTAAAACACATAAGCTTTAGTGCTCGTTTTAAGAATTGATGTTATTTTATCTTTTCTTTTATTATATGTAGTAATAATTTATTCTTTTAGTTGTCGTACAAAATGCGCCAATACTCTTACACTGTCGAGTATTTGGCTATCAACTGCAATTCGTTGAAATGCTGCTTTGTGCTCGTTGCCAACAGTTTCAATTTCTTTTTGTAATCCTTGTTTGGTATTTGCAATAAGTAACTCGGTTTTTTTTGTGGTTTCTTCGGCAGTAGTTTCTATTTTTTCAAAATGCAGGTTTGTTTCTTTTACAAACAGGTCAATGTCTTTGCGCCACGAAGGCTTATCGTCCTTGTTGGCAAGCATATCGTCGAGTTTTTTCAATGTTTCTTTGATGGTTCTAATGTCGCCCAGAAGTTCGTTAATGTCTTGTCTTGGGTATCTAAACTCCTCGCGAATAGAGGCTAAACGTGTTTGAATGTATTCATACGAGCGCATGGCAGGGCGCAAAAAAGCAAGCAATACCGCCAAAATTGCTCCCACATAGCCCACCGGAGTAATGCTAAAAACAGCCAAAGCATACAGCCCAATTGCCGAAACTACGTGCAGCAAAATAGCAATAAACAAAGACCTTTTCACAATGCGGCGAGCAAACTCAAGGCTAGACTCTATCACTAAAATGTCTTTACGCTTCGATATTTCAGCTTCGTCGAGTATTTCTCGTGCTCTAAAATGTGCATTCCACGGCACTGTAACTATTGCAAACAGCCACATTACAGCTAAAATACCTATTAGCCAATCCATGAAAGTTCCCACTGATATTCCTACCAAAGAATATACGCCGTACAAAGTAAGAATTAATACAAATCCGGCTACAAAAAACCAAATAATTGATTTCATACGCATTGTTTTTTATCGTTTGCTTAATTTTAATTACACAAATAACGTTTTTTTTTAGGATATTTAAAAATTTATCGTTCTTTTTTTTTCTTTCAAAAGATAAAAATGTAACTTTGTATAAATTCAACGAATTAAATTCCAAACGAAAGAGTGTGTTTTTGGAAGGTATTTTGAAATTTCTTAAATAAACTCTATTTTTGCATTATTCTATTTTAGCAGAAGTACAGTTTATTTTATTCTGAAAATAAAGAAGATTCATTTTTCAAACAAATACTATTTTTTTATTAATAAAGCACAAATAATGTACAATTTATTAATATCTATTACACAACAAATCATTAAATTAGCTGCCTTGTTCAATGCAAAGGCAAAACTTTGGCGCGATGGGCAGGTTTCGCTCTTAAAACAAATAGAGCAAAAAGTAACCAAAAACGAATCAACTATCTGGTTTCATGCCGCTTCGCTTGGAGAGTTTGAGCAAGGACGACCTGTGATAGAAGCTATAAAAGCAAAATATTCGACTTATAAAATTGTATTAACCTTCTTTTCGCCTTCGGGCTACGAAGTTCGTAAAAATTATCAAGGAGCTGATTATGTTTTTTACTTGCCCATAGATACTTACCAAAATGCGAAACAATTCATAGAACTGATTAACCCAAAGTTTGTTGTGTTTATTAAATATGAATTTTGGAAAAACTATTTGCACCTTTTGCGCTCAAAGAATATCCCTATTTATTTAATTTCTGCTATTTTTAGCAACAATCAACTTTTTTTTAAGTCTTACGGTTTTTGGTATCGAAAAGTACTCGGTTATTTTTCGCATATTTTTGTGCAAGATGAAGAATCGGAACTACTTTTAAAAAAAATAAACATTACCAACGTAAGTATTGCGGGCGATACTCGTTTCGACAGAGTATTTGAGATAGCTCAAAGTGTGAAAAGTTTTCCGATAGTTGAGGCTTTTGCCAAAAATAGCCGCGTATTGATAGTAGGTAGCTCTTGGCAAGCCGACGAAGAGATTCTTTTTGAGCATCTTAACAATGCTGCACCCAAAGTAAAATACATTATTGCGCCACACGAAGTGCATACAAGTAACATAGAGCGAATTGTTAAAAGCATAGAAGCCAAAGTAGTACGCTATTCGCAAGCCGAAATAAATACCGTAGCCGAAAACGATGTATTGGTGATAGATAATATAGGAATGCTTTCGTCGTTATATCAATATGGTTCAATTGCTTACATAGGAGGAGGCTTTGGAGTAGGCATTCACAATATATTGGAAGCTGCCACTTTCGGAATGCCGGTTATTTTTGGCACAAACTACAAACGATTCAAAGAAGCAGTAGAATTAGTTAAGCTTGGTGCGGCTTTTTCTATTGCCGATGTCTTTGAATTTGCCGACTTGTTCGATAAATTGATAACTGATGAGCAATATCTGAAACAAACTGGGCAGCATGCTCAACAATTTGTTTCAGATAATAAGGGTGCGACTCAAAAAATTATGGCTTATTTGAAGTTGTAGTTTTCTTTGTTTCGCGCAATTCTTCGCGTTGTTTTTTTCTCAATTCGGCTTCTAACTTCTTGGGATTTTGTGCGTAACGTTTTTGCAAATCTTCTTTTACATAAATCATTAGCAAATCAAAATCTTTTTGAGTAATCAACCTTCCGTTTTTAATAGGTATAATTTCTTTGAGCGGAAATTTATGATTTAATTTAAAACTAACTTCATACAATTGCGACAAAGGCACGCCTTCCGATGTTTTAACCTCAATATTAATCTCTTGCGCCTTTTCATTGTGCGAGGATTGCGAAACTAACCAAGGTTTTAAGGTAGAGCCAATTTCTAAGTTGCGTTGTTTCAAAACCTTTGCATTGGGTAGTTTCACGTCGTTTGTCCACCAAATATCTTCTACGGCTTTCATAGCGGCGTAGGTTTCTTCGTCGGTTTCTACCGCTTTAAGCTCAATTAGTTTTTCTTTGAGCAAAATGGTCATCGCTTCTTCGTAAGGCAAATTGCTTTGTATGGCTTTTATTCCAATAAGAATACCTAATAAATTTGAATATGAATCTTCGATGGAAAAGCTCGAATAACGCTCTGGTACAAAAGGCAAATACGATGCTCCAAACCAAGTAGCTATTTCGTGCCAAATTGAAAGGTCGTAAGTAATGCGTCCGGCAAGCAAAACGGCATCAATGTCTTCTAAGTCTTCCGGTATTTTGATGGTAAGCGTTTTGCGTCCACCCTCGTAGCCTATTTTTTGCACAATGCGTCCTTCTTCTTTTTTGCTCAAAATGAGCGAGTAAAGGTAAGCAGTCCAGTCGGCTTGGTCGCGTAAATGACCCAAGTCTATGAAGCCACCTAACTTTGTGTAAATGATTCCATTTGCTTCAAATCTGTCGCCTAAATATTTGTGGTTACCTATTTTATATAAACTGGTAATTTCGCTTAATTTTTTTAGAGGCATTCCAGTAATTCCTACTTCTACTCCAAATGAGCAACAGGTACGAATAATGCGTGGTGGAGGCGAATTTAAGTCTTTTACTGTCAATAAAGGTGCTTTTGCATACGAACAATTCGCAGCAAATACTCCGGCAACAATAATAACAATTGAAATGAGGTTTGATATTCGTTTCATGGGATTGTATTTTTTATCGGTTTATTTTTTTACGTGTAGTTTAAATCCGTTTTTAAGAACAAAGCGGGTGCAAAGATACTGTTTCTTTTGAGATTTTAATCTATAATAATAAAAAATATCCTTATTATTTGTTAATTGTTAAGTTGTGGAATTGAAAAGTTAGAAAATTGTTAAATTATTAAGTCAATGTTGCCTAAGTAAAGGATTTAATTGAATGCAAGTGATTTAAACTTGTCAGATTTTGAAAACTTGACCGGTTTCTGAAAATTTAACGCTAGCTCCTTTTTTCCGAATCTAGCGCATTTGCGAAGGGACTTGAGCGCATTTTGCAAGTTTTTTAGCTGTTTTTTTGCTTTTTTGAAATATTAAGTACAAAAGAAAAAGCCAGCATTTTAGCTGGCTTTTTTTTTATAACTAACTGTCGGTATATATGCCGACAGCTAATTAGTTTTGAGTTTAAAAACAGACTTCTAATTACTTATAAGCTTCTATTAAGATGTTTAATATTTTAATAGCAGCCGTAGAAACCGAAGTTCCGGGTCCAAAAATACCTACAACGCCAGCATCGTAAAGGAATTGATAATCTTGTGCGGGAATAACACCTCCGGCTATAACCATGATGTCTTCACGTCCCAATTTTTTCAACTCGTCCATCACTTGCGGAATGAGGGTTTTGTGTCCGGCAGCCAAGCTCGAAACGCCCAATACGTGCACGTCGTTTTCAACTGCATCTTTGGCGGCTTCGGCAGGAGTTTGGAACAAAGGTCCAATATCCACGTCAAATCCTATGTCGGCGTAACCTGTGGCAACTACTTTTGCACCACGGTCGTGTCCGTCTTGTCCCATTTTGGCAATCATAATACGTGGTTGGCGACCTTGCATTTCGGCAAATTGAGCAGCCAGTTCGCATGCTTTTTTAAATTCAGTGTCGTCTTTCGATTCCGAAGAATAAATTCCCGAAATAGAACGAATCACCGCTTTGTAGCGTCCGTGTACTTTTTCCATTGCATCAGAAATTTCGCCTAGCGAAGCACGCACTTT
>JFJP01019008.1_pt2 | contig 10811 bp, 7 predicted proteins | sample 431651 | NCBI WGS metagenome assembly JFJP01 (sample SAMN02602958, study PRJNA72255) | Microbial mat metagenome, whole genome shotgun sequencing project. | biome: fresh water; feature: sink hole; material: water; isolation source: purple microbial (photo- and chemosynthetic) mats found in...
TTCCACGCCTGGCTGCGCCGCTCGCCGAAGATCATGATCCACGGCGGCGGCCAGAGCCGCCGCCTCCCGGCCTACGCCCCCGCCGGCAAGCTCTTTACCCCCATGCCCGTCTGGCGCTGGGCCACCGGCCAGCGCATCGACCAGAACCTGCTCGACCTGCAATTGCCCTATCTGGAGCGCATCTTCGCCGGGGCTCCGCCATCCAGCCGGCTGATGATCGCCAGCGGCGATGTCCTCGTGAAATTCGCGGACCGCCTCCCGCCCATGCCGGAGGCCGATGTCATCTGTATCGGACTCTGGGGCAAACCCGAGGACGCGCAGCATTTCGGCGTGTTCTTCTGCAACCGCAAAAGCCCGACACAACTGGCGTTCTTCAAGCAGAAACCCTCGGCAAGCGAAATCCAGTACCTGGCCACGGATCACCTGTTCCTGCTCGACGCCGGGATCTGGATGCTGAGCGAACGGGCCGTCGACACGCTGCTGGCGCTCGGCAACTGCGCCGACACCAGCACACCGGGAATCCCCACCCGCACCTCCGACCCGTTCGAGCTGTATTCCGATTTCGGACTCGGACTCGGACAGTCACCGGTGCGCATACACCCCGCCCTGAATGCGCTGACCACCGCCGTGATACCGCTCGATGATGCTGAATTCTACCACTTCGGGCGCAGCGCGGACCTGATCCGCTCGTCGCTGGAACTCCAGAACCTCGTGCTCAACCAGCACCGGCAGCATTCCGCCGGTGTCAAGCGTCACCCGGATCTCTTCGTGCAGAACGCCCGCATCGAGCTGGAATGGTCACCGGAAAACCACCGCATCTGGGTCGAGAATTCCCATGTCGGTGCCGACTGGCGGTTGACCACGGACCATGTGCTCACCGGCATTCCACCGAACGCCTGGGCACTGGCGCTGCCGCCAGGCACCTGCCTGGATATCGCGCCGCTGGCGAAGAACCGGCTGGCCATCCGCTGCTACGGCATGCACGACGACTTCCGCGGGGCGCTCGGTGCTGCTTCCACGCAATGGCTCGGTGCCCCCGCTGCCGACTGGTTCGCGAAGCGCGGTCTCGCCATGGCCGATGCCGGACTCGATCCCGCTACGGATATCCAGCAGGCCGCGTTATTCCCCGTCCTGCCGCAAACGGCAATCGACCGCGACTTCCTGCAATGGCTCATCAATAGCTCGCCTACCGACAACGACAACGCCCGCTTCGCCGCACGCTACACCCAGGCCGAACGCATTTCCGCCCATGCGCTCGGCGACCACGCCGATCTCGACGCCCTCTACCGGCAGCGCCGCGCCTTCCAATCCGCCAGCCTCGACGCCCTGGCCCGCAACCACATCAACAGCGTCTTCTACCAGACCGACCTCAAACACCTCGCCCAGCGCTATGCCGCCAGCGGGGATTTGCAGCTACCGCCGCCACTGGACGAGGACAGCCGCGACATCATCACCCTCGCCCGCGACCGCATGTTCCGAGCCGAAACGCTGCGCCGACGCGGCGGCACCGACGACTGGCAGCGCTGGGAACGCGACGCCTTCGCGCTGCTGCGCCGGGCCGTGCTGGAGCCGGTGCTCACACAGAAGGTACACCCCCGCAGCGATACCGCGCCCGACCAGATCGTCTGGGCCCGCTGCCCGGTGCGCCTCGATCTGGCTGGCGGCTGGACCGATACGCCGCCCTATTGCCAGCTTCGCGGCGGCAAAGTCGTCAACCTCGCGGTCAACCTCAACGGCCAGCCGCCGCTGCAGACATTCATCCGCCGCCACGACCAGCCCCGGATCATCCTGCGCTCGATCGACCTCGGCAGCGAGACACGCCTGACCACCTATGCCGACATCGCCGACTGCGCCATCGTCGGCAACGAATTCGCCATCGCCAAAGCCGCCCTGGCCATCGCCGGGTTCCACCCCGATTTCAACGGCCGCGCCTTCCCCACGCTCGAAGACCAGCTTCAGGACTTCGGCGGCGGACTCGAGATCTCCTTCGTCGCCGCTATTCCGAAGGGTTCCGGGCTCGGCACGAGCAGCATCCTCGCCGCCACCATCCTCGGGGCGATCAGCGACTTCTGCGCACTCGGCTGGAGCGTCAACGATATCTGTGCCCGCACCCTGGCCCTCGAGCAGATGCTCACCTCCGGCGGCGGCTGGCAAGACCAGTTCGGTGCCGCGCTGCATGGCGTCAAGCTGCTCACGACCACCCCCGGCATCGTCCAGACCCCGCAGGGCAAATGGCTGCCCGAGCACATGCTCGCCAGCGCCTTCAGCCAAGGCTTGATCCTGCTCTACTACACCGGCATCACCCGCATCGCCAAGAGCATTCTACAGGACATCGTGCGTGGCATGTTCCTCAACCACAAACCGCACCTGGCACTGCTCGACGAACTCGGCCGACACGCCGAACGCACCAGCGACATCATCCAGACCGCCGACTGGGATGGCCTTTGCCAGGCTATCGACCGGAGCTGGCAGCTCAACCAGCAGCTCGACACCGGCACCAATCCGCCCGAAACCCAGGAGATCCTCCGCCGCATCCGCGACTGGAATGCCGGAGCCAAGCTGCTCGGCGCAGGCGGCGGCGGCTATCTCATGATTTGTGCCAAGGATGCCGTAGCCGCCCAGGCCATCCGCAAGGAACTCACCACCCGCCCGCCAAACCCCCAGGCCCGCTTCGTCACCCCCGAACTCTCCACGACCGGCCTCCAGATCACCCGCAGCTAGGGGGGGGCGGTGATTGTGGCCACGCAGTGGCCACAATAGAGTTTAAAACTGGCAATTCTTTTACACTCTCGTTGCGACCGCTGGGTGGTCGCAGCGTCCCCATCCGTCAAACATGCGCGCAACCAGACAACAACGCTACCTCTGCAGCCTGCTCTACCTCACGGCCCTGACCGTTGTATCGCTGCTGCCATCCTCCGCACTGCCCGACGACATCCCCCTTTTCCCCGGTGAAGACAAGATCATCCACATCCTCATGTACGCCGGGCTGGCGGCACTGCTGGGCTGGACACTGGCCGACCGCCTTCGTTCGCCACGGAAGCTTCTTGCCCTTATTCTCGTTACCAGCACCTACGGCATCCTGCTCGAGATCCTGCAATACACCATCACCACCCGCAGCTTCGAGTGGTCCGACGCCATCGCCAACACCATCGGCACCATCGCGGGCACCTACGTCCAAACAATCCGCCATCTTCGCCCCGCCCGCTGATCGCACCCCTCTTACCCTCTCCCCGTGACCGCTTCCGGGTCACAGCCCACGTGCCGCCCGCCCCCTGCCCCCCCTCTTTCAGCATTTCTGCGTTTCTTTCGACTTTCCCGCATCGCCCTTCCCTGCCTCCCCGCGCCATTTGATTTCTGCGTTTCTTTCGACTTTCCCGCATCGCCCTTCCCTGCCTCCCCGCGCCATTTGAATTTCAAACCCCATCATCAACCCTAAAAACAACAAAAGAAGTGTCCCCATCCAAACCGCCACCGCCATCCCCCGCTTTCCCCAACCGCAACAACCGAAAAGCCAACACGCCGGCCAATTGAAGAATGAAGATACCCCACCATGACACTGGAGAAGCATATGCATCAGTATACGGCTATTGTTGAACATTGTACAGGGACCGATCTCTATGTCGGCTATATTCCCGGGCTACCCGGTGCGCACTCGCAAGGGAAAACCATGGATGAGCTATCAGCTAACCTCAGGGAAGTGCTTAGCATGCTACTCGAGGACGGCGAGCCCAAGATGGAAGCGGAGTTTGTTGGCACACAGAACCTGGTGGTGGCTTAGCGATGGGCAACATTCCTGTTTTAAAGCCCCGACTAGTCGTAACCGCACTAGAAGCACTCGGTTTTATTGAAGTACGCCAGCGCGGTTCTCACAAACAATACCGGCATGCCGATGGTCGCAACACAACCGTACCGTTTCACCAAGGCCGCGATCTTTCCCCGGTACTGCTCCGTCAAATCACAAAAGACATTGACGTACCCATTAACGATTTCTTGCGCTTTATCTGACGCACCTTAAACCTCCAACGAAGCACAAAGCACTAAGAACTGAGAACCCCAAGAACGCTGAACCCAGAACATAATCGAGACGAGCCCCTCCACCGAAAGAAGAATGGCGGGATGTGGCCTGAAAAGAACAATGACGAGACAACCAAAGCCAATGAACCAAATGTTAATTGTGAAGACTTGCCCCCGAGCCCCAACCGCTGGAAGTTGAGGACTGGGAATAACCCAGACAGAACGGGTCGTCTCTGAATGAGATTAGGGCACCCTGCACCCACCCAAAACGACCCTAATGTTGAATGTTGAGATGCGACCCCCAAGCCAAAGCCAACGCCAAGCCAAATTCAAGGAGATGAAATAGTGAAGCAACAAATCAAAATAGTCTGGCGCGCACTGGCTCACCGGATCAGAATCCTTTACCTGTCCCTGGGGTCAGGCGTCAAATGTCCCATCTGCGGCTGGACTGGAAGCGCCTTCTATAGGCATTCTTACCCGATGAAACCCGCTGACATATTCGTCTGCCCCAATTGTGGGTCATCGGAGCGACACAGATTCGCGTACCATGCATTGAAAGATACTCTTGTGAAGAACGCTGACAAAACACTCCACTTCGCGCCAGAACAGTTTATCGAGCCTTGGCTACGCTCAATTTCAAGAGAATATCTGAGCGTAGATCTGATGTCACCGTCTGCAATGGAACGTATGGACATAACCACCCTACAATTAGAGGATAACAGATTTTCCTTAGTGTGGTGCTCCCACGTTCTAGAACATGTTGAGAATGACCGCAAGGCGATGGCAGAACTTTACAGGGTTCTCCGTCCGTCCGGCATAGCAGTGATTATGGTGCCTGTCTATGGTGCCATAACGTACGAAAACCCCGAAGCGAGATCGCCAGAGGATAAGCTGAAGCACTTCAAGCAGGAAGACCATGTAAGGTTATACGGTCTTGACATTAAAGATCGTCTTCAAGAAACAGGATTTAAGGTAGATGTACTGAACGTATCCGACATTCCGATTGAAAGCGTTAATTTATTTGTCTTGGACTATCCTTCAACCAAGGAGATATTCCTCTGTACGAAACCAAAGGTTGGCTAACACGACAAGGGGTTGCTTATGCTGCCGGGGATGCCCCCCATACGACAACGCATCACCTTATACGCCTGCATCTGTGAACCGGCCAGGATTGTACTTTCTGCTTTCGTGGACTGCCATCTCCAACCCAAGCAAGTTAATTAGAGTCTAACCAATGAAGAATGGGGGGGGACTTGACCCCAACATAGCATGAGCATATCAAAAACAATCATCCTCCAGTTATGCCCTGGATTCGTTAAGCGAATGATTGTTGGCTTACTGATTTACAAACGACTATTCAGTGGTTTCAAATATGACTTTGATCGGTACCGAAAGCACTCCGCTGTCCAAGGGGCGTCCAACGCCGCCCACTTGGATGCGCGGATCACAGCACTATATCATGTGCTTGAAAAGGGCCTTTCCATGCCCGACCCTCGCCCGGGATTTGGCGAGAAGACAGCAGAACAACTAATCATTTCGATTAAACAGTATCTGGCGAGCGATTGTTCCGAAGATACAACTTGTGTCCAAAGCGGCTTATCTGCAATCCTGTCATACATTTCTTTTCGTAACAACGATGGAACGAACATATCACCTAATATTCTCAAGGAATGGACTGACATTGAAAAGCTCATCAAACAGCATCATCCATCGATAATCCTCAAAAAGCGCACGGATATCACCGCCACTGCGAACAAGCCCTTTGCGGGCTTCTCTGCAGGAAGGCATTCGATACGCAACTATGCAGACAAAACCATTGACGAATCTCTCATCATAAGAGCCGTCGAGATCAGCCAACGATCCCCCTCAGCCTGTAATCGCCAGTCCTCACGAATTTATTCCGTAAGTAGCACTGCCATCATTGAAGCGGTATTGTCGCTTCAAAATGGTAACCGTGGTTTCGGACACCTTGCAAAAAGAGTTCTGATTGTCACCGCAGATTTGCAGGCATTTATCAGCCCTTCGGAACGAAACCAAGCATTCATAGATGGTGGCATGTTTGCCATGTGCCTGCTTTACGCACTCCACCACCTGGAACTGGGTGCCTGTGCGCTTAATTGGTGTGCTCCCCCAGACAAAGACAAACAACTACGGAATCTCATAGGCATACCCGAATCAGAAGTAATTCTAATGCTTGTAACCGTTGGGCATATTCCAGACGAAATCAGCATCGCCAATTCGCAACGCATACCCATTGACCTCGTGTATTCACATCGTCCATAGCTTGATTTGCAAAATTCGACAAGCCGTTTAAGGTTATAACTTGATATCAGCATCTCGTATCGCGCTCAACACAGGCGTCACGTATTTACGGTCCATTCTGGGCGTTGGGTTTGCATTATTCAGCAGCCGCTGGATTCTACAGGCTTTAGGGGTCACGGATTTCGGTCTTTTCCAGGTTGTCGGTTCACTGATCGTATTCCTCTCCTTCTTCAACTCCGTGATGGCCAACAGTGCTGCCCGGCATTTTGCGTTTGCGATCGGAAAAGGCGACACCGAAGACGTCAACCGCTGGTTTAACACATCCCTGAATATCCACTTGATCCTGCCCGCAATCCTCATCGTGATTGGCTGGCCTGTCGCGGAATACGCCATCCGCAACTGGCTCACGACCCCCCCCGAGCGTGTCGAGGCTTGCGTCATCGTCTTTCGCATTTCACTCATCGGAGCATTTGTCAACATGTCTTCAATCCCATTTGTAGCCATGTTTGCCGCCAAACAGCGCATTGCAGAAGTGTCCATCTGGGACATGCTGCAAACCTTCATGGTCTTTGCATTAGCCTGGGTACTAACCCAAGTCTCCTTCGACCGATTACTGGTCTACGCCGCCGGTATGGTGGGAATCCACGTTCTGATAAACGCCATCAAAGTCGTCCGCGCACTCACTCTTTTCCCTGAATGCAGCTTACGCCTGAGAACGGGCATTGATGATAGACGGATCAAAGAACTCTTTCATTTTGCAGGCTGGAGCATGTTCGGGTGCGTTAGCCTTACACTCAGAAATCAAGGCTCCGCGATTCTCTTGAATATTTACCATGGCCCAGCATTGAATGCGGCCTTTGGGATCGCCCGCCAGTTATCCTCGCAGGCGAATCACTTGTCTGAAGCCATGCAGACTTCATTTGCCCCCGAAATTACCGCAAGAGAAGGTCGTGGCGAGCACGCTAGAGTGATGGCGTTATCTCACTTCTCAAGCAAAATCGGCAGCATCTTCGTTATGCTCCTTTCTATTCCTTTGATTCTAGAAATGAATTATGTCTTAAGCCTTTGGCTGAAGACCCCCCCTGAGCACACGGCAATCTTTTGTCGACTCATTCTTGTCACATTCCTTATCGACAGACTTACGGTCGGCTATATGATGGCCGTCAATGCGTGCGGTAAAATAGCGGCATATCAGGCGACTGTGGGCGGACTTTTGCTCTTGGGCGTGCCGATTTCCTGGCTGCTTTTGGGGCTAGGCCTACCTCCAGCAAGCTTACCAGCAGCTTTTATTATCACTTCAGCTCTAGCCACGTTTGCAAGAGTCATGTGGTTAAGCAGGCTGTTTGGAGAACCCATCATGCATTGGTTTACAAAAGTGCTAGTTCCATGTGCCTGTGTAGGAGGAATTTCGACAATAGGAGCGGGTGCTCTCATGCTTACACAAAACGAGTCATTTCTCCGATTTATTTTGACCACAGGGCTTAGTCTATTACTTACTCTTGCAACCGGTTGGGTTTTAGCTTTATCTGGAAGCGAAAGATCCTTCATATTCAAGTTGTTCAAGACCGCATTTCGAAGACTGATCTTTATAACGATACCTGCTACACAATAGTTGACCATGAACATGACCAGAAGCATGAAATTCGGCATATTAACGCAACCTCTTGGCCATAACTACGGTGGCATTTTACAGAATTATGCACTACAGGAGGCGTTGCGACAAAATGGGGTTTTGGCAGAGACCATCAACCTGACAGGGCTTGAAAGAAAGCGATCAGCTTCTGCCAGAACCGCCCTAAAACAAAGCGTTGTTTTATCGTTAAAGAAACTAGCGCGATCTCATGTCCCCGACGAAGACATCAGCCGTCCGCTTTTTGAATTCATCTCTCAGAACATACTGTTGACGAAGGCATACAAGGCTCCGATCCGGAAAGAACACATTGATGAGCATCATTATGATGGATATATCGTTGGCAGTGACCAAGTGTGGAGGCCATCCTATTCGCCAAATCTCCTAAACTATTTCTTAGACTTCACCCAGAACAGCCACGTAAAACGGATTGCATTCGCCGCCTCGTTTGGGAATGCAGAAGCTGAATATGACAGTAGGCTCTTGGAAATGTGCACACCGTTGATACGCGAATTCAACGCAGTATCTGTTCGTGAAAATACGGCCATATCTTCGTGCCAACATATGTTCGGCATTTCAGCCAAGCTTGTGTGTGACCCAACGCTCCTCCTAAGTCAAACTGACTACCAAATGATTATAGAGCGAGAGAGCACCTTGGCCGTACCGGAAAAACTCTGCGTGTGTTATTTCCTGAACCCCACCATCGAGAAGTGGGATTTTGCTTCCACGTTAAGTTCACAAATGAAATTGACGCCGACATCCCTGCTGCCAAAGTATTTTGCTAAATCACAGAAGGAAGAGGCTATACTCAGCCCATCTAAAATGCTTCGTGTTCCAGACTGGCTCGCGTTCATGGATAAATCGTCTATGATTCTTACCGACTCATTTCACGGAACCGTTTTTTCGCTGATTTTCAAAAAGCCTTTTTGGGTATTCAACAATCATGCTCGCGGCGCTGATCGAATACCAGGTCTTTTGGATTTTATCGGCTTAAGTGAGCGGATCCTGGATTCTAATCCTGAATATGCAAAAAAACGCATCGAGTGGAATGCACCAATCGACTGGGACAGGGTCTGGCGCGTATTGAATGCCTTTATATGCGAGTCTGATGACTTTCTAAGCACTGCGATCAAGTAGGTATTTTAGCTTATGGCAAAGCTCACGTTTTCAATTATCATTCCCTGCTACAATAGCGCCCAGTGGGTCACAGAATGCATAGACTCGGTTCTCGGTCAGGACTATACCGAAGTCGAGATCATTCTTGTTGATGACGGATCTGCTGATGCAACTGCGTCTATTTGTGCTCAATATGCTGCTTCAGATCCCAGAATCAAATTTATCAAGCAAGAAAACCAAGGTGTTGTAGCCGCCCGATATAATGGATATTTAGCATCTTCTGGTGATGTAATCCTATTTGTTGATTCGGATGACAGAGTCAAACCTGGTGCGCTTAGTGTGCTTTTCAAAATATATTGCGAACACGATGTTGATCTTGTTCGATTCGGTTTTGAGTACTGTGATGAAAATTGGAGTACTTACAAAACGATAGTCCCTCTATTGACGGAGGAGATTAATCAGCAGGCATTGTTCCTTCATTGTCGAGAGCAATTCACGAGTATTTCATCTTCTGCCATATTTGACAAAGCTTACCGGCGTAATCTTGTTGATAAAGTTTTCGCGCAATTAAAAGAAAAAAAGATCAGGCATTCTGAAGATATGCTTTTTTCCATATTTGCACTTGCGTACTCAAAGAACACTTTTTTCTTCGCACCGTCATTATACGCTTATTTGCAAAGGCAAGGCTCGGTAATCCACTCATATAACGCAACCGCTCTTGAAGATAAGAGGGTTTATATTTCGAGCCTGCACCAGCTTTACGAGCACCTCCCGATAGAATACCATTTCCGCATTGATCAGCTCATTAATCAGGAAGCCTATGAAGCTGTTGGATATGTTTTATCCAACTGTTGTAATTACGGAGAAGGTTATCACCATTTGATAGAGGTTATTCGTCAAGTAAGAATTTCTGAATTTTACAAAGAACAGGTCTTTTTCAAGAGCAAGCGATTAAAACCTCTTCTACGAGACTTATTAATCACGACGCCCTGCCTTTATGCGGGTATCATTTTTTCAAGGAAGCATTTTTCGCCCAAAAAATGATAACCCGACACTGAAGCTGCATTATGCGCACAACTCAATTCCTATTCTTCGACCTTGCAACCTCCGGACACCATGTGGAGTTCCTTTACCATGTCATTAGCTATCGGCTGCAGCACCCGGAGCTTGGCGAATTTATCTTCGTCACTTCCCCCGATTTCATCGAATGCGTAAAGCAACTCGATGCAAAACTGGACTTAGCCGGACACGGCGTAAAGATCGTCAATCCTTCAGATTCAGTCGTTGAGGCAATATCCAAGATGCGACCGGGAATTCGCTGCAATAATGCTGAGTTTGAAGTTTTTTGTGCGTTCGTCAGAGAATATCAGCCGCAACGGGCTTTTGTAATGTATCTAAATAAATATCAGCATGCCTTGGGCCGCCAGTATGCGCGCCGCCTAAACTGCGAAATCAGGGCGATTTTGTTCAACCCTCTGGGACCAATTGCCGGAGAACGGCTAGGCTTATTCACCGCCCTACGCAAGCGAATGCAAATCAGGTGGATGTTGCGCAACCGGAACTTGAAACATATCTACATCCTGAATGATGTAGACCGGGCGGATTACCTGAACCAAGTGTTTGATTCGCAGGGACTCTTTGCGTCCATACCCGACCCGGTACTCATTCTTCCCACCAGGTCGGGAACCGAGAATGCAGCGAGCGAGGTCTGCACCACGGGGCGATGTCGTTTTCTTCTTTTCGGCGCACTGTCGTCTCGCAAGGGGATTTTTATTGTCCTGGATGCCAT
>JFJP01012401.1_pt1 | contig 10810 bp, 7 predicted proteins | sample 431651 | NCBI WGS metagenome assembly JFJP01 (sample SAMN02602958, study PRJNA72255) | Microbial mat metagenome, whole genome shotgun sequencing project. | biome: fresh water; feature: sink hole; material: water; isolation source: purple microbial (photo- and chemosynthetic) mats found in...
CGGGCAGGGTGTCGTCAACTTCTTCGGGGGGGATATCAGCCAGTTTGCGATGCGCCGCAAGCAGGATGTCGCGCGTGTTGGTGCGCGCCATTGCCGAAACTTCCATCAATTCAACTTTTTGCTTTTTGAAACTCGCCTTGATCTTCTTCAGCCGTTCCTGCACATCGGGCTGGTCAATTTTGTTGAGCGCCACGATCTGCGGTTTGGTTCCCAGTTTGGTGTCGAAGAGCGATAACTCATTGTTGATCTGGCTGAAATCAGCCAGCGGGTCTTCTGAGAGTCCGTCGATCATGTGGATCAAAACCCGGGTGCGTTGGATATGACGCAGGAAGTCATGCCCCAGTCCCGCGCCTTCTGCTGCGCCTTCGATCAAGCCTGGGATGTCCGCCATCACAACGGTGACGTCATCGTCAATTTTTGCCACGCCGAGATTTGGTTCCAGTGTGGTGAAGGGGTAGTCGCCGATCTTTGGCTTGGCATTGGTCAGCGCTGCAAGTAAAGTGGATTTGCCAGCGTTGGGCAAGCCAATGATGCCGATGTCGGCGATGAGTTTTAATTCGAGGCGCAATAGTTTTTCTTCATGCGGTTCGCCGCGTTCTGCCATGCGCGGCGCCTGATTGCGTGATGTGGCGTAGTGCTGATTTCCAAGTCCGCCGCGCCCGCCTTTGCAAACCAGAAGTTGTTGACCCGCTGTGGTTAAGTCGCCGAGCAGCGCGCCTGTTTCAGCGTCATAAATAACGGTGCCGGGCGGCACAGGAATGATGAGGTCTTTTCCGCCGCGTCCGGTCTTTTCTGAGCCGCCGCCGTTTTTACCTGGGTCTGCCGCAAACTTTTCATTCTGCCGAAACGCCGAGAGTGTGTTGAGTGTGGCTTTCACTTCAAAGATGACGTTTCCGCCCCTGCCGCCGTCGCCGCCATCGGGTCCGCCGAGTGGAACAAATTTCTCGCGGCGGAAATGCACCATGCCGTCGCCGCCTTTACCTGATTTTACGTGGATATTAACTTGATCTATAAACATGCTTCCATTATAACGGGTATAAAGTTCTGACGCCTACGTTTTGACAGATTTCCCGGATTCTCGCTGCTTTTCCGGCGCGAAAAGCTCACTCCCTCAGGGCGGCATGTTCCTAGATTTTTCTTATCCATTATTAACCTGCTGCGTTCGGGGAAAGTACTGTTATGTCATTACAACGATTATTTGATGCGATGCGGCGATAATGAAGCCATACTAGCCTTTTGAAGCACGTATGAGGTATTTTTGATGGAGAAAAAAACTACCATTTTGATTGTGGACGATGAACCTTCCATTCGGATGGGGCTTGCTGCCACCATCAAACGCTATGGGTATGAGGTTATCACTGCTGTCAACGGGGATGACGGATTCCTCAAGGCAAGGCAATCATTGCCTGATCTGATCGTATCAGATGTGATGATGCCCGACTTGAATGGTTTTGAGATGAAACAGCAGATGAGCGTTGATCCGCTGCTGGCTCCCATTCCTTTTATTTTCCTCACCGCGCGGACGGGTAACGAAGACCGGGTGGCAGGCATTCGCAATGGCGCAGATGACTATGTGACCAAGCCTTTTGTCACAGATGAGTTGATGGCGCGTATCGAGGCGGTCTTGCGCCGGGTGCAGACCGAACAGGAACGCGGGCGCGAACAGGTGAAACAAGCCGCCCAGACTGAGATGGAGAGACTTCGCAGGGAGGTTTTGCAAAATTTTAGCCATGAATTACGCACGCCGCTGGGCAATGTAATGATGTCTCTGGACGTGGTGGTTAATAATAAATTTACAACGCCAGAGGAACAAAGTGAATTCCTTCGCATTGCGCACTCCAGCGCCGACCGTTTGGAATCCTTGGTGGCGGATATCATTCTTTTGTCAGATATTGACCAGAACAACCTGAACCTGATGCGCCAGGTGATTGATGTTGAGCATCACATCCTTGCCCCTATTAAGAGGAGGCTCGCGCGTTATAGCGAGAAACAGTTGAATTTTGTTCATGACATTAACCCCTCTGGAACGATCAAAGCCCCGCGCCGAGAGTTTACCCAGTCTTTGCTGCACCTGATAGATAATGCATTCAAGTTTAGTCCAGAGCGCGGCACGGTGAAGTTGACCGTCAAGCCTAGCGAGAATGGCGGCGCAATGATCACGGTACAAGACGATGGATTGGGTATTCCGGTTGACCTGCGTGAAAAAGTCTTCGAGCGTTTTTACCAGGTCAGTCAGGGCGATGTCCGCGAGTTTCAAGGTTTGGGGGTTGGGCTGACAGTTGCCCGCGCGGTGTTTTCAGGTTTAGGCGGAGAGGTAAAGATTTTGGATTCAACCCAAGGCTGTTGCGTACTGGCAACCCTGCCCGATCTGCGTTCGGAAGATTTATCCTATGGATGAAAACACTTTTTCCCCGGGCAATTCAGCCGACCCAAAAGCTCAGACCAGCGGAACGCATAGCTTGAGTGCCGGTCTCGACTATCGTGCTTTGTTTGAACAGACTGGAGAATGTGTTTTTATTATCAGCCTGGATCTGAAATTAATCACTGCCAACCCGCCTGCATTACATTTGCTTGGCTATGAAGAAGAGCGCCAGTTGGCAGGCTTGCCCCTGGAATATATTCTGCTGCTTGAAGATGTCCATCAGCGCGAAATTCTATTGAAGAAGTTTATGAACTTATCAGACTATGCCCTAAAGAAAAAAAATAATGATTTGCTTCCTGTTGAATTGCATATCTCTGTTGTGACCTCCAGCTTGGGCGAACCTGCCTATATTCAAATGTTGGCTCGTGACGTTTCTGACCGCAAACAGGCTGAAATAAAGCTAAAGCGGCATACGCGCGCGCTTTCTGTCATTAGCGAAGTGACTGCCAGTTTGTTTCGCTCCTCCAACCTTGAAACAAAATTCCCCGAAGTCCTCGAATCACTGGGGTACGCGGTGGATGTCTTTTGTTGCGCGCTGCTTGACAGCAATTTGTCATCCATAAAAGTTCAGTCGCAGTGGATGAATTTTGGCACCACAAACTTTGACATCCCCTCTGTACTTACGCCATTTATTGATTCGATCAGGGAAAATCCAGAACACGTATTTTCGGTGACGGGCGTCAAACTGGAGAATGTCGAAGTTCCCCTTGTTTCGATTTTGGTACTGCCTGTTCAAGGCACGCTGGGTGTTTGGGGATTTCTGGCTTTATTCGATAAACAAAATCAATTGTCCTGGCTCACCACTGAATTTGACATCGTGCAGACGACTGCAAATTTGATTGGCGCGGCAATGGAGCGATTGCACTACGAAAAAACATTCCGCCTGAGTGAAGCGCGCAACCGTATCATTGTAGATGCTTTACCCGACCTTCTGCTTCGCACTGACCTTTCAGGACACATCCTCGACTACAGCGCGCACCCAAGTCACCCGCTTTATCTGCCGCGCGAATCAGTGACGGGAATGCTGCTCTCGGACCTCTGGCCCCCCGAAGTAGTGAATATGATTATCGAGCCTGAGACACAAGATGCCTTTGTTGCCTCCCATTGGGTGTACGGATTTAATTTGCCCAATCACACCCAAGTGTTTGAGGCGCGCCTGCACCCCATCAGTTCGGAAGAAGCGTTGATTATTGTTCGTGATATTACCGAGCAGGCGCGTCTGGATCAGATGAAGTCAGATTTTATCAATCGCGCCTCGCATGAATTACGCACCCCGCTGACCTCTGCCATTTTGATGACGGAATTATTGCAGATTGGCGGCACGCAGGAAGAGACAGCCGAATATCTGAGCGCCCTGACGCGTGAGTTAAACCGCCAGAAGGAACTGATTGATCAATTGCTGCTCGCGGGACGATTGGAAAGCGGCAGAATGAAGCTTGACCCTGTGCCGATGGACCTGTTGCCTGTTTTGAAAGAATCGATGCAGGCGGTTAAGGCAATGGCAAACAAACGTCATATTTCTATAAATTTAGACGTAGAACAGGAAGCCATTCACGTTCTCGGTGACGTAAGTGGATTATCGCAGGTATTTATCAACCTCATCAATAACGCCGTCAAATTTTCACCCGAAGGAAAAAGCGTCGAAGTATTGGCAGCCTTGGGAGAGCATGAGGTACTCATCTCCATTGTTGATCATGGGCTTGGAATTCCGCCCGACGCCATTTCACATCTCTTCGAGCGTTTTTTTCGCGCCCGCAATGTAACTGTTGCTGAAATTCCAGGCAGCGGCGTTGGGTTGTATATTGTCAAATCTATTGTGGGCGAATTGGGCGGAAGGATTGAAGTAAAAAGTGAATTGAATCAAGGCACGACATTTGTCGTTTCTTTGCGCCTGGCGACGGCGCCTTGATATGGCAGGCAGGTCAAGTCAATATGCTATACTCGGCGGATTATATTTTCAGAACTCATTGAACCAAGGACGAACTCATGTGTGATACCCTCATCGCAACCAAACCTACCACATCAAATGGTATCGCCATCTTTGGCAAGAACTCAGATCGCCCGGTAAACGAGGGTCAGCATATCGCGTATTTCCCCGCCGCACACCATACGGCAAACAGCCCCCTCCAATGCACATACATAGAAATTCCGCAGGTTACACACACCCACGCTGTTCTTTTATCGAAACCATTTTGGATGTGGGGCGCCGAAATGGGAGTCAACCAGCACGGACTTGCAATCGGCAACGAAGCAGTTTATTCTAAAATTCCCGCCAACAAAGAACCGGCTCTGCTCGGCATGGACATGCTGCGCGTTGCGCTTGAACGCGCTGTGACACCGCGCGAAGCCATACAGGTAATCATTGACCTGCTCGAACAATTTGGTCAGGGCGGCAACTGCGCCTCACATGGCGAGAGCATGTATTATCACAACAGCTTTTTGATCGCCAACGCAGATGATGCCTGGGTACTTGAAACAGTAGACAGGCAATGGGCGGCGCGTCAGATAAACGATGCGTACTCCATATCAAACTGCCTGACAATTGGGAGCCAATTTGATATTGCATCACCCAGCCTGCTTGAATTCGCCAATTCCACCGCGCACTTCGATTACGCCCGTGACTTTTCTGATCTGCTTTACACCACATTTGGCAGGGGGCGCGCTCGCTGTTCCACGACCAAGAGCATGATGGACGCGCAAAAAGGTAATATCAGCGTCAAAACAGTCATGGACATTTTGCGCCATCACAACGACGAGTCGCTTGACCCGCAAACCGCCAGCCCCTTCACCGTGGATATTTGCATGCACGCAGGGTTTGGTCCCGTCCGCGCCAGCCAAAGCACTGCATCCCTGGTCGCTTATTTGGATGGAGACACGCCGATCTTTTTCGCCACTGGAACCTCTGCCCCGTGTACCAGCATTTTCAAGCCGATGTGGTTGGACGCTTCGCTGCCTACTCTCGGACCTGATCCTGCTTCGACCTACGATTCGGACTCCCTGTTCTGGTCCCACGAACGCCTGCACCGCGCAACATTATTGAACTATCCCGAACGCATCAAAACTTATATCAGTGACCGCAACGAATTGGAAAAGAAATTTGTACAAGGCGCATTGAACCTTGCCAAAGCTCCTGCTGCAGACCGCGCAGACTTCTCTGCTCAATGCTTCCGCGAAGCCGCGCAAGCCGAAGCAGACTGGCTCAAACGCGTAGAACAAATTCCCCCGCGTAAAAAACTTCTAAGCGCCAGCGCATGGAACGGATTTAATAAGAAGGCAGGGATGCCCGAAGTTCGATAAACAGTCCATTAATTTGCTGGTGGAACGAAAGAGACTTCAAAAAATATGCTTGAAATTATTGACTTGAGTCAGGAAATCTTCACGGGGATGCCGGTATTTTCCAACCTTCCGCAAGTAGAAATCACCATGCATGTATCGCATGAACAGTGGGATGGGATATCCGATAGCGACGTAGTTTCACCCGCCGTGAACCGATTGCAATTGGGCGAACATACAGGTACGCACGTAGACGCCATCAACCACATGGGACGTCAGTTTCGAGGACAGTCCATTGATACGATGCCGCTAACCATGTTCTATACCGAAGGTATCTGTTTGGATCTCTCGCATAAAACTCTGCGGCAGTTGATCGAGCCAACCGATTTGGAACAAGCCCGCACCGAAGCCGGGCTTGAGATTAAGCAAGGCGATACAGTCCTGCTGTACACAGATCATTACCGCCGCACATTCGGCACAGATGCTTGGGATCACGGACCAGGCATCAGCGCTGATTCGGCATACTGGCTGGCTCAGCAGAGGATTATGGCGTTTGGGGTTGAAACAATGTCACCAGGGGTACGCCATGTCTCCAACAAGGATGTTCATCGTATTTGCGGCGAATTAGGCTTTACGCACTACGAAAACATGATCAATTTGCACCAGCTTATGGGTCGGGGTAGATTTCGCTTTATTGGATTGCCGCTCAAGATTCGTGGCGGCACCGGCTCGCCTGTGCGGGCAATTGCGGTCTTCGAGAGTTGAAATAAGGTGACGATTACTTTTTTATATCTACCCCTGTGATTTTCGAAACGATGCGATGCAGGAGCATGGTTGGCAGCAAAAGTATGACATGCAGGGCGGCACTCAACCCAAATAATGTCGCCACCGAACCAAGAAAATCATTTAATAAGGGGGCAATGTTTTTAAGCATCCACGTGCCTGCGCCAGCAAATATCCCCAGGGCAAGCAAGCCCGCCGTCCATAATCCCAGCGGAAGCCACGCGTGGCGGTCTGATTCGGAAGGCATCATGGTGCTGGAAACCGTAAAAGCAAGGCAGAACCATAGGAAAAAGTCATTTACCTGCGGCAATAAAGTTAACCCCTTCCAAAATAAATCAATCTGTCCGTTTGCAAACACATTCAGCAGGGTATCAAGCCCCAGCCGATTCAAACCCGCGTAGGCAATGAATAACGAGCCTGTAATTAGCGGCGCAATGCCAATCAACGAATCGCGGATGATATCTGTCTGCGCGGTTTCCACATACCCCATTTGCAGGCGTCCATTGGGCAGGGACTTTGGGATAAGTGAAGTTTTTCCCGTTCGCACACGCAGAACTTTTGCCATCACAAAATGACTTAGCTCATGCAGGAATACGCCGGGAAGAAACAGGATCGAGAACAAGCCGACTGTCAATTGTGAGTTGCGCGTCACGATCAACAGGACGGCTTGTATTTCACGATGCAAAAGCCGCTGGAGAATGACCAGCGGCAGAAGGGTTAAAGTGAACCAGAGGAAGCCAGTGAAGGGCATGGGGAAGATTATGTCGTTGCGAGGGCGCTCTCCCCGAAGCACCCCCCCTGCACACCGGGAGATTGCTTCGTCGCGACACCTGCCCTGGTGGGTGGTGCCAGGGAGAACAAGGACGCTTCTCGCAATGACATGCTATTTTGCCGCCGCCTTTGTAATGGCAATAAACTCATCTATTTTCATGCTTGCGCCGCCAACGAGAGCGCCGTCAATATCTGGCTGACCAAAGAACTCGGCGGCGTTGGCGGCTGTCACTGATCCACCGTACAGCACGCGGATGGCTTGCGCGGTTTCTTCTCCGAACAAACCTGCCAGCGCAGGGCGGATGACATCCTTCACGACCGCATTCGCTTCCAAACCGTTAGATGCCTTGCCTGTGCCGATTGCCCAAACAGGTTCGTAGGCAACGACGATACGCGAGGCGTACGCGGGAGAGACGTCCCTGAGGCTATTGCTCGTTTGAGCAGAGACAACTTCACGGGTCAGTTTTGACTCGTATTGATCCAAAGTCTCGCCGACACAAACAATCGGGGTCAAATTCACAGCTTGGGCGGCGATCAATTTTCGGTTCACAATTTGATCTGTTTCGCCGAAGTAGGCGCGGCGTTCCGAGTGACCGAGGATCACGTATCCGCATAATTCCTTGACCATTGCAGGCGAGATTTCGCCAGTGAAAGCGCCTTTCTCTTCCCAGTGCATGTTCTGCGCGCCCAAGCCAATGCCCGAACCTTCGAGCAGGGCTGAGGCAGCCATGAGTGACATGAACGGCGGGCAGATAACCTTTTCCACACCGGTGATGTCGCGCAATTGCATACTCATCTTAAAGACCAGGTCGCGTGTCTCTGCGATGGTTTTGTTCATTTTCCAATTACCGGCAACAAGTGATTTTCGCATGATATTTTCCTATTTTATGGTGTTGAGATGATATTCCGCCATGATACGAAGCCATTCGGGCGTTTCAGGGTCGGAGGTCAGGGATTGCATTATTTTTTTTGCTTTTTCCCTGTTGTTTGTTTTCATTGAAATTTCAGCATTGAGCATCTGCGCTTCGTGCATATCTGGGATGAGGTTTTCAGCAGCCGCTGCCTGTGCTTTTGCTTCCTCTATATTCCCTTGAAACAGGGCGTTGCGTCCGCGTGCTACATGACCCAGGGGTTGGTCTACATTGTCAATGCGCTCAAAGAATATAAATAGCGGGGCTTCCTTTTGCTCTGCGGCTTTGTAAACCGCCTCATGAAAGTCATTTCTTAATTCCGGCGGTGTCTCTTTATTGTCAAGCGCCGTCAGCCGCAAGTACAGGCTTGCGGCGGGGATCCAGGCTTCGCGCTGCACAAATTTTTCTGCGGCGCTATATAAAAAGTCCTTGTTGTCTTTTCCTGCCAAAGTGGAGGCTTGTAGAAGCTCGTCCATTGCAGGGCGGATTTCTTTTGCATCCCACAGCGCCAGGGATAGGGTCAGATGCGCGTTGGGGTCGTTTGGATTTTTTGCAACTGCTTCCCGCGCTGCGCTTATTTCAGGTGTATTATTTTGAACCTCAGGCGGGGGAATTTGCCCCATATTTCCGTTGTCTTCTGGCGCGGGTAGCGGACTGGCTGGAAGAGCCTGGGTTGCTGGTGCAAATGTCGCCGCAGAATTGGGGGCGGCTGGGCGGTTGAACTGAGTGCGGATGGCAAACCCTATGACTGCCAAACAAAGCAGGATAATCAAGCCGATACTCGCCCACATCCACGGCGAGCGTTTTTGGGCGGGTGGGTGGGCAATTGCTGTTTCCTTGTCAGAAGTCAAGCCTTGTTTTTTCGAGCCGGTTCTGTCTCTTGACATTGTTGAACGCATAATGATGGCAGTGCCTTGCATGGGTACGCCGGCTTCTGTCCATGCTTCTTTGAAAGCTGTCATTAACTCTTCGGTCGAGGTGTAACGGTCAATGCGGTCTTTTGCGAGCGCCTTCAACAAAACACGTTGGACCGGCTCTGGCACGCTGGGGTTGACCTTCATTGGCAAAGGCAGGGGGGTATAAATATGGTCGTGAATAATTGAGAAAGGCGTATCGGCGCTGAAGGGAACTTGCCCGACTACCATTTCATAAAGCATGACGCCGAACGAGTAAATATCTGTGCCAGCATCGAGGTCTTTCTTGCCCATTGCCTGTTCGGGTGAAATATATTGCGGCGTGCCCATGATCGAATCGGAAGACATGGTCGATTCGCCTGCTTCTGCAATGCGCGCCAGCCCAAAATCTGCAAGGTACATGGAGCCATCCGTTGCGATCATTACATTGGATGGTTTGACATCACGATGCAAAATTCCCTGACTATGTGCGTATGCCAGGGCAGAACCAACTGAATTTACCACCTGCTCGATCTCTTCTGAAGTAAGCGGTCCTTGATTTAATCGCGCCTTGAGCGTATCTCCTTCAATGTATTTCATTACTAAAAATGGACGCGATTCGTGCTCGGAATAATCGTAGATCGGCACAATGCATGGATGTTCCAAACGCGCCACCACACGCGCCTCACGTTGGAAACGCATGGTAAAAGTTTGATCCTCATGAAATGCGGGATGCAAAACCTTCAATGCAACATAGCGATCAAGCGAGGCGTGATAGGCTTTGTAAACAGTTGCCATACCACCCTGCCCAAGTTGTTCGATGATCCGATATGGACCAACGTTCTCACCGATGTTGAAGGACATTCATAATCTCCGCTTGCATTTTTTTTCGATTATAGCCGAGTGCGGTTAATTTGGGTTACATCCATGTAAATTGTTTGTAAACTGAAATGCGGAGATTGAGCGGAGGGCTGGTTCTGTTTCGAGAAATATTTTTCGCGCTGGCAGCTCGCGCGGGAATGAATCCCCGCGCTAATTTACAAAGCCCGCTAAAGCGGACTAAAGAACAGCGCGAAGAAACTCCGCGCTGTTCCAGTATCAACCATTGTCGATCTTGAAGGACTATTTGTCGAGCAATGCCGCCACGCCGGGCAGTTCTTTGCCTTCAAGGAATTCGAGCGAGGCGCCGCCGCCGGTAGAGACGTGTGTCATCTGTTTGGCAACGCCGGCTTTCTTGACCGCGCTGGCTGAGTCGCCGCCGCCGATGACGGTGATGGCGCCTGATTCAGCCAACATGCGCGCAAGGGCGAATGTGCCTTCGGCGAACTTCGGCATTTCAAAGACGCCCACGGGACCGTTCCAGACCACCAGCTTGACTCCGCTCAATGAAGTTTTGTACAACTCCAAAGTTTTTGGACCCACATCCAACATGCGCCAGCCTGCGGGGATTTTATCCACGTCCACAGTTTGGGTGTTGGCTTCCGCGTCGAATTTATCGGCGATGATCGCGTCCACGGGGAGGATCAATTTATCGCCAAGTTTGGCAAGCAAAGTTTTTGCAGTCTCAAGCGACTCTGTTTCGACAAGGCTGTCTTGCATGTTTAGTCCCTTCGCAGTGAGGAAGGTATTTGCCATGCCGCCGCCGATGATGAGCTTGTCGCATTTTGATGCGAGGGTTTCCACCACCAAAATCTTGTCGCTGATCTTTGCGCCGCCGAGAATGGCAATGTAGGGATGCTCAGGGTTGGCAACCGCGC
>JFJP01040691.1_pt1 | contig 10810 bp, 8 predicted proteins | sample 431651 | NCBI WGS metagenome assembly JFJP01 (sample SAMN02602958, study PRJNA72255) | Microbial mat metagenome, whole genome shotgun sequencing project. | biome: fresh water; feature: sink hole; material: water; isolation source: purple microbial (photo- and chemosynthetic) mats found in...
AAAATAATCTTCCTTGTTGAGGATCGACTACGTAAGTGATAAACTAAAATTTATTTCAGGAAATTTATGATAAAAAAAATAACGAGAGTATTTGTATGGATACTACTCTTGAATATAAATTCCGGTTTTGCAGAACCAAACAAAAACTACATTGTCTATGTTTCCGCTCGAAATGACGACAAAGTAAAAATATATCAAATGAATCCGGCAACAGGAAGTCTTACTAAACTCTCCGAAAAAATAATCAGCAGTCGGCCTTCCGTTTTGACTTTAGATCCTAAGAAAAAATTCTTGTATGTGGCTCAGGAATCATCTAAAAAAATCTCATCCTTTAAAGTAAACCCACATACCGGAGATCTTACAGAATTGAATTCTGTTTCGGTTTTGGGTGTGCCCACGTATATGTCTACAGATAAAACCGGAAGATATCTTTTATCTGTCTATTGGTCTAACAGTAAAGCAACTATTCATGAAATTGATAGTACTGGAAAATTAGGAAGTTCGGCTGTTCAAACTCTGAATACGTACAAAAATCCGCATGCTGTTTTAACCTATGGAGACAATAAATATGTTCTAATTTCCTGCATGGGTGCAGATACAATTATGCAATTTGCTTTTAATTCCAGTACGGGGAAGTTATCAGAAAATCCATCGAGTGCATTTATCAAAACAGTCAGTGGTTCCGGACCAAGACATTTTGTGTTCCATCACACCAAGAATATTGTCTATTTCGTAAATGAATTGAATGGAACTATAGTTGCTTATCATATTGATGATTCAACAAAGACGTTAACCGCATTTCAAACAATTTCCACATTAAAGGCAGGATACAGTGGGGTAAATACTTCTGCGGATATCCACATAACATCTGACGATCGTTTTTTGTACGCCTCCAATCGAGGTCCAAATACAATTGCAGGTTTCAAGATCGATTCAACGACCAATGAACTTACTTTGATAGGAATATACGACACAGAAAAAACTCCTCGTGAATTTGATATCGATCCAACCGGCAATTTTTTATTCTCGGCTGGGCAGGATGCTGCAAAACTTGCAAGTTATCGTATTAACCAAACGACAGGTGCATTGGAAGCATCAGACGTACTCTCAGTAGGAAACAGTCCTTCCTGGGTTTTGGCGGTTGATTTCGATGACGTTTCCACGGGAATACATCTTGCTGAACATAACTCTCCGGAATCTTTTCAATTGTTCCCCAATTATCCTAACCCATTCAATCCAAACACCACAATCAGCTACAGCATGCAAAAATCTGCAGAAGCAAAACTCACTGTTTACAACGCGCTTGGTCAGCAGATAAAAATATTGATTAATGGAAATGTTGACGCCGGTACACACACGGTGCAATGGGATGGAACGAATTCTTCAGGAAATAAAGTGGCAAGCGGTGTGTACTACTATATGATGGAAGCTGAAAAACAATCTAAAATAATGAATATGTTGCTTATTAAATAAGTCTGCAACGGTGGTCCCGATAGAACGGGGACATAGGGGAAACGCTTTCGTTAGTTGGAGAATTTTATGAGAAGGTTTTTTGAAATAACTCTTTTGCTGTCAATGTTATTTTTTTGTCCAAATCTATTCTCTCAGACTATTCATTACGTTGTTTACAAAACAAGTAATGTTCCTGTTATTGATGGGCATATGGACGATTTTTGGAAATTGGTACCAGTCATTGATAAGTTTTATTCAATTAAAGAAAAATCATATGAAATCTCTCCGGACAATGAAATGGATGCATCACCAAAATTCAAGGTAGTATGGGATGATAAATACCTATACTTTTATGCTGAAACCTATGATGATACGCTGCATAAAGATCGTCTTGGTTGGGATTTCCCAACGCGAAGGGGATATACTGATGATTGTTTTGAGATATTTCTGGATGGCGATAACAGCAGAGGCACTAAATACGATGGTAAAACAGAAGGCGAGATCTGGTTTATTATAGATGAAACAGAGATTATCTATTATAATGATTTTCAACGAGGCTTCAGTATAGAAAATATCGTTTGGGCACAATATATCTGGAAAGATGAAAAAGGTCATCAATACGGATGGAGTATTGAGGTGGCGATACCATTAGTCAATATTTTTCTGAAGCCGGCTAAAGGAGTTCTTTTTGGTATGGACTTAAAATATTCTGATGATGATGGCCATGAATTAAATTCATCCAGCTCAACGCCTGGAACGGATCGTGAGCATAATTTAAGATGGGCACAAAAGTATGATGCACACGCACCTTCAAATTTTAACACAGCCGCTATTAGCGAAGTGTTAATCCAGGATACAAAAACTGGTCTGAACAACAATCAAAATGGGAATATTCCGAATTCTTTTCAACTCTGGCAGAATTATCCCAACCCATTCAATCCAAACACCACAATCAGCTACAGCCTGCAAAAATCTGCTGAAGCAAAACTCACAGTTTACAACACGCTTGGTCAGCAGGTAAAAATATTGGTTAATGAAAATGTTGCAGCCGGTACACACACGGTGCAATGGGATGGAACAAATGCTGCAGGAATTCAAGTGGGAAGCGGTGTATACTGCTATAAGCTGGAATCTGAAAATCAATCTAAAATATCGAAAATGTTGATTATAAAATAAGCGCTGTAAGTTTTGACAATCTTGTTCTTTGTGATACGAACTACCATAAATCTTGTTTGATGAATCCATCACTTAATTATGTTAACACCTCGACCCAGTGCCAGGTTTGCAATTAAAAACTATTTTAATGGTGGAAGGCATCCAATTGGTAAAGTTGGAATAAACCAAAATATAGATTCATTCACTGTTTCAGAAATTAATGACATTAAAAGTGATAGATCATTGTCATATGATAGAGTAGTGAAATAAAGAGAATGTCTTAACGAATAAATTAATTTAACATTTATTCTGAATACTGATTTCGCGGCGCACCCATTCACCATTTCGTGTTCGTAAATGGCAAGGCAGGAAGAAACTAAAACAATGCAAGTAGAAATGATACAATTAAATAAAAAATATTTTCTCCTTTTTCTTCTGCTGTCATTTACTTCATGTAATCGCATTGAGGGTCAAACAATAAAACGTACCGCCATTGTAATGGGGTCTACAATTGAGATTCTCGTTCGAGGTACTACAAATGAAAAAGCTAATGTAGCCATTAATGCAGCTTTTGCAGAATCGAAAAGACTGGACACATTATTCTCTACGTACATAAAAAATAATAACATGTGGAGAATAAACAATAGTGAGGAGGAACATATAATTGTTGATTCGGAAACATTTTTTATGTTGACTAAATGTGACGAAATCTGGAGACTAACCGAAGGTGCGTTTGATGCAGCTATTGGTAAGATAATCGATTTGGTAGGATTCGAAAAAAAATCACCTAGTATGCCCACTCCTCAAGAAATTCTTGTTGCTCTTAAAAATGTAGGTTGGAAGAAAATTGAGCTGCGTAAGCCGAATATTCTTGTGAAGCCAAAGAATATGAAAATTAGCTTTAATGCAATTGTTCCAGGTTATGCTGCAGATAAGTGCTCGCGAATATTGGAACAATCGGGTATTCAAAATTATATGGTGAATTTTGGTGGGGAAATATTTGCCAAAGGAAAAGAATGGAAAATTGGAATTCAGCATCCTCGAAAAGAAAATGAACTCCTGGGCACAATAGTAATGGACGAATATGGTGTTTCAACATCCGGAGATTATCAGCAATACTTCATGAAGAATGGAAAACGGGTAACGCATATCTTTAATCCTGTAACCGGATATCCGGCAAATGAATGTGAGGCTGTTACTATAATAGCGAAGGATGCTTTGACGGCAGATGCATTATCGACCGGGATATTTGTGCTTGGCCCTAACAAAGGATTAGCGCTCATAGAAAAATTAACTGATGTAGAAGGAATTATTATTGATACAACCGGAACGATTCATGAATCTTCTGGTTTTAGAAAATATTTAAAGAGGTAAAAACAGAAGCAGCAATTATTCTTGCGTTTGCAACATTGAATTTAACAAATTGGAAAAGGAGATATGAAATGAAGGCTAGATGCACTGCTCTTATGATTTTTTTAATTTTGATTGGAATTGAATTAGATGCACAGGAATTTACTAGTTATACTACCGATTGCTGTAAAATGATTAGTAATAATATTACTGCTGTTGTAATCGATTCAAAAGGTGGAAAATGGTTTGGAACAGATAAGGGCTTACTCCGTTATGACGGCAAAAAATGGACGAATTTTCAATCATCAATTGTGAAGGCATCTATACCTAGTAATACGATAAACGATTTAGCAATAGAAATTTCATCTAAGTTTGGGGAAAGAATTTGGGTTGCTACAGACAACGGCGCTACCGTGATAGGCTCCATCTTCGGCGAATTAACTTACGCAGCTCCGCTTCAGGAAAATAACTCCAAGATTTTATCCAATAATGTTAAAACGGTTTATGTCGGTAATAATCATACACTTTGGTTCGGAACAAATAAAGGACTCTCTCGATTTGATGGATCAGAGTGGTTGAATTTTGTAGAATTAAATGATCTTTCAATGAATGAGGTGTTATCCATTGCAGGCTCTAAGGATGGTAAAATATTTGTTGGAACGAATGGTGGAGGCATTTCTCGTTATCTGGATAATAATGGAGTGGACGGTATCACCTCTGCATCAATTATTGATACTGATTGGAGTGGTATTTTATCGAATAATATTTACGCGATAGTAGTGAATGAGGATAGTTCTAAATGGATTGGTACTGATAAGGGGTTGAATCTTCATAAATCAACTGAAACAAAAGATGGTTGGTGGGTCTATCTATCTGACGTAGGTTTGGTGAATAACTATGTTCAGGCAATTGCAAAAGATAACACTGGTTTAGTTTGGATTGGTACAAAAGGAGGTGTCTCTTCCTTTGATGGTAAAGAACTTTGGAAATCTTTCACTGTTAAAGATGGATTAACAGGGAATGATATCCGCGACATTGCCGTTGACAAAGATGGTTCAATTTGGTTTGCTACAGATAAAGGAATATCACATTATATTAAAAAATAGTCTTTCTTAACATTTTGTAATTTTATAGAAGAGAAGGGTCTCATGAAAGATAATAAAAATAATAAATATAATAATATAGAATGCAATCATCGCAGCAAACAAGGTCGTATCGGTAAGCTTGTAAAAAATAAAAAGCTATTGAAAATATCTTTTTTCTTTCTTGGATTATTTTCATTTATCTGGGTGCTATTTCGAGTTGTTCTCAAACCATCTCGAGCAACGTATCCATGTGTTCAGGCTGCATATCCATTTGCCGGTGGATTTCTTTTGTATATAGCAGGTTTACTAACTTCCGCATATGTATATACACGTGCTCTTTCTAATTTTAGGAAAAGACAGTATGCCGCATTTTTTGCACTTCTTATAGTTGCCATTGGTGCCAGCAGCTTAGTGTCAATCGAAACAAAAAGCATTTATGCTCAAAGCTTTGAAACAGCAAAAATTGTTGCAAATAGACCTATGGGAGAAGCAAAAGGAATAATTCCGGGAAGAGTAGCATGGGCCTACGATCCAGATGCTACAAATGAAAATACCGACCCCAAAGACTGGATTCACAACACAAATTTGAAACCTGTAGAAGATATGGTAAATAAATCCATCAATTCCTTAACCGGGAAGACTAATTTAAAAGATAGCTGGGATGAACTCTTTAAGTACTTTAATAAGGAGCACGGTAAAGGAGACGTTGGATACCAGGATGGTGAAGAAATATTTATAAAACTAAATTTAACAGCTACTCGTTCATGTGATCAAAACTACAATCTTAGAAGACTTGATGTAGTTCGCACCTCACCAGAGATTGTGTTGGTATTTTTAAGACAACTTGTAAATGAGTTAAACATTCCACAAGAGAAAATATCAGTAGGCGATCCCCAGCATTGTGTTGTAAATACATGGTGGGATGTATTGCATCCTGAATTCCCAAATGTGAAATATATCGACAATCGTGGTGAAAAAGGACGGACATTAGCAATTAAAGGTACGAATGTTGACATAAAATATTCCGATAGAGGCAAAGTTCTAAGAACTGGCGGGAAGGAATATAGCAGTCCAGCAAACCAGGGCGATCCTATCTACCAGGATAGCTTTTATAAAGTTATTGAAGAAGCGGATTATATGATAAATCTTGCAGTGATGAAAGGGCATTATCGTTCAGGCGTAACTTTTACTGCAAAAAATCATTTTGGATCTCAAACGCGTGATAAAGCATTGCATTTACACATGGGACTTGTTGCACCTGATGGAATTGGTGGCGCTACTGTTAGAAAAGGCTATGGCCTTTATCGAGTTCTAGTAGACTTGATGGGGAATAAGTACCTTGGTGGTAATACTTTGCTATTTGTAGTAGATGGCTTATGGGCTAGTCCGGATATGGGTATTCCACCTGAAAAATTTAAAATGACACCTTTTAACGGTGATTATTCATCTTCTATTTTCATGTCTCAGGATCAGGTCGCACTAGAATCAGTTTGCCTGGACTTTTTACAGTCTGAATTCACTAAGGAAAGCAATCAACGTTCGTCTTTTTTACACATGGATGGTGTAGATGATTATTTGAAGCAAGCTGCTGATCCGGCGAATTGGCCAAAGGATATTGTTTATGATCCTGAAGATGATGGGGTACCACTTAAAAGCCTAGGTGTAAATGAACATTGGAATAACCCAATCGATAAAAAGTATTCCAGAAATCTTGGTAAAAATGTTGGTATTGATCTTCATAGAGTTAAATAGCAAGCATCCAAAAATTAGCCAATTTTTGTGAAAGAGTTTTGGTGTCAGCGGTAAAATGATTCGCATAAAAAATAAAGTATGAAAAATTTGAGGATAAAGACATTGTGAGTAAATTTCTTTACTGCTCAAATCTAGATATCAACATTGATTCTGATTATATCAATTAGGATATAATTTAATTTATCGAATCTACATAGTAAAATATAAAGATTGAGTGTTTCTAGTTTGACAAATTCTTACATAAATAAAACGAGGAGGATTCAATGAGAAAAATTACAGTTGCAACGTTATTCTGTATTATTGTATGTACTATGGTAACCCAAGCTCAGAAAACAAAATTTCCGGAACTGCTTAAAGAAGGTGAAAAACCGGAAATGCATCAGCTTGACCCAACACCATACAATCCACAGACAGATCCGAATGCTGATTTATTCATAAATCATTTTAGTGAATCGAAAATGAATATTACAGCCGGATGCTTAAAAGAATGGCAGATAATCTACCCGCTTAAGGGTAATGATCCGGTATTCCCCGAGCAGAAAGGGCATGTTGCAACAAGTATTAAAGGGGTGAATTATGCGGTACTTGATGCGGGCCGTAAAACGGATCCTGAAAGACTTTCGGGTATTCAGAAAATATTATATATCGCTTTCGGAAGCGGGGAAATAGTAAGTGGTTCCCAGAGGGAACGTTTCGAGCAGGATGCGATGATACTTGTGCCGGAAAAAGCTACGTATACAATCGAAAATACTGACAAGCGTTCACTTGTCATGTATGTCATGATTGAACCGGTCCCCAAGGGATTCAAACCGAGGGCGGATGTTCTTGTAAGACATTATACTGAAATGCCGTTTGGTCAGCGAGGCGGGCACTGGGCGCACGCAACACGTGGTGGTTTTTTTAATCCCAGTGATGGTCTCGCTACTCTCTGGGGGATGACACCGGTGTGGTATATGCCGATGAGTATCGGACAGCCGCATTCACATAATCCCGGTATCGAGGAAATCTGGTTTGTTGTGGAGGGTGATTTTCATCTACTTCTCGGAAAACAGTTCTTTAATCCCGCTCCAGGAACAGCTTACAAAGTTCCTCCAACCGGTTACTTACCACACTCGAATATGAATCTCGGAACAAAACCAGTTCGAACATTCTGGCTGATGTACAATACCCCCACTGTCGTGGGAAACTTCGAATACGGCACACTCGATCGAGATTCTCCGAGACCAGACGAAGCTAACCCTAATATGTATATCTCTTCATATATAGAGCATGATTTCAAGACAATACATTCATTTGTTGAACGTGACATGCTATCCAAAAACGACACAAAAGGAGCCCGTCCCATCGAGCGCGGCAATGTACTCAATTATATTGACCGTTTCACGCGCGCTACTGTTATGGCACATCAAAGATCGGCAAAAATTAAGCTAGAGGGTACACAGGAAGTATATTATGTTCTCTCCGGTTCTGGTACAATAACAGGAGGGGGAAAGACATACCATCTTTATCCCGGTGCCTGCGCACTCGTACCCTCAGGACTTGAGTTTGTTGTCGATAATGATAACGACGAAGAGCTAAATATGTATCTGATATCGGAAAAAGTCACCACCGGGTTTACTCCCAATAAAGAGATACTTGTTAGAGACAAAGAGATGGTGAATGTCAGTCATAAGGAACACTGGGTCTATGATAATCGAGTGCTTTTTGGAAAGGTTGATGGACTATCACAACTTGAGGTCGTGTCCATTATGGATATACCTACAAATTCATTCGCACAACCGCATTCACTAGATCCCTCAGCAGAGGAGGTGTGGGCAACAATAGATTCTGAGCTGACGTTCATGCTCGGCAAATATGTCCGTAAGATAGAACCTGGTTATTGCTATATGGTTCCGCCAGATAATAAAGCATTCACTGCTAATTATAATACAACAGGGAAGACAATCAGTGCGTTCTATTTCGGATTGTATAACGGAAAAAGCAAATAAACTATTTTTTGAATTTGATTGAAAAATAGTTCAATCAAAGAAGGTAATTAATCATGATACAAATGAGCATAGTCAAAAAGTTTGCGGTAATCTTTTGTCTTATTTTCCCTTTTACACTTGTAGGACAAGACCAGCTTAACTTTTATAGGCGAGCACCTGATGTATTACCAGGAACATTGCCGGAAATGCGTACTCCTGATTTCTGGATAAATCGTTTGGATAATCCAGATCATGTGATACTTTCACTTTCTGAAATAGAGAAAATGAATAAAGTCTATGAGGATAGAATGCAGAACCTGCCCGCACTGGAACACAAGCTGGGAGAGGTAATAAAAAAAGAGCTCGAAAAATGGAGTGGATTTCTGGCAGTCAAACCCGACTTGGCTTCTCGTACACCGCAAGAACTGAAAAAAATAGTAAAGGAAATGATCCAATCGCAGACCAACTATATGAGAAAAAAGGCTTTTGGAAATATTCTTGGAATTGAATACGCTGCTTGGGAAATTGATAATTTTGAAAAGAACATGAATTTGGATGGGGTCGATAGGATAAAGGGAATACAACATGGTGTAACGGTTTGTTCTAGCCGGTTACGAGTAGTTCCTACAATACGACCTGAACATGTAGCCATCGAAAACAATGGCAGAGCACGATGGGATATGTTCAATCTGGATGTTGTTCCCATTGCAAGTCCGGTGCAGATATTACACTCTTCAAAAAGTGGCGACTACATATTGGTGCTAACAGATAGAGGTTTTGGCTGGATCAATTCAGAAAATATAGCTTATGCAGATCAAAACCGCATTGATGGATGTCGTCCGGAAAAGGATTTTTTAATTTGTACAGGTGAAACCGTTCCATATTATAGCGATTCAACATGTCAGCATTTCTCCGGATGGCTCAGAATGGGAGATCGCCTGGCCTATTCAACTGTTAATAACCAGTTTGAGATTACAATACCATTTCGTAATAATGATGCGAGCTTGAGTCTTGGAAAGGGCTGGCTAAAGAAAGATGCTGATGTTCATATAGGGTATCTGCTCTATACTAAGAGAAATATTATCAACCACGCTTTCAAACTTTTAGATCTTTCTTATGATTATACAGGTGCCTGGTTTGGGAGAAATCATGTCACCATTTTAAGGGATTTATTTAGTTGCTTTGGATTTTCACTTCCCGGACAGGGTGCATTGCTCAAAGCCTATAATTATGCGGGCAGTATAAAACCTGTTGTCGGTAAAGAGGCTCAATTTCAGACCATCATTAGTAATGAGCCCTGCGTTACAATCCTGATTACATTGGTCCACAGTCAACTTTACATAGGTGATTACAACAACAAACCGTATGTATTTGATACGCATGGATATCATTATACAGGGGATGATGGAAAAGAAAATATTGTGAGACGAAGCTGTATATATACACCTGAACTACCCAAATATATGCTAGAGAATGAAATGGTATTGGTTAAGCTTAAATAATAATAAAATAGTTATGGAGAATGGTTTCATGGAAAGTAATAAATATAATAATATAAACTGCAATCATCGCAGTAAACAAGGTCGTATAGGCAAACTTATAAAAAATAAAAAGCTGTTGAAAATATTCTTTTTCTTTCTTGGATTGTTTTCATTTATCTGGATCCTTTCCCGGGTTATTCTCAAACCATCTCGGGCAACCTATCCATGTGTTCAGGCAGCATATCCATTTGCCAGTGGATTTCTTTTGTATTTAGCAGTTTTACTAACTTCGACATATGCATATACACGTGCTCTTTCTAATTTTAGGAAAAGACAATATGCCGCATTTTTTGCACTTCTTATAGTGGCCATTGGTGCCAGCAGCTTAGTATCAATTGAAACAAAAAACATTTATGCTCAAAGCGTTGAAACAGCAGAGTTTGATAAACATAGTACGATGGGAGAAGCCAGAGGAATAATTCCTGGCAGAGTAACGTGGGCGTATGATCCGAATGCTACCAATGAAAATGCTAAGGCCGAAGATTGGATTAACAACACAAATTTAAAA
>JFJP01020605.1_pt1 | contig 10809 bp, 10 predicted proteins | sample 431651 | NCBI WGS metagenome assembly JFJP01 (sample SAMN02602958, study PRJNA72255) | Microbial mat metagenome, whole genome shotgun sequencing project. | biome: fresh water; feature: sink hole; material: water; isolation source: purple microbial (photo- and chemosynthetic) mats found in...
CGAATCGATCCGCGACGTCATCGCCTACCCGAAGACCCAGCGCGGCCGCGACGAGATGCTCGACTGCCCGACCCCGGTCAGCGACCGGCAGTTGAAGGATCTCCACATCGTCACCGCCGTCTGAGGCGGATCAGAACTGGGTCCGGTTGACCTCTTTGTAGGCTTCGACCAGCTTGTTGCGGACTTCGACCGCCAGCTTCAGCGACAGCTGGGCCTGGCTCTGCGCCAGCATGACGCGATGCAGGTTGTCGGTGTCGCCCCGCACTACCGACTGGATCGCTACGTCCACATCCTGCTGGCTCTGGTCGACTTGCTTGACGAAATCGGTGAGCACATCTTGGAAGGTCTTGCCGTCCGCGGTGGTCGCCGGGGCGGCCGGGGCGGCGGCCGGCTGCACCGGCTGGGCTCCGTAGAGGCTGCGCAAGGGATCGAGCGGCTGCGGCATGGCTTATCCGATCATCCCGAGATCTCGCCAAGGCGCAACGCGGATTCATGCATCCGCAGCAGGCCGCGCGAGGCGTTGGCGTTGGCGTCGTAGCTCTTGCTGGCGGTCATCAGGTCGACCATCTCCAGGATCGGATCGATGTCGGCCGAGGTCACCATGCCATCGCCATCGGCGTCGGGATGGCCGGGGTCGAGCCGGGTCTCGTAGCGCGGGCTGGCCACGACTTGGCTCTGGACCACCCCGGTCTGCTGACCGGCCTGGTCCAGTTCGGTGCGGAACACCACGCGCTGACGGGCGTAGGGCAGACCGTTGGCGAGCCGGTTGGTCGAGTTGGCGTTGGCCAGGTTCTCCGCCGCCACAGTCATGCGCAGGCGCTCGGCGCTCATCGCCGAGGCGCTGATCTCGAAACCGGTGAAGAGGGCGTTGGGCATGATCAGCCTCCAGGCGCCGAGGTGATGGCGGTGTTCAGCAGGCGCATCTTGCCGCGCGCCATCTGGGCGTAGGTGTCGAACAACAGCTTGTTCTTGGCCAGGGCGGCTACCTCACGCTCGCTGGACACGTCGTTCCCATCGACGTCGGCCGGCGTCGTCCGCGGTTCGTAGACCTCGGTCTCGACCGCCATGGCCTTGTCCACCCCCTGCTCGTCGAGTGCCGCGTTGAAGGCGTCCTCGAAAGCGACGGCGCGAGCCTTGAAGCCCGGCGTGTTCTGGTTGGCCAGGTTGCCGGCATGCACCTGCTGGCGCAGGACCGCGACATCCATGAGGCGGGCGAGGACAGTGAGCCGAGGGTCGTCCATGGTTGCGGGAGTGAACGCAAGGAACGGGCCAATTCGGCTCTGCCCCAAGGGTTCGAGGTCAGGGATGGGAAAACGAGTCGAAACCGACCCAGCGTACCCGGAATTGCAGCCCAAGTCCTTACCCCAGGCCCTCTCCACACGTCCCTGCTCTGAACCCCTAACCCTTGGCGCAATGAAAGTTATCCCCTTCCCACGCTCAAGTCCCGCTCAACCCTGCCGATCCTATCCATGAAGCCACGGAGGGCGTCATGGGCGACACCGATATTCGCGCAGCGCGCGACCGTATTGAAACTGTCGAGAAACGCATCGCTGCGATGCAGGACGCCGGCGTCGACACGGCAGCCTTGCGCGCCCAGTTAGCTTTCGCCCACCACGCCCTTCGGGAAGGTCGCCTGGCCGACATCGAGGCGATCTGCGATGAGGTGCTTGGCGCCGCGCGGCGTTTGGCGGAACTCGGTTCGCGCGCCTCGCAGGTGCGCACTCCGGCTCATGGCACGCCGGCGCAGCCCAACCGCGACCCCAGCACCGAGGAGATCCGCAAGGTCAAGATCGGCCGGGCACAACTCGCCGAAGAGGTGCGCGCCGCCATCGACGCCGAGGTCAAGGCGCAATACATCCCGTCAGCCAGTTCCCTCGCACCAGCGGTCGATCTCAGTCCTATGGAGAAGCGCCTGGCAGCCCTGGAATCCCGCCTTGGCGAGGTCGTGGTGCATGCCGCCGATGCCGCCGCCGTGGCAGGCAAGCTGCAGGCGATCGGCGCCAGGCTGGAGGCGGTCGAACAGCGACCAGCGGTTGGCGGGATCGATGAAACCACTGTCGCCAACATCGTCGCGCGGACCGTCGCGGAGGCGGTGCCGCGTCAGGCCTCCGAACTGCTGCGCGAGGCGATCACCAAGCTTCCCACCCGTGACGACCTGCACCAGATCGCCGAGACCCTGCGCGCCGACCTCGACTGGCGGCTGGAGAAGGCCGCCGCGGAACATGGCTGGTGCTCGCTCGTCGATGTGCAGTCAAGCGTGCGCAAGGCGCTTGCCGAGCAGGATCCCGGCATGATCGCAGGCGGCTCGCAACTCGGCCGCCTGGAGATCGCGCTCGCCGAATTCGTCCAGCAGTCCAAGGAACAGCAGGATCGCCTGATCGCCGCCCTGGCCGACAAGGTGGTGCAGCGGACGCAGTCGTTGACCAAGCGCATGCTGGTGCGCGATCCCGAGGCGCCGGCAGAGAAGATGGGAAAGCCGCCCGCCGCGCAGAAGCACGACACCGAGGAGCTGACCCCGTCGCTATCGGTGCCGAGTGGCGAAGGCTCATCGCGCATGGCGGCGATCACCGGGGTGCAACGCGCCATGCCTGGGACGGCTGCCACCGAGCCTGCCCTCGACCCGGTGCCGGCCGAAACGATCGAAGCCACCCGGCAAACGCATGGTGGCACGACCTTGTTCACCAAGCGCACGCCGGCGGTCCAATCGACCGCCCCCCCAGCCAGCACGGTCGAAGCCCCTCCGGCGGGCGATCCTGGTCCGGCCCTGCACGAACTGGTCACTGCCGAGGTCGAGCGGGCGCTGCGCGGAGCAGCCGCATCCACCCTCGGTGAAGGCATGGCCGGGATCGCCTCCAGTCCGATCCAGACAGCCGGAGCGGAGCCGGCCGCCATTGCCACTGTCGCCACCTCCGGGGAACGTGACCTCGCGGTGCTGGTGGCCGCTGAAGTCGGTCGCCAATTGGCCCTGACGGTGCCGGTGCATCTGCCACCGGCCGACAGCGATCTTGCCCGAGCCGTCGCCCGAGTGCTGCCGCAGGCTCTGCAGGATGACGCGGTGCGCACGGAACTCTTCGCCGTGCTCGCACTTGAGGCGGCTGGCAAGCCTGGAGTCCTTGGCGAACTCACCGGGTTGCGCCGATTCCTCAAGCGTGAATTGCAGGCCACTGCCAGCCAGTTGGGCGTCGCAGCAACGGTCTGACGCCCTGCGCAAGTTCTTTCTTGGACCTTCATAGTTCCACGGACGGCTGGCGACAGGTGCTTGGCGTGGACCTCCGCGCGTCGTAGGTTGCCAGTGCGCGACCGGCCCCTTCTCCGGCCGCCGACAGGACCATGCACATCCCCACCCTCGCGTTCGTCATGGCCGGCGGCAAAGGCACCCGGCTCGAGCCCCTCACCCTGGACCGCTCGAAGCCCTCGGTCCCGTTCGGCGGCAAGTTCCGCATCATCGATTTCGTCCTGTCGAATTTGATCAACTCCGGCATCAACAGCATCTACGTGCTGACCCAGTTCAAGAGCCAGAGCCTGAGCGAGCATCTGCAGACCTCGTGGACCTTCGGCTCGCTGCTGCGCAACCAGTTCATCCGCGCCGTGCCGGCCCAGCAGCGCACTGGCGAGCACTGGTACCGCGGCACCGCCGACGCCATCTACCAGAACTTCAACTTGATCGATGACCACAAGCCCGATCGAGTGGCGATCTTCGGCGGCGACCACATCTTCAAGATGAACGTCGAGCAGATGGAGGACTTCCACCAGCAGGTGAAGGCCGAGGTGACGATCGGCGCCATCCCGGTGCCCATCGCCGAGGCCAGCGAGTTCGGCGTCATGCAGGTCGACGAACACTGGCGGATCACCGGCTTCCAGGAGAAGCCCAAGAACCCGACACCGATCCCCGGTCGTCCCGACCTCGCCCTCGCTTCGATGGGCAACTACATCTTCGACCGCCAGCCGTTGGTCGAGGCGCTCAAGGCCGACGCCGCCAACCAGGCCAGCAGCCATGACTTCGGCAAGAACGTGCTGCCGGCCATGCTCGCCGCCGGCAAGCCGATGTACGCCTGGGACTTCAGCCGGAACCGCATCCCCGGTTCAAGCAACCCGGCCAATGACGGCTACTGGCGCGATGTCGGTACCCTGGACGCCTACTACGAGGCGACCATGGACCTGCGCGCCATCGCGCCCGAACTCGATCTCTACAACCAGGAATGGCCGATCCGCGCTGAGCCGAACAACTGGCCACCCGCCAAGTTCGTGCACAACTCAGAGGGACGCGTCGGCCAGGCCATCCAATCGATCGTCTGCGAAGGGGCGATCATCAGCGGCGCCACCGTCATCGACTCGGTCATCGGTACCCGCTGCAAGATCAACAGCTACTCGGAGGTGCACGGCTGCATCCTGCTCGAGGACGTCGACATCGGTCGCGGCGCCCGCATCCGCCGCTGCATCATCGACAAGCATGTGAAGATCCCGAACAACGATGTCATCGGCTACAACCGGGATGACGACGCCAAGCGCTTCCATGTCACCGAGAACGGGCTGGTGGTCATCCGCAAGAATCTGGTCGTGGAGCCGTTGAAGCGATGAACTGTCGCGTGTGCGCAATGGGCCCCCGTCGCCACGCGACGGGGCGGCCGCCGAGCGACGGTGGGCGGATACCATGGGCGAAGCCCATCCGCCCACGGTTTCGGAGCGCATGCGACGAAACCGAGTCGAGACAAAGGCCGTGGGGGCAGGCCCGCAGGGCCGCGGGGGCGGAGCCCCTGAACATATGATCTCCCTCGCGGCCGGCCACCTTGACCTGCCGGAAGGCGTCCTGCCCACCGACCGGGTGCGGCCGGACGGGGTCGTGGTCTATTCGTTGACCGCGCACGCCTTGTATGCGATGGACCGGCATAAATGGATCGAGAGCGAACATGCCCACCACGACCTCGGTCGCGGGGCCGTGGTCGACTGGATCGACCGTTATTGGAAGGGCTGGACCCGGGCCAAGCTGATCGAGCACCTCTACGGCTGGCGTTGCTGGGGCGCCTTCGACGAGGATGGTTTCGGCCTGCTTTCGCGCCACACGGTCGAATACCATGTCCCGCGCGAAGTGCTGCGCCAAGCGGCAACCATGCTGGCTGACGGGGCGGAGAACCTCGACATCATCAACTGGGCCATCGCCGCCGGCCAGGATCTCGATCCCATCCTCTGGCTGCTCGACCGCATCGACATCAACGCCAAGCGACAGCGCCTGCTCACCGACCATATCCGCCTCTTCACGGAGACCGTGCCATGACCGCCGACCAGCTCGCCAAGCTCCCGCTCAAGGATCTGCGTGCCCTTGCCGCCGGTCGAGGCATCGCCGCCTCGGCCAAATTACGCAAGGACGAACTGATCGAGGCGCTCGCCGCGACCATGTCCAGCGAGCGGCGGGAGCCGCCCGCCCCATCGGCCAGCCAGGCCGGTAGCTCGACTCCGCCCCAGGCCCAGTCCTGGCAGCCAGCACCGTCGGAGCACGGCCTGCCGGTACCGGACCGTTACGGCCGCGACCGCCTGGTGCTACTGGTGCAGGATCCGTCCCACGTCTTTGCCTACTGGGAGGTCGCGCCAGAGACCCTGGCCCGTGTCCGCGCCGAGGCCGGCAGTAACGCCGCGGCCGTCCTCGTCCTGCATGGACCCGGTGGTGCCGAACAGCGCGAAGTCGACCTCAATGGCGGCAACTACTACCTCGCGGTCGCTCCCGGCTCGCTCTACGAAGCCGAACTGTGTCTGCGCGCTGGCGACGGTCGCCTGATCCGCATCGCCATGAGCAACCGCATCCACACCCCGGCCGCCGGTCCGAGCTGGCGCACTGACGAGGCGTGGATGGAGGTCGACGAAAGCTTCCAGGATCTGCTCGCCCTGGCCGGCGTGCCGGGCACCCTTGGCAGCAGCATGGGCAGCGGTTCCGGGCAGCGGTTCCGCAATGTGCGCCAGATCCGCGTCCGCCCGCTCGGCGAGGAGGCCGAGGTCTCCGGCGGGGCGATCGCCGCCCCGCCGGCCGCCGCGACCGGCAACCCTGGCAGCCTCGGCGTCATGCGCAGCACGGTCGAGACCTGGTCATCCGCCTCGCTCTCCAGCGCGGTCCTGGCCCGCAGCGTCGCGCTCGGCAGCGGCTCGGGCAGCGGCCTGGGGCTGGGCGTAGGCGTCAGCAGCGCCCAAATGCTCTCCAGCGGGGTCCTGTCGTCGCGCTCCCTGTCCAGTCGTTCGCTCTCCAGCCGCAGCGTCGGCAGCGGCACGGTGATCGAAGGCGCCGCCGAGGCGCAGTATCCGGTTGACGGCGTGTTCCATGCCCCGCCCACCGGCCTGCCCAAGGCGGTTGAAGGCGTGCCCAGCACGCCCGCGCCGGCTGTCGCGGCACCCATGCAGCCGCAGCCGGGCCAGCCCGCCCCGGCGGCGCCCCCGGTCGCCCCCAACGCTGCGGCCCCGGCGCCCCCAAGCGACCCCCTCGCCTTCATCGGCGCGCCCAAGCCGGCCAGCCAGCGCAAGCCGAAGCCAGCGCGCGCCTGATCCCGCTCCACCTGACCCACCTGCTCAACGGACTTCCGGACTTCCGGACTTCCGGACTTCCGGACTGACGAATGCCCGACGGCCACTTCATGCTCGTGCTGCACGCCCACCTGCCGTGGGTGCGCCATGCCGAAGACCCCTTCTTTATCGAGGAGAACTGGCTGGTCGAGGCGATCACCGAGAGCTACATCCCGATCCTCTCGCGTCTCGAGCGCCTGGCCCACGAGGGGGTGCGCGCCCGCGTGACCATGACCTGGACCCCGCCGCTGTGCGAGATGCTCGCCGACCCGATGCTGCAGGAGCGCTACCGCGCGCGCGTCGGCAGGCTGCTCGAACTGGTCGAACTGGAGTGCGGGGCCAAGGAGCACACCCCCTTCGCCGCCACCGCGCACATGTACCGTGACCACCTGCGCTACTGTCTTACGGTGATGGAGCGTTTCGGCGGCAACCTGCTCGGCTACGTCCGCCTGCTGCGCGACATGGGCGTGGTCGAGCCGATCACGTGCACGGCGACGCACGGATTCCTGCCACTGATGTACACCCACGAGGCGCGCCGCGCCCAGGTGCGGGTGGCGTGCGCCAACTATCAGAAACACTTCGGCGAGCAGCCGCGCGGCATCTGGCTGGCCGAGTGCGGCTACACCCCGGGCGTCGAGGACCTGCTCAAGGACGCCGGCATCCGATTCTTCTTCGTCGACACGCACGGTCTGTACTTCGGCGAGCCGCGGCCTCGTTATGGCGTCTACGCCCCGGCCTACACCCCCTGCGGCGTCGCCGCCTTCGCCCGCGATCCGGACAGCTCGCGTTCGGTGTGGAGCAGCGAGAGCGGCTATCCCGGCGATCCGTTGTATCGTGAATTCTACCGCGACCTCGGCTACGACGGCGACTACAACTGGATCAAGGGCTACCTCCATCCCGATGGCGTGCGCCGGAACCTCGGTCTCAAGTACCATCGCATCACCGGCAAGGTGCAGTTGCACGAGAAGGCGCCGTACGAACCGGCGCCGGCCCACGCCCGCGCCATGGACCACGCCGGGCACTTCCACTACCACCGCGTCGAACAGGCCAAGTGGCTCGGCTCGATCATCGAGAAGCCGCCGCTGCTGGTCAGCCCCTACGACTGCGAGCTGTTCGGCCACTGGTGGTACGAAGGCCCGCAGTTCCTCGAGAGCATCTTCAGGAACTGCCACAACCACGGCTACCGCCTGATGCCGGTCACCGGCACCGAATACCTCAATGAGTTCCCGGTCCACCAGGTGGTGCAGCCGTCGGCCAGCAGTTGGGGCGACGCCGGCTACAGCGGCGTGTGGGTCAACCCGACCAACGACTGGATCTACCGCCATCTGCACATGGCCGAGGAGCGCATGGTCGAACTGGCCCGCCGCTTCCCCGAGGCCACCGGCGATCTGCGCGACGCCCTCGACCAGATGGCGCGTGAACTGCTGCTGGCGCAGTCGTCGGACTGGGCCTTCATCATGACCACTGGGACCACTGTGCCCTACGCGGTACGGCGGACCAAGGACCACATCAACCGCTTCACCGGCCTGTACGAGCAGATCGTGGAGGGCCGCCTCGATCCGAAGTCGGTGCACGAGATCCGCTGGCGCGACCCGATCTTCAGCGAAATCGACTATCGGGAGTGGGGATAGGGCAGGCTTGAGGCTTGAGGTCCGACGCCCCGCAAGCGTGCCCCCGACTACGCGTGCGTCATGGCAATGGACCTCAAGCCTCAAGCCTTCTTCCGCCGAGGCTCTTGAGACCGCCTGCCGCCGCCGCATCCTAGCAGCATGGCCGACTACACGCTGGCGGATCTCGACCAGCGCCCAGATCTTGCGCCCAACGTGCTCGCGCTGTTCGCCACCAGCTCGCAGGGCAATGGCCATGTCGTCTGCGGCATCCCGGCGCGCATGGGCCTGGAGCCGGTCGCTGCCGACCTCAAGGGCACGCTCGGCATCCTCCTGGCGATGAGTGGCCGGCGCCTCGCCGGGGCGCTGGCGATCTGCCCCTACAGCGAGGACCAGGTGACGTTGTGGGGTCCGGTCCTGCCCGATCTGCGCGAGCAGCCACGGGTCATGCCGGTGCTCATGCAGGAACTGCGCCGCGCCCTGCGCGAGGGCGGTTTCGCCTCGATGCGCGCCCATGTCGATGTGCGCAACCGCACCCTGCGCGCCTGGATGATGGCGGAGGGGTTCGCGCCATGGAAGGATCTGCACTGTTATGAACGCGACCTGGCAGCTTTCCGCGCCGCCGAGATCAGCGATGTGCACGCAGCCGCCCGCGGTGACCATGACGATGTCGCACGCATCCTCGCCGAATGCTTCCCGGACAGCGATCACCATCGAGCCAACCTCGTCCAGCGCGAGAACGAAGGGTATCGTCACTACCTGTTGCGACGCGACGGCAAGGCGGTCGGAGCGGCTGCCGTGCAGGGCGGCGGTCGGCGCAGCTGGCTGAAGCTGATCGGGGTTTGCAAGGCCGAGCGCGGTCGGCATCAGGCCCGCCAGCTGCTTGAAGGCGTCCTCGCCAGCGAGGCGCGGTTGAATCACCATGCCATCGGGCTTGAAGTCCTCGAAGACAACAACGCTGCCATCGCGCTGTATGGAAAGTCGGGATTCCAGCGTCGCTGGTCGGCATCGCTGCTCATCGCGCCGGTGTGAGGGGATTGCTGCTTCATTGCCCCAGGGGGTGGTTCATTGCCCCGCCAATGCCCCAGGGGTTAGGGTCGTAGGACCAGACCGCCATCGCTAGCGGAAACGGCACTCTCCTCACGACCCTAACCCCTAACCCCAGTGGCAATGACCCCCAGTGGCAATGACCCCCCAGTGGCAATGACCCCCCAGTGGCAAAGATGTCGCAGTGGCAATGATGCCACGCCATGCTCCGACTCCCCGATGGTCCCGTCGTCCAACTCGCCCTCGACTTCGTCAACCTCGAACCCGCCTTGCGCGCCGCGCGCGAGGCGGTGCCTGCCGGCATCGTCCTGGTCGAGGCCGGCACCCCGCTGATCAAGGCGGTCGGGCTCGAATCCGTCCGCCAGCTGCGTTCGCTGTTCCCAGGCACGTTGATCGTCGCCGACATGAAGGTGATGGACGCCGGTCGGACCGAAGTCGAATACGCCAAGAAGGCGGGAGCCGATCTGGTCATGGTGCTCGGCCAGACCACCGATGCGACACTGGAGGAATGTGTGCGCACCGGCAAGCATCTTGGCGTGTCGATCGGCTGCGACCTCGTGGCCTGTCCCGACCCGGTGGCCCGGGCCCGCCAGGCCGAGGCCCTGGGCGTCGATCTGGTCAGCGTGCATGTACCGATCGACCAGCAGATGCAGGGTGTCGAGCCCTTCGAGATCCTGGCCAAGGTGGCGGCGGCGGTGTCCATCCCGGTGGCCTGCGCGGGGGGACTGACCGCCGCCACCGCAGCGCGTGCGGTGTCAGCTGGTGCCCGCATCTGCATCATCGGCGGAGCCATCACCAAGGCTCCGGATGCACGGGCGGCGGCCGTCTCCGTCCTGGAAGCGATGCGGAGTGGAACCGTCATCTCCGGCAGCGTACGCACCCGGGTCGGACTCGACCGGATCCGCGAAGTACTTACGCGCATCTCCACCCCCAACCTGTCCGATGCCATGCACCGTGAGGGTGCCTTGCGCGGACTCGAGAGCCGTAACCCGGCTGCCCGCCTCTGCGGACCAGCCCGTACTGTCATCAGCGCACCTGGAGACTGGAGCAAGCCGGTGCAGGCCATCGACCGTTGCCAGCCCGGCGAGGTCCTGGTGATCGACGCCGCCGACGCCTACCCTGCGCTGTGGGGCGGTCTCGCCAGCCTGACAGCCGTGAAGCGTGGACTCGGTGGCGTGGTCATCAACGGCGCCTGCCGCGACCTTTCCGACATCCATCGCTGCGGACTCGCCCTTTGGAGCACCAAATGCTGTCCAGATGCAGGTGAGCCACGTGGCATCGGTGCCTTCGATCTGCCCGTTCTGATCGGCGGCCAGCAGATCGCCCCAGGCGATTGGCTGGTGGGCGACGAGGATGGCCTAGTGCGCATACCAGCGGCCAAGGTCGTCGAGGTGGGCAACCGCGCCGCCGATATCGCCGAACGCGAGGAACGCCTTGCCGCCGAGATCGGCCGCGGGCGCAGCCTGGCCGAGATCGCCGATCTGAAGCAGTGGGAGCAGCGATAGCAGCTTGGGGGCTTCCGCCCCCACGGCCTGGTAAGACCAAAATCGTCGCTGCTGGCTTTCCTGGTAGGCATACCTGGAAGGATGACCAGGGTGGCACTCGCTGACGG
>JFJP01027599.1_pt1 | contig 10809 bp, 11 predicted proteins | sample 431651 | NCBI WGS metagenome assembly JFJP01 (sample SAMN02602958, study PRJNA72255) | Microbial mat metagenome, whole genome shotgun sequencing project. | biome: fresh water; feature: sink hole; material: water; isolation source: purple microbial (photo- and chemosynthetic) mats found in...
TGTGAGAAATATTATTATTATTTCCGAAAAAATTCTTTTGGGGCTGGAGTCAGCTTAAGTTAGCCTCAATGATCTATTAATTTCCTTTTTAATGCACCCCCTCTTTTATTATAATTATAATTTGAATTTACCTATTGTCGGTCAAATTTCACATACAATTTTAAATTTTTAATTTTTGTTAAGTATTCTGGAGAAAAAAATAGTGAATTTATAAAAATGTGAAATAAAATAAAATTAACGAAAATTTTTAAAAATAATTTTAATTATTATTTAAAAAGTTAAAAACCCAATTTTCTCCATAAAATCCTCCTATTCTAGAATTTGTTATTAATCGCGACGAACTTGTCATACAAATCCTGCATCATATTATCCACTCTTTCTACAACAATCTTTCTCTTCTCTTTAATTTTGTCCAATCTCCCATGCTTTTCCTCAAACTCTTTTATCATCTTTGAAAGTTGCGAATTAAAAGTCGGTTGAACCTCAATAGTAGTGCTCCACCTTTCAATCCCTCTCCAAACCCCTCTATTTCTTTTTTTATGATCCTTTATTTCCATTTTTTTTAATCCTTTTTGTAAATCGACTATACCTTTTTCTTCACTTTTTAGGTCTAAAAGCTTCTTATTGAAGCAAAATTCTTTTATAACTTTACTCAAACTTTCTAAATTTTTAATCCCTTCATAATTGTACTTCACACGGTTTTCCAAAGGGTTTCTATTGAATTTCGAAGGATATATCACAATTGATTGTGCGAGAAAAGTCTCACATAGTTTCGGGTTCATCTCTTTTCGAGAAACATCAAAGAAAATTCTGTTGAGAAATGTGTTATTATCGAACAATTTCAACAATTCGTTATAAGTCTTTATCTTATTATTTTTGTTCAAATCTTCTAATTTCTTCACATTCTTCATCACTTTTCTTGAAATTCCATTCATTTTATCCATGATAAAAGTCTCTGTCGTCAAAGAATTCCGCATCGTTCGAACTTTTGGCAATTGATGGAAGTCTTGTGAAGTGATATTTTCCTTTAAAAGCATAGTTTCGGAGTTTATTTCATTGTTAGATTTCGCTAAAAAAGAGCTTCTTTGACGATGATTCTTTGGTGGAATTCGAAGAGGTATAGGCTTTTTATTGGCGATTTCTATGTGATTGTGATCACTGACATTCAAGAAATTGAGATATTTCGAGAAATTCTGATCAGACATTTGCTTTTTATGTGTTTGTAATGGGGCTCGAAAGGAGTTTGAAATGTTTTTGCTGGGTTTTTTATCAGAATTAAGGAAGGTTTTATTAGTTCTTTGATCGAAAAGTTTGATTTTATCAAGGATTTTAGCTGAAAAATCTTCTTTAAAGACTTTAGAGGTGGGTTCATCAAGAAAAAAACGAGACTTTTGTGAATCGCTTAAACAACGAGGATGTTTTTTCTTAGTAATTTGGGAACTTGAGTTGAAAAATGTGTTTTTTTGTGCATTTCGAAAAGAATCTTGTATGGAAAAATGATTGTCTAAATTGTTTCCTTTGGTTTGAATGAGGAGAGATTGCAGGTCTTTAATAGCTTCTTGGGATTTTAAATTGTTATATTTGACTTGTTTATGATGTGTATCTGAACAATTGAAGGATAAAGTGCCTTTGAAAATGTTTAAAGCGGCCATTTATTTCCCAATTTTTTATCAATAAAAATTTTGCTTCAATTATTTTTCAATGAAAATGTTTTTTAATTTTTATTTTTGGAAAAATACTTAAATTTGAAGTGGTTTTCTGTGAATTTTCTTAATTTTAATTTCTTTTTGATTTTTAAATAAAAATTCAAACTTTTAATCTTCTTTTCTAAGATTATTTTCTTTCTGAAGATCCATATCCTTCATTCTCAAAGTTATAATAACCATCATATCCTACTTCTCTTATCCTTGTTTGTTCTGCAGTCTCTCTCACTCCCTTTTCCAAAGCCAACTCCATCGTTTGTCTCTCCCTATCATCTCCTAAAATATAAGGTTCTCTCAGTTTTGCGGGACTAGTCATCACAAATCCACTAGATAAGGTGCCTCCAGTCGGCGAATTCCATTGATAAGCCTGTACATTATTGATCGGTCCACTATTGTATTCTATTGGTCGATTCTGAGGATTCATTATAATTTCTGATGGTCTTACTATAGTTTCAGTTCCTCTTATAAAAGAATCACTTAATACTGGTCTTATAATAGGATTCACTACAGTTTCTAAGGGTTTTATTATTGGAATTGTCTGATTATAAATGTAATTTTTAGAAGGTGAAAATTCTAAGGGTCTCAGTATTGGATTTTTTTGGGTGGTTTCGATACGAGAAATGAATTTTTGAGGAGATGCTCTTATTATTATTGGATTTGTCTGTATGTTTTCGAAATGAGTTACGAGTTTTTGAGGAGATGAATATAGCAATCTTGGCTGAAATTCAGCTTTAGCGGGGCTGATCAATGGACGAATACCTACAGAACTATAAGAATTGTAAAATTCAGTTTGAATTGGACGGAGAACTGGAGGTTCTGGAGTTGAAAGAACAAGTGGCAAGGGTTTTCTGGAATAATTCAACTATTTTTCAAATTTTTATAAGGAAAAATAAAGGAAATTCAAAGAAAAAAATTATATGAAAATTCAATCTGAAAATTCAAAAGAAAAATTTAAAGAAAAATTAAAAGAAAAATTAAAAGAAAAATTAAAAGAAAAAATTCAAATTAGAAAAATTCATAAGAAAATTTACTAGATAAACGCTCAAATCAATAAAACTGAAGTTTTCTTCTTCGAAATTAAACATTTTTCTCAAAAGCATGGCATAATTCACCGAATATCTAATTTCCAGCTCTTTTAAATCAGTTTCTATCACAAATCGATTAATCTCATATTTTGACCAATTATAATAGAAATATTGTGGGTTTTTCAAGGTACTAGCATATAATAAAATCATCGCAATAGCGAACATATCAGCAGCATAAACATTATAAACAGGCCGAGTTTCCTTTCTTGATAAAGCTTCTAAAAGAAAAGATGTTAAATAAGCATTAAATTCAGAGAATCCAGAGAGTGCTCTCTCATAACCATTCCTATATAAACTCACAAGGCCGTTATCTAATAGAATAATGGTGGCAGCGGCGTTATCCTCTCGTAAATAGACTGTTTCTGCATGAAAATCACCATGACAAATATCATGCTTTTGCAAATAAGTTGAGAAATTTATCAGGGATCCAGCGATGTATACAAGCTCGCTCTCGTTATAAAACTCCTAAAATGAAAAGAAATTATAAATAAAAATGGCAAATCAACAAAAAAAATTTAATAAATAAAGATAAAAATCAAATGAAATTTCTTTTATAGAGAGAAGCAAATAAAATAAAATTTCTTAACAAATAAAGATAGAAATTAAATGAAATTTATTGTTGAAATAAAATATTTACAATAAATAATGAAAGAAAAAAATCAATCGATGAAATTTATTTTTTAGTAAAAAAAAAAGAAGAAACATCATAAAAAATAAAATCTTTGTTAAAAATAAAAGAAAGAAATCAATGAATCAAATGAAATAAAATTTCTTCAATAACTAAAAAAAATAATCTGGGAACAAACCTTATTCTCTGATCTTCGATTCAACTCAAAGGCCAGGTTCCTTTCGAAAAAAGGCAAATAAAGATCATACTTCTCAGAATGTTCACACAGTTTTTCTGGCAAAGCCCTTTTCCAACCCAAAAGTTTATGAAGATTCGGATGTTCGAAATTCAATCGTGTGTTAACTTCTTGGTAATACAGTTCTTTATCTATTTCATTCTTTACATTTTTCGAAATTATAAAGACTTTCGTTTCATCGTCGTTGGATTTCCAAAGTTGCATTGAACCGTAGAGGGGATGGTGCTTTTCATTGACGAATTTGTAAGAAGAGGTGAAGTCTTCAATGAATGGAGAAGAATAATGATAAGGGGAAAGACTTTTTTGACCCATTGTTTTTGACAGATTTATCTGGAAAATTAATTTTTATTTAATAATTTTTATTTAATAATATTTTTCTTTAATTTTTTCTTTATTTTTTTCTTTATTTTAAAAAAAACATAAAATTTAATCCAAATTTGTTAAAAATTTGAAAATGATAATAAATTTAAATAGAGATTCTCATAGATCTGAATTTATATGATGTGATTTTACTTTAAATTCCCAATTCCTCAGCCTTATAATTGGCGATCCCCCTCAGTCTTAATCTGTCCTGATTGAAAATTCTGACATCATCGCAACCAATGGCTTCAATCAAATAATCTGCTAAATATTTCAGCTCCAAATCCTTCAAATCATTATGCCATTCAAGAATTGGCACTCCGTTTTCTATTTGAAACCCAAAAGAATGTGATAAATTATCAACAATTATCATATTTTTCAACTCCCGATTCTTTATTATTCTTAAATCTTTGATAAAAAACCCGTTTTTCGTCTCCATGCAATTCACTCGGGTTAATATCCCATTGATAAATTTGCCTGTGGGATCCAAATAATTGATTATTGTGTTCGCGTAGTTAGGACTTGACGCTGTGAAGATGAAAATATCGTAATAATCATTCATAATCTTCAGGAATTCTGCACAATAAGGACGAATGTTGATCCCAAGCTAAGAAAATTAAAAGGTTTTATTGAAGGTTTCTTTAGAAAGAAGAACCACTTTAATTTTTCATTAAAAAACCCCCAATTAATTAAAAAAACCAGTTTTTCAAAAAAATCGATTTTTCTATAAAAACCAGTTCATTTTTTCAAAAAATCCCAAAAAACTCTAATATAATTTAAATTTAATAAATTACTGAGATTTTCTCTCCGAACTCATTAATCGCTGTGAGTATATGCTGTGGGTTCTCCTTGAGATTGCACGAATGGATCAGTGTTTCATCGAGATCCAGCAGCAGTGTTTTTCTTTTTGGAGCTTCACTCGTTTACAAAAAAAATAAATAAAACAAACAAATTAACAAACCCCCTAATAAATAAATTCCCCATCAAAAAAACACGCACTTTTAGGATCGACCAAAGAAACTTGTTTCGTTTTAATGAACTTCTCAGTAGGTCCTTTTAAGCATTTGACTGAATAAACCAATCCTCTATATGTAATAGACAGATGTTTCTTTAATGTAGATTCTGTCACAAAAGGTGTAAAGATCAAATGTCTATAAGGATGATTATTGATCGCTTTTATTTTATCCTGTTTCTGCTCCAAATTCTTCGTTTCAGCATCAGAATTCACTCCTCCCATGACGACACCAGTCAAAAACCTTGTCTTATGATCTTTTTTCTTCAAATGAACTGGCTCTATTTCTACCTTCTGAACATTATTATTCGTCGTTTTCTCGATAGATTTCTCTTCTTTTGGCTTTCCAGCAGAAGTGTCTTCTTTGAAGGGTTTTGTGGTGAGGTTTATATTCAGTTTTTTCGCAGTTTCGAAATCTTCTTCTGGCACCGCAGTATCTGTATCTCCTTGGATGAAATTCTTCTGGTTTTTTAACACTTTTTCAGCCTCGTCGCGAAGAACCTGTGTTGAACTTCGGAACTTTGAATGGATGTTTTTACTAGCCCCTTTGGTAAAATTATTTTGTAAATCTGCTTAATGAAAAAAATGGAAATTTTATTGAAAAGAGCTATTTTTTATTTTGTAATGTTTAAAAAACTTTTTGGCGTATTCGTTTCTGATTCGTCAGTATCAAAGGCTGCTTCCAAATTGATTTTTTTTTCTTCAGGCTCTTTTTCTTTGCCGAAATGGGATTTTTTCTTGTAGATAGGAGAAGAATTTTCGATTTCTTCATCATTGCCACTGTTCTCAGATTGCTCAGATAAATAGGTGTTCTGTTTAAAGTGACGGTCCTTGCGTTTGAAGTTTGAGGGACCTGTGAAATTTATGATTTTTTCCATTAAAAAAAAAACTTTTGATAAATGATAATTATTATAAAAGTTCTTTAGATTCTTCAAACGATTCATACGTTGATTTTTAATTAATCGGATCTTTGTCAAAAAAAAATAATAAATTTTATGGACAATACGACAAATTTAGCTACAGAAGACGCTTTTTCAGGTTATAATCGACTTTCCCAAGCAAGGGATCTCCTGCCAATTTCAAAACATAGTATTTAATTGTTTATTTGATGAAGAAATTAAAAGACGATTTTTTAAAGAACTTGAAATATTGTATAGTATTGATAAATTCTCTTGCACGATAGTTATCGCAGAGACTGGTTCAGGAAAAACAACACGTATTTTTGCAAAAAATTTATAATTATATTCGAATTTTTCTTTTAATTTCTGTTCTTTTTTTTAATTTTCTCTTTAAATTTCATATTTTTCCTTCTAGAAATTCCTCAATTTCTCTTAGAAGCTGGTTATACTCTAAACAATAAATGTATAGCCATCAGTCTACCCCGCAGAATGGCAGCCATCAGTGTTGCAACCCGTGTTTCTCATGAACTGGACTGCGTTCTAGGCAACGAAGTAGGCTATCACATCCGTTTTGAAGACAAAAGCAGTGAAAGAACTCTGATAAAATACTTAACAGATGGTATTTTAATAAAAGAAATGCTTCAAGACCCTCTTTTATCACGATATTCCGTGATAATGATCGACGATATTCATGAAAGAACATCTAATAGTGATATTCTCTTAGGATTATTGAAGAAAATCAGGAATAAAAGACCAGAATTGAAATTAATCGTGAGTTCTGCGACATTAGATGCTGAAAAAATCGAGCGATATTTCAATAATTCTGAGAAAAAACTCGAAAGCAATGTTCTTTATATAGAAGGAAGGGTTTTTCCTGTAGATATCCATTATTTGAGCCAAAATTGCAAGAATTATATAGTAGAAACAGCGAAATTGGCTTGGGGGATACATTGCTTGAAAAAAGAAGGAGATATGCTGATTTTCTTAACTGGACAAGAAGAAATAGAGATGGTTTGCAGTTTATTGAGCATGAAATTCGAAGAAGAAGTAAAACAAAAGAAGTTCAATGGATTTAAAATAAAGATTTGCCCTTTATATGCCAATTTACCTATGGAAAATCAAATGGAAGTCTTTGATGAAACGCCGAAAAATACGAGTTTTTCTTTGGTTTTTATTGCTTTTAAAAGGGTTTTTATTAGGAAAAATCATCGTATCGACGAATTTAGCGGAATCAAGCGTGACTATTGATAATATTGTTTATGTTATTGATTGTTGTTTCGTTAAGCTAAAATATTATGATTTTTATAAAGATTATGAAAGTTTGCTAGTAGTGCCGGTCTCAAAAGCATCGGCTAATCAAAGGGCTGGAAGAGCTGGTCGTGTCAAACGTATTGATAACTATTTTTTTTATTTTCGAAATTTTTGAAATTTTGATATTTTATTTAATTTTTTGCATTTTTTTAATTTTTGATGTTTTTCACATTTTTTTGATTTTTTCAATTGATTTTTTATTGATTTTTAACATTTTTGATATTTACCTATTTTCTCACCCTTCCTTTAAAAAAAATCAATAGCCGGCGAATGTTATCGTCTCTGCACACAAAATCATTTCTTCTCTCTCTATGCTTCCTCAACTCCTGAGATTCTCCGTTCCAAGCTTGACACGGTCTTCCTCCAATTAAAATCTCTCGGCGTCTCCAACCTTTCCCGTTTCGATTTTTTGGACCCTCCAACCGAAGATTCAATAGTTCGTTCTTTAGAGCTTCTTTTTTCTCTTCATGTGATAGATCTCAAAGGTGATTTAACCCCAGAAATCGGTTATTTCCTATCAGAATTGCCATTAGAAACCCGTTTAGCAGTGGTTTTACTGAACTCTTTCAAAGAAGAATTCGCATGTTCTGAAGAAATCCTCATATTAGTCTCGATTTTGTCCAGTGGATTTCTTTGGTATTCCAACAGTTCTCCTATCACTGTGCTCAAATGCAAGAAGAAATTCGGAGCTAAAGAAGGAGATTTAATCACATTAATCAACATTTATTTGAGGTATAAGCATATAGGCTCTAGAAACGAACGCAAAAAATTCTGTTCAGAAAACAACCTGAATGAAAACATCCTTTTAAATAGTAAAAGAATCTCTGAACAATTACAAAAATACCTTAAATCCAAGGGTTTTTCTCTGAAATCTTCTGAAGATGATATTGAAGCGATACTTCGTTGTATCGCAACAGGGTTTTTCTCCAATGTGGCTCAGAGACAGCAGAATTCAACATATAAAGCGATAAGAAATCACGAGATTCTCACATTACATCCTACTTCGATTCTAACGACGGTATATCCGGAATGGATTCTTTATTATGAAATCGTGAAGACTGGCAAGTTTTATATGAGAGATTGTATTGAAATAGACTATAGATGGCTAGTGGAATTAGCACCACATTTCTATCAAGATAATAAAGCGAAGAATTTAGAAGAAAAGCATAGGAAAGAAGTTATGAATAATGAGAAAAACGAGAAAATTGAGAAAAAAGAAAAGGATATTGAAGGTGATTTGGAGAAATGGCAAGAAGAAAAACCAAGATTTAATAGGATCTTAGAGAATTTGGGGAGAGGGAATAAAGGGGAAAAGGAGGAAAGCAATAGGAATAGGAGCAAGGGAGCGAATAAGAATATGAATGTGCTTTCTTTTGATTATGATGAAGTTTAAGTGAAGAATAAAAAGTTTTTTTAGTTTTTTTTTAACGAGAAGAAAAATTATTCTATAAAGGAAAAATTTCTTTGTCTTTTTTTGGTTTTTTTTGAATTTTTATAAAAAAAGGTATATTTTTTTTCTCTGACCCAAAAATATTATAATTTGTTTCATTGAATTCTGACAACTAAATAACAATTTTGTTTTGAAAAAGGGTTCAAAGCAAATAAAGAACCTAAAACTTTTGTCAAAAATAAGAAATTAAAAATAGAAATAAAATTCTATCAATCCCCATCAATCCCCATCAATCCCCATCAATTCTTATCAATCCATTAATCCATTATTCTAAAAAATGATGTTTTCCCAATTTAAACATTTTTCTCCTCTTTAAATTAGTTGAATTTTAAAAAAATAATGAAATTTTAAAAAACCTTCATTGAGTAATTTTGTAAAAGTTGAAGAAGGTTCTATAATAATAGCATTGAGACTGAAATATATTTGTATTTATATTTATTTTAAAGAAATGAGAAACTGAAAAAAAACTTTAAGAATGAAGAAAATATGCAAATTTTTAAAAATTCATCATTCAAAAATCTATATTTGTTTAAATTTCTAAATTAAACAGAAGAGAAAAATAATTTTCATTTGTTTATTGTTAAAAAGAAAAATTACAGAGAAAAAATTTTTTACAAAAGAACCAAATCTACAGATTTCCAGAGAATAATACATTTATAAAAACGATTCATTTTGGAAGGAGTATTATCTGAAATCGGTGAGAAACAATTCATTGAGAGCTTCATAATTAAACAAAGAAATATATTTTTTCTTATTAAATTGAATTGGGTTAAAAAAAATTTGTATTCTGAACAAAAAAATTTTTAATTTTTTTCTTTTTTTTCTTCTTTTCATTAATTTTTTTAAATTTAAAATTTATGTTTTTTCATCAGTTTCGTTTGAATTTTTCTATTTTTCTCTTCAATTTTTCCTCCTCTAACCCTTTATTCCTCTAAAAAAATAAAAATCTCTAAGAAAAAACCAATTCCCCTTTCTCCATTATCCGATCCCACTTTATTTTATCCTAAATTTCTCTAATAAAATTAAAAAAATCTTTTGAACAAACGTCTTTTCACGGATATAAATCTAAATCTCGATTATCTATTAATTTTTTTCATAAATTGTCTTCTAATCATAAAAAATCAAAATAATACCAAAAAAATGGAACATCAAAACCAGTCAAAATTTAATGAAGAAATCAACACTCTAATTTCCACACTTTTCCTGAATAATGAGTCCTATAAACAGCATAAATCTTTCTATCTTTCCAGGATAAAAGCCTCCTCCCTCGAGTCTATCAATATCATTATAGGTAGTCTTAAAGGTCTTTTCAATAACCCATCAACCAAGCCCGAAACTCTTCTTTTAGCATTACATTTCACTCAAGAAGCCATGGATCTGAATAAAGGAGAATTTATAAATTATTTCAAGAAATTCATCTATGGAAAACTATTGGAAATGGGGGAATTTCGCAAAGAAATGCAGGATGATAATAGAGGGAAGTATTTTTTCGAAGAAAATCCGGATTCTAATACAAAAGTAAAAGGGAATTCCTTTTTTAGATTACTGTTGGAATGTATTGAAATTTGGGGAAAATGGTATAGAAATGACCCGGTTTTTGCGAATGGATATAGGGATTTAGTGAAGAAAGGAGTGAAATTCCCAAGTGAAAGGACATATTTTAAACAAATTAATGAGAAAATCAAGGTTCCTATCTTTGATTCAATAAAAGAAGAGGAAATGGGGGAGAATAACAAGAAAAATGAGGATTTTAATGTAGAAAATGGAGAAAAAAGCGAAAAAATAGAAATTATAAAAGAAATAGAGAAAAATCAAAAGAAATTAAAGGAGCTTTTTAATGAAGAAGAGGTCAGTTTATCAGAAATTTCAGTGATTATGTCTAATTTTAAGAAAATCGAGAATTTTCTAAAGAAAAACAGCGATATTTCTTTTAACAAACCAAAGAATTTTATAGAAGCCATTTTAATCGCTTATAATTCATCAGTGAAAAACAATGAGAAAAACTTTAAAACATTGAAGGAATTGCTTGATAATCTTGCGAAAAAATTACCTCCTTTAGAGATTTCCATCAATAAAAAGCCGATAAAATCACAATCTTCACCTCTAAAACAGTCAAATTTCTTAAG
>JFJP01040692.1_pt1 | contig 10809 bp, 6 predicted proteins | sample 431651 | NCBI WGS metagenome assembly JFJP01 (sample SAMN02602958, study PRJNA72255) | Microbial mat metagenome, whole genome shotgun sequencing project. | biome: fresh water; feature: sink hole; material: water; isolation source: purple microbial (photo- and chemosynthetic) mats found in...
ATACTATTCCAATCAATAAATAGGAATAGCTAAAAAGAATCAATACGGTGCAAATGGCTCTGCATCCAAACGGAATAGTATTGAACCGAAAATCAACTAGTAAGCGCGGAAATTAATAGTTCTGAAAAAGAATCTTATTAAACAGCTTATTTGCTAATTAACAATAAATTTATTAAAGTCTTCAAACGACCGAATTACATTTACATTATTAGGGATTTGACTGTTTAACAAGTCAATTTGAGGTCCCATAATCAAAATAGATTGGTCAACAAAATGGGTAGCTATTTGATTCAAGTATTCTCCCATCCGGGGTAGCGAAAGAGCACTAGTAAATGAGGTTACTAAAACATCAGCTTGATGAATCGTATTGTTTTCTTTTAGACAATATAACGGAATAGAGGAACCTAAATAGGTTACTTGCTGATTCTTTTTCTTTAATAAATAATAGGCAAACAATAAGCTTATTTCATGCTGCTCGCCTTCTGGGAGAAAAAGTAGAAATTTTTTACTTTTTTCGTTATGCGAAGCAATAATACTTTCAATAGCTACAATAATTTTAGCTTTAATAATATTCGTTGCAAAATGCTCCTGAGCAGGGCTGATTGTGCCAGCTTGCCATAAAAACCCTATCTTTAATAGGAAAGGAACAATAATTTCGGAATACGTGTTTTCAAACCCCCGATTAATATAGGAAACGGTAAGCAGTTTTTCAAACTTTTGCTGGTTCAAATGAAACATAGCCATGGTGAGAGCCTGAATTTGATCTTCTACATCACTGCTTCGGGTTGAATATTCAATCACTTTTTCACTTATCTCTGATTCTTTTAACTCAGCAATTCGTGATATTTTTATGCCATTTTTATTTAAAATAGAAATATTCAATAGTTTCTTTAAATCGTTGGACGTGTAGTAACGAATGTTAGTAAGGGTCCTCTGGGGAAATAAAAGTCCATATCGTTTCTCCCAAATACGAATCGTGTGAGCTTTTATTCCAGTAAGCTTTTCAAGATCATTAATCGTGTAGTTCTCTTCTCTCATTTAATCCACAATGTTAAACAATTATTTTTAACGCTAAACGGAAATAATTATAATTATAAAATCACTAAAAATTAATAAGTGACTAAATATAATATACTTACACTTTTGTTATTCCGTATTTCCGGTACTTAACACCCTGAAATAATTGAATTACTCAATTATTTACTACCTTGGATGCATAAAAAACTGCACTAATAACAGCTCAATGGTAATTAGGTTTAAATTTGATGCTTCTTAATTAGCAATCTTGATAATTCATGAATAGTTTTCTGTATAATTTAGCCCATTGGATATATAACAAATCTAAAAATCTGCCTCACGAAACATTGCTAGTATTTCCAAACCGACGATCCGGGGTATTTTTTCTGCATCACTATAAAGAAGTGGCTTCGAAATCACAAGCCGGACTGCCGGTATGGCTTCCGAAAATTAAAACTATAAATGAATTTTTAGCTGATTATTCTTCCTTGCGAATGGCGGAGCCTATCGAATTAATGGCCGATTTATATGTTTCGCACCAGCAAGAATCAGGGTCAAAGGAATCGTTTGACGATTTTTATTTTTGGGCCGAAATGATGCTCAATGATTTTAACGATGTGGATAAATACCTGGCAAATCCCGCATTAGTGTTTACCAATGTAAAAGATTTTAAAAGTATTGAAGATAAAATTGGCTTTCTAACCGATGAGCAATTGACTGTTATTCAGCGTTTTTTCAAAAACTTCAGCCAATTGCAGCAGTCTGTTTTAAAAGATAAATTCCTGGAAATATGGGAAGTATTGTTACCAGTGTACCAGCGATTTCAATCCCTGTTAAACGCCAACCAAGTTGGATATGAAGGCATGATTTACCGCGATGCATTGAAAAACATCCTGAATGCTGATGCCAATTCCTTTCCGTTTAAAAAAGTATATTTTGCCGGATTTAATGCCATTACTCCTTGCGAGGAGCAAATATTTACCAATTTAAAAGAACGGGGACTGGCTGGATTTTTTTGGGATTTTGATGAGTATTATATAAAAAATGAAACCTTTGAAGCTGGATTTTTTCAACGGAAATATATAAAGAAATTTCCGCCGGAACCCGATTTTAGCTTACCATCAACGCTAACAAGTGAACAAAAAGAAATAACCATTATTTCAGTTCCAACGGATGCTGGACAAGTATTTAAAGCATCCCAAATACTTGGAGCCATGAATAATGCCGATTATTCAAACACCGCACTGGTGCTGGCCGAAGAAAATCTTCTATTTCCAGCTCTCAACAGCATTCCTGAAAACATAAATCAGCTCAATATTACCATGGGATTTCCGCTATCCGATTCATCGGCGGGCAGCTTCATCCAAGCCTTGATTCAATTGCAGTTAAACACTAAAAAAACTAAAGATGAGAAGGTATCGTTCTATTTTAAAAATGTATTGAGCCTATTACAACATCCATTTATACAAAAATCTGATGCACAGCTTGCTAATGCTTTACTTGAGTTTATCAAAATAAATAATCTAATTCAAGTAGCTGATTCGGAACTTTCCAGTTCTGAATTATTAAAAACGGTATTTTATCCGGTTGAATCCATTGCGTTATTCCCTATATATATAAAAAACATATTTCAACATCTGATGGCAACTTGTTGGAAAATTGATTCCGACAACCGGCTGCTAATGGAAAAAGAATTCTTTTTTAAGAGCCTTCTTAAAATTAACCAACTTACCCGCGAAATTGAAAAGCATAAACTCAACATGCTGTTGCCTACCTATTTTAGATTGATTCGGAGTGTGTTGCAACAAATACGCATACCCTTTGAAGGGGAACCAATAAGTGGGCTCCAGATTATGGGTTTTTTGGAAACCCGGAATCTCGATTTCGAAGAAGTAATAATTCTTTCGGTAAACGAAGGTGTTTTGCCAACAGCTTCACATACCCCTTCATTCATTCCATATAGTTTGCGTCGTGGATTTGGATTACCTACCCGGGAGCTTCATGATGCCATGTATGCCTATTATTTTTACCGCTTATTACAACGACCAAAAAAGGTATGGTTAATTTATAATTCAGGGGTTGGCGGTTTGGTGAGTGGCGAAAAAAGTCGGTACATTCACCAATTATTGTACGATGGAAATTTCAAAACCCATTCAATTAATGTAAATCAAACCGTTGAAGTAATTACCAATCAATCTATTGTAATTAAAAAAGAAGGGCAAGTAGTAAACCTGCTGAACCAATTTTTGGGGAACGAACCATCAAAAACATTGTCGCCTAGCGCGCTATCAGCTTATTTAGTTTGTCCGCTGCGGTTTTACTTTAAGTCAATTGTTGGAATTAAAGAACCCGACGAAATTGAAGAACAAATTGACGCCCGGCTATTTGGTTCCATTTTTCATTTAGTATCAGAGAAATTTTATACCCACTTTTTTAAAGACAAACAACTGGTGACGGAGCAAGCATTAACTGATATTGAAAAGAACACTATCATGTTGGACGATTGGATAAAGGAATCGTTTAAAGAAGTGCTGCTCGGTAAAACCTCAAAGCGGGTGTTTGAGATAAATGGGAAAAATCACATCGTATTCGACGTTATCCGAAAGTATTTGCACCAGTTAATTCATATTGATAAAAAAAATACCCCGTTCTCGCTGGTTGGCCTTGAATTGAAAATTCAGATGCCGTTTGCATTTGCCGTAAATGGACAAATGAAACAGACCCAAATAGGCGGATTTATCGACCGGATTGACCGAACCCAGCAAGGAATTCGAATTATAGACTATAAAACCGGTAGTGATAAATTAAACTTTGACGAATTACAAGATTTATTTACTCACGAAAAGGGAAAAGATACCAAAGCGGTTTTCCAAACTTTTGTTTACAGTGCTTTGGTTGCCTTTAATTATCCTCACGAACCGGTTATATTGCCAATGGTGTATCAGGTGGGCAATTTTTTTGACGATGCCAATTCATTTGCTGTTAAATCAGCTAAATACCTCCCGTTTGCATCCGGCAATTTTAAATCCATTGAACCGGAATTTTTGGAAGGACTTACTAATCTTTTATCTACCATTTTTGATGAAAAAATTCCCTTTCATCAAACGGAGGATGCTAAAAACTGCATCTATTGTCCCTATAAAATAATATGTGGGCGATAAAATAGCTGCTGTAGGAAACTAAAAAACCGCAAAACCAACCTAACATTAAAATGCCGGGTCAGTTTTGCGGAAATGAAAAGTAGAAGTTTATACCTTAAAACCGTTCGCCAATTTTATTCCAGTCAAGAATTTCCCAGAAATTCTTCAAATAATCGGGGCGCTTGTTTTGCGTATCCAAATAGTAAGCATGTTCCCATACATCACAGGTCATAACCGGGGTTAATCCGCTTCTTAATGGGTTGCCGGCATTGCTCTCCTGAGTAATTACCAGGTTGCCTTGTACATCTTTCGAAAGCCAGGCCCAGCCAGCACCAAACAAGGTAGCACCGGCTTTGGTGAATTCTTCTTTAAACGCATCGAAGGAGCCATATTTTGCGTTAATGGCAGCAGCCAACTTTCCTTGTGGAGTTTTTGCTCCATGGTTGGAAAACTGCATAAAGTAAAATGTGTGGTTCCAAACTTGGGCGCCATTGTTAAATATGCCGCCATCTGCTTCTTTTACGATGGTTTCTAAGGTTGCATTCTCAAACTTAGTTCCAGGTACCAGGTTGTTTAAGTTGGTAACATAAGCCTGATGATGTTTTCCATAATGGAATTCTAAAGTCTGTTTGCTTATGTGAGGCTCTAATGCATTGAGCTCGTAAGGTAGTTTCGGTAATTCAAAAGCCATTTTTGTAAATTTTTAATTAATAATACAGGTTAAACAAGATTTAGTTGAAAAGGTTTTTATAAAGGCATGTTTTTCGACAACGATTTTAATCTTTAAACAAAAATATCTGATTTATTACTAATTGAGAGTCCAAATAGATGAAAATATTTGTTCAATTATTCATAACCATAATTTCTTACTTTGTATATTTGAATCAATTAATAATTGATCATTAATAAAATAGTGTTTCCAATTCCACAAAACAGCCAAAAATGATTAACCCCAATTTCGATACCATCCAGGTTAAAATAATTGATAAAGCTTTCTATGCCGAAGGAAATATTCACTACCCATCCACAGCAGTGGTATCGTTTTTCGATCAACACGGACGGTACCTGTTTGCCACCGATTACGGTTACTTGCCAATCAGTAAGGTTTATGAGCTATTAGACGATACCGGCGAAGTGAACCTGGATTATGCTTACATCCATAATTTTTCGGCAACTGCTTACCGCAGAACCCGATTGATTCCTAAAACCGAATCCATTGAAATAAAAAAATTATCGGCCAAGGGTGCTTTGCTTGCATCGGAATTTGAAATTGACTTTTCTTTTCTGAAATTAGCCAATAGTGACGTTGATTTTACAGAATGTTGTTTTGCCTCGGGCGATTTAACCTTTAAACACAGTATTTTTGGGGATGGAACATTTGACTTTAGCTATGCCTTAGTTAAAAGCAAAAAGGTTGATTTTTCAAATACCCAGTTCGGAAGTGGTTTAAAGTCATTTAAAAATGCCATTTTTAGCGATGGCATTAAAGATTTTCAATATACCGATTTCGGACAGGGGGAACTGAATTTTGTTAATACCGAGTTTGGTGGTGGTGAAGTGTCGTTTATTAACAGCAATTTTAACCACGGCGATGTTTCGTTTAAAGTAGCCCGGTTTGGTGATGGTAAGGTGGATTTCCATTTTGCCAAATTTGGCGATGGCGATATTTCCTTTGAGCGGACTGAGTTTGGAAATGGATTAACTGATTTTAAAACCGTTGAGTTTGGTTCCGGTAAAGTAAATTTTAACAGGGCGGTATTTGGCAATGGAGAGGTAAATTTTGAGGGCTCAGCTGCTGATGGAAGGGTCACGTTTAAAAAAACTGCATTTGGCACAGGCCATTTAATTTTTGAATTGGCTGAGTTCGAAAATACAGAGCTAAATATGGAAAAAGCTATTTTGGGCGATAGCGAAGTTTCTTTTTTTAATGGCAAGTTCCACACCTTAGTGCTTAAAGGTTGTCATTTGAACCGATACGTTGATTTACGGGTAAAGCAATGTCACGAAATTGATTTAAGCGATACAGTAGTTCGCGATATCATTGACTTAAAACCTTATCAAAATGAGGTTTTATTACATATATTAAATATATCAGGCATGCGCCTTTTAGGAACAGTTTATATCGATTGGAAAAACAACCACGTACTTCAATTAATAAAAAATCAACACAAAACTACCTTAGCCGAAAAAGCAGAACAATTCCGGATTCTAAAGGAAAGTTTTAATAAAGCTGGTCAATATTCCGATGAAGATGATTCCTATGTTTGGTTTAAACGGTATGAATTGCTATCCGATTTTTCAGTGAGCAAGCATAAATCGAAGGTAGTAAACATACTAAAATATCCGGCTTATGCATTTAAAAAACTGGTTTTTGATTATGCCGGATTGTATGCTACCAATCCTGTTAGGGTAATGATTTCAATGGCCGCCACCTATACGTTTTTTAGTTTATTGTATGTACTGATTCTTTCGTTAGGATTCGGAGGAATATTTTCAGGACTCGGAGGCGAACACAATGCCATTGGAATGGTAGGTCGGAGCTTCTTTTTCTCTGGGGTCACATTTTTCACCATTGGTTATGGCGATTTTTACCCAATGGGTATTGTAAGGGTACTTTCCCTTTTAGAAGGATTTACCGGAGTATTTCTGATGTCGTACTTTACCGTGGCTTTTGTGCGGAAAATTCTCCGCTAATCAATCATTCATACCTTTGCAACAAATCGGGGCGCAGTTTTTTTGTCCGTTCCATCGACTGTTCATGCAGCCAATTGTCAATGAGTTTTGTGTTGCCTGAAAGCAATATTTCAGGAACTTTCCAGCCTTTATAATCTGCCGGCCGGGTATAAACCGGAGGCGATAGTAAATTATCCTGAAAAGAATCGGTCAACGCCGAAGTTTCATCGGAAAGTACCCCGGGAATTAAACGGATAATGGCATCAGCCATTACTGCTGCCGCTAATTCACCACCAGTAAGAACGTAGTCACCAATGGACATTTCTTTTGTAATTAAATGTTCACGGATGCGTTGGTCAATCCCTTTATAATGTCCGCATAAAATCAAAATATTTTCGAACGAAGAATAGCGGTTGGCTATTTGTTGGTTGAAAGTTTCCCCATCGGGAGAAGTGTATATAATTTCATCGTATTTACGCTGACTTGTTAACGCTTCAATCGCGGCTTCGATGGGCTGAATGGTCATAACCATTCCAGCTCCACCGCTAAAAGCATAATCATCAACCTTTTTGTGTTTATCGGTAGAATAATCGCGGATGTTGTGGATATATACCTCTACCAACCCTTTATCTTTAGCTCTTTTAATGATGCTGTGTTCAAAACTACCTTGAATTAGTTCCGGAAGTATGGTTAAAATATCAATGCGCATTTGTCCGTATAATTTTGTGTTTGCAAAAGTAAGTGCAAGTAACCTACAAACCAAATTCTTGGTGTTAATTGATTCGTTTAAGTTCAGCTTATCAAGTTTGGAGTCTGTTTCTATCAACTTTAAAAACCATTTAAGTCACTTTTCAGTTCATTCATGGGTCATTCGTTAAATATTCATGAATATTCTTAGTGTTTTTCAAGCAGAAGTTATATTTTCGTAGGTTGAAACTAGGAATGTTTTTAGACATTGCCGCTAACTATCATTTAATTGATTAAAGATGGAAAATTTAGATTATTCGAACGAACAAAACCAACCTGAAGAAGGTGCCAATCCAGCCAATCCAGTAGAGATTGCAAAAGTTAATCCAACACCCGAACCTTTAATAGAGGAAGAAGTAACTGATACCGTTGATGTTGAATCACTAACGGAAAATATTCCTGAAGTTGAAGAACCTACTGAAATAGAAGAATCACATAAAATAATACTGCCCGAAGATTATTCCATCTATGATAGAGCTACTTTGATAGCAAAACTTCACAGTTTAATTACCGATTTTAGTGCCGCTGAAATTAGAAATGCAGTGGAAGAAATTAAAATACATTTTTACAAAAGCTATAAAGCTGATATAGCTGAGGCTTCTGCAGCCCATATTGAGGCGGGAGGAAAAATTGAAGATTTTGTTTTCGCCGATCAGGCTTCTGAAGATACCTTTAAACTACTGTATAATAAGTATAAGGATCAAAAGAGTCAGCTAAATCATCAAAGCGAAGAGGTAAAACAAGCCAATTTAAAAGCAAAGCTTCAAATAGTTGAAGAAATAAAGGAATTGGTTAACAACGAAGAATCCATAAACAGAACCTTTCAGGAATTTCGCGATTTACAACAAAAATGGCGCGACATAGGCTTAGTTCCTCAAAGTGAAGTGAAAAATTTGTGGGAAAACTACAACCACCATGTGGAAAAATTCTACGACTACATTAAAATAAATAAGGAACTGCGTGATTTGGATTTGAAGAAAAACATGGAGCTAAAAATGGAGTTATGCGAAAAAGCAGAAGCTTTATTGATTGAAGACTCCGTTACTAAAGCCTTTAAACTGCTTCAGGATTATCACAACCACTGGAGAGAAATTGGCCCCGTACCCCGCGAACAAAAAGAAGACATTTGGGATCGGTTTAAAAACGCTACCAGTCAAATAAATAAAAAACATCAGGTTTATTTTGATGAAATTAAAGACCAGCAAATTAAAAACTTAGAGCAAAAAACAGCACTTTGCGAGAGAATTGAAGAAGTATTAACTGCTGATTTTTCGAACCCAAAAGTTTGGGAAGATAAAGCGCATACCATCATTGAAATTCAAAAACTTTGGAGAACTATTGGGTTTGCTCCTAAAAAAGATAACAATAAGGTTTATCAACGGTTTAAAACCGGCTGCGATAAGTTTTTTGCGCTCAAGCGTGATTTTTATAAAGAAGCTAAAGAGGTTCAAAAAAACAACCTGCAATATAAATTAGATTTGTGTGTTCAGGCTGAAGCGCTGAAAGATAGCACCGAATGGAAAAAAACTACGGAAGACTTTGTGAAACTTCAGAAACGCTGGAAAGAAATTGGCCCAGTGCCTAAAAAACATTCTGACATTTTATGGAAAAGGTTCCGCACAGCCTGTGATTCGTTTTTCAATAAAAAATCGGAATTTTACAATACCGCTGATGCGCGTCAGGAAGAAAATTTGAAACTTAAATTGGAACTCATTGACAAAGTTAAAACTTTTGTAAAAGGCAACGAAGACAAAGAAAACCTGAGAATACTAATTGATATTCAAAAACAATGGTCAGAAATTGGGCACGTGCCACTCAACAAAAAAGATGAAATTACCAAAGAATTCCGTGATGCCATTAACGCTCAGTTTGATAGCCTAAAAATTGATGTTACCGAGCGAGATAAAATAAACTATCGTTCTAAAGTGGAAAATTGGGCTGGTACCCAGTCAAAGGCGAAAATTTACTCTGAAAGGAGTAAACTGGCAACCCGGCTTAAAGAAATGGAAAACGAAATTGCTTTATATGAGAATAACATCGGGTTTTTCTCCAAATCAAAAAACTCCAGTGCCCTATTAGTTGAAGTAAACCGGAAAATAGATTTGGCAAAAAAGAATATGGAAGATTTAAAGCAAAAGCTTCGGTTACTTGATACCATGGATCAAGAATAAAAATTTATAAAGAACCGGGAATATTACCCGGTTCTTTTCATTCAATTACCCAAATTTCCTTTTCCTTCAAAAAATTCAAATGAAAAAGCTGGTTCCCTTAGGGTTTTTACTTTTTATTATTTCATTTTCTTATTCGCAAACATCCACTATCAGAGGTTTTGTTTATGAAATAAAAAACGGGGAACCCATTGTTTTTACCAATGTGTATTTAAAGGGAACTACCATAGGTGCATCTACCGATGTAAATGGATTTTTCAGCATTACAAAAATACCAGCAGGGAATTATGTGCTAATGATAACCTCGGTTGGATATGATACTTTGACAGAACCAATTAATATTGGAACCAACCAGTTGCAAACTAAAAAACTTTATCTAACAGAATCATCCATAAGGTTGGAAGAGTTTGTAGTATCGGCTGAATATCAGGAAATGAAAAAAGAAATTCATGCATCCGTAACAAAAGTCAGCCCAAAACAACTAAGCATGCTTCCTTCAGTTGGGGCACAGCCCGATTTAGCGCAATACTTACAAGTGGTTCCAGGAGTAGTTTTTACCGGTGATCAGGGCGGTCAACTGTATATTCGGGGTGGCTCACCCATCCAAAATAAAGTATTGCTCGACGGCATGGTCATTTACAATCCCTTTCATTCAATTGGATTGTTTTCGGTATTTGATGCCGATTTAATACGGAATGCCGATATTTTTACTGGAGGTTTTAATGCGCAGTATTCCGGTCGTATATCATCAGTAATGGACATTACCACCCGTGATGGCAACAAGAAAAAACTCACTGGCAAATTCTCTGGTGATACATTTGGAAGTAAACTTTTATTAGAGGCTCCCTTAATAAAACAAAAAGATGAAAAAGGAATGAGTTTGACGGCTGTGGGTTCTATTAAAAGCTCTTATATCGATAAAACATCCAAGACTCTCTACTCTTATGCCAATGAAAATGGGCTCCCTTTTGGTTTTACCGATGCTTACGGAAAACTATCTCTCAATGGACAAAGTGGTAGCAAGGTGAATCTTTTTGGATTTAGTTTTAACGATTACGTGAAAT
>JFJP01006002.1_pt1 | contig 10807 bp, 9 predicted proteins | sample 431651 | NCBI WGS metagenome assembly JFJP01 (sample SAMN02602958, study PRJNA72255) | Microbial mat metagenome, whole genome shotgun sequencing project. | biome: fresh water; feature: sink hole; material: water; isolation source: purple microbial (photo- and chemosynthetic) mats found in...
GTCCTGGTCCAACGAAGAACGCACTCGGGTCGAGGCGTCTGCGTACCAATATAGGTGTACTGCAGGCGCAAATCAATCCTGCAAACAGGGTAGTTGATACCTGCAGTTGGGTACTAAAGTACGGTATCTACTGCCAACGTCAGCCAGCGATGAGTTTTTGCGCGATGGCATAGCGCGTCAATTCGGCCGTGCTGTGCAGATCGAGTTTGCGCATGAGATTGCGCCGATGGGTCGCCGCGGTGGTCGCGGAAATGCCGAGGCGCTGGCCGATTTCTGCCGATGTGCAACCGGCGGCAATCAACTGGATGACCTGCTGTTCGCGTGAGCCGATCACGGCACACTTCGCCACCGATGCCGGTTGTCGCGGTGTATCGGGCGATTTGCCAAAACCATGGATCAGTGACTCGATGCGTTGCAGCAAGTCGGCGCCTTCGAGCTTGAGGTGCTTCTCCTGGCTGATGTCGCGCATCGTTCCAACCGCGCGCAAAGGGGCTGAGTTTTCATCGCGTGCCACGATTCTGCGGCGCGAGCGCACCCAAACCCAGTGTCCGTCTTTATGCCGCAGGCGGTGTTCGGCGTGGTATTCCCGCGCGTCGCCGCTGATGTGGGCGTTCATGGCGGCGCGGCGAACCGGGGCATCGTCGGGATGCACCAGCAATTCAAAGTCCTGCGCTTTCGTGCCCATTTCCCCTTCCGCATAGCCCAGCATGGAGCAGACGCGGGCGCTGATGTGAAGATCATTGCCGGGCAATTGCAAATCCCACAAACCCAGGTCGGCGCCGACCAGCGCCAGTTCGAGCCGCTGCTCGTTGTGCTTGCGCTCGGTGATGTCCTGCTTGATGGCAACAAAATGCTTGATCGCTCCATCGGCTGTCAGCACTGGCGAGATGGCAAGCAATTCGTGGTACAGGCCGCCGTCCTTGCGACGATTCACAAGTTCGCCGCGCCAGGTTTGACCCGACACAATGGTGTTCCACATGTGCTGGTAGAAAGCATGGTCTTGCGCGCCCGACTTGACCAACTGCCGGGGGTTCTTGCCAATGACCTCAGGGATGGAGAAGCCGGTGATCTGGACAAACGCTTCATTGGCCCATTCGATGTGCCCGTCGATGTCGGTGATGACGATTCCGTTGGCTGCGGAATTGAGGGCGACTTCAAACAACTGCAAGCGGCGCTCCTGGGCTCCGCGCGCCATGGCGTAGCGTAACGCGCGGCCAAGCGCTCGATGGTCGAATTCACCCTTCACCAGATAGTCTTGCGCACCGGCAGCCAGCGCCGCCATGGCCAGTTCGTCGTCGTCGTTGCCGGTCAGCACCACTACCGGCGTGCCCGGCTGTGCAGCAGTCATGGTCGACACGGTCTTGACGCCTGCCGAGTCCGGCAACGACAGGTCCAGCAGCACCATATCAAAAAGCGTCCCTCGCGCCGCGGCCAGGGCTTCGCCCAGGGTCTTGGCCCACACCAGATGGGGGGTGCCCGCGTCATTACGAAAGGTTTTGTGGCGCAAATAGGTCACCACCAACGCGTGGTCACCCGGCTCGTCCTCAACAATCAGGATCGACAGTGGCTTGGGTTCCAGCACCGTCGGGCTGGCACCGTGCGTCAGGTCTGCGGCAAAAGGGGGCAAGGGGTGTGCGTTCACGCGACTAGGTTGGGGGGGCAGGGCGGAGCAGGCGGGTAATAGCTTAGCGCGTTTCTCAAATCGATTGCTATGATCCGGGCGCAAAGACTTCATCCTGAACCTGAAACAAGCAATGGCACGCACTCCGTTGATCATGGGCGACCACCTCGCCCGCAGTGTGCGCGGGCGACCTTGCGCACCACCGAATCAGCCTGTACCGCTTGTCTGTCCTGCGTAAGCCGCTTCACTTTTAGGAGTATTTGTATGTCTGATTTGTTTGAAAACCCCATGGGTTTGATGGGCTTTGAGTTCGTCGAATTCGCTTCTCCCACCCCCAACACCCTGGAGCCCCTGTTTGAGAAACTGGGGTTCACGCTCGTGGCCCGGCACCGCTCCAAGGACGTTGTGTTGTACCGGCAGGGCCAGATCAACTTCATTGTCAACCGCGAATCCAAGAGCCCGGCAGGCTACTTTGCCGCCGAGCACGGCCCGTGTGCGTGTGGCATGGCCTTTCGGGTGCGGGACTCGCATCTGGCCTATGCACGTGCACTGGAGCTCGGTGCGCAACCCATGGAAATGCCCACCGGGCCGATGGAACTGAACTTGCCGGCCATCAAGGGCATCGGTGGCGCACCGCTGTACTTGATTGACCGCTTTGAGGACGGCCAGTCGATTTACGACATCGATTTCAAGTTCATTGAGGGCGTGGACCGGCGACCAGTCGGACACGGGTTCTCCATCATCGACCACCTGACGCACAACGTGTACCGCGGGCGCATGGGTTTCTGGGGCGGCTTTTACGAGAAGATATTCAACTTCCGCGAGATTCGCTACTTTGACATCAAGGGTGCGTACACCGGGTTGACTTCGCGCGCCATGACCGCGCCCGACGGCAAGATCCGCATACCGCTCAATGAGGAGTCTGGCAAAGGCAATGGCCAGATTGAAGAGTTCTTGATGCAGTTCAATGGCGAGGGCATCCAGCACATTGCGCTGCTGTGTGACGACCTGATTGCCAGTGTGGACAGCTTGCAAATGGCGGGCGTACCGTTGATGACCGCGCCCAATGCGGTGTATTACGAGATGCTGCAGGAGCGGTTGCCGGGCCATGGTGAGCCCACTGCGGAACTGCAGACCCGTGGCATTCTGCTCGACGGCACCACTGCGGGCGGCAAACCCCGGCTGCTGCTGCAGATCTTCTCCCAGACGCTGCTCGGGCCGGTGTTCTTCGAGTTCATCCAGCGCAAACTCGACGACGGCTTTGGTGAGGGCAACTTCAAGGCGTTGTTTGAATCGCTGGAGCGTGACCAGGTGCGCCGCGGTGCCATCGCGGTGGAGAGCGCACGATGAAGGTTGATCGCATCCATCACGTGGCCTACCGCTGCAAGGACGCCAAGGAAACCGTGCTGTGGTACCAGACCATGCTCAAAATGGACTTTGTGCTGGCCATTGCCGAGGACCTGGTGCCCTCCACCAAGGCACCAGACCCGTATATGCATGTGTTTCTTGATGCTGGAGACGGCAATGTGCTGGCGTTCTTTGAGTTGCCCACACAGCCGCCCATGGGGCGCGACCCCAACACGCCCGAATGGGTGCAACACATCGCTTTCAAGGTGAAAGACCGCGCCACGTTGCTCGAGTTTCGTGAGCACCTGCAGGCGCACGGGGTCGATGTGCTGGGTGTGACCGACCACGGCGCATTCCACTCGATCTATTTCTTCGACCCCAACGGGCACCGTGTCGAACTGGCTTACCCGGACCCGCAGGAAGAAGCCATGCTGCAGCGGCTCGATGCCGTCAAGTGGGACATGCTGGAAGAATGGAGCAAGACCAAGCGCGCGCCCAAACACGCTGCGTTTCTCCACGAACGCGAGTTCACGCAATGAGTGTCGCTCTGGATGGCACGCATGACGCAGCCCTGCACAGCTGGATCGATTCCGCCAATGATCCAGCCTCCGACTTCCCCATTCAAAACCTGCCTTTTGGCCGTTTCCGCAGGGGCTCCGAGTCTGGCTGGCGCGTCGGGGTGGCCATTGGAGACCGGGTGCTGGACCTGTACCAGGCTGGGTTAACTGACTCCTGTGACATCCATTCTTTGATGCTTTTGGGCCGCCAGCGTAGGCTGGACCTGCGTAAGGCGCTATCAAAAGGATTGCAGATCGGCAGCCCGGACGAGTCCCGGTTTCGCACTGCGCTGGTAGTGCAGGCCGACGTGGAAATGGGCTTGCCATGCGACATTGGCGACTACACGGACTTCTACACCAGCATCCACCACGCCACCACGGTGGGCAATCAGTTCCGCCCGGACAACCCCTTGCTGCCCAACTATAAGTGGGTGCCCATCGGGTACCACGGTCGGTCCTCCTCCATTGCAGTCAGCGAACCCGGGCTGGGGCACACCTTTGTGCGCCCCAAGGGCCAAACCAAGGCGGCCGATGCTGAGGAACCTACTCTGCGGCCCAGCGCGCGGCTGGATTTTGAGTTGGAGCTGGGCGCCGTCATTGCCCGCCCGAACGTCGCTGGCGAGCCGATTGCGATGTGTGACGCCGAAGAACATGTCTTTGGCTTGACGCTGTTCAACGACTGGAGCGCGCGCGACATTCAGGGCTGGGAATACCAGCCACTGGGGCCCTTCCTGTCAAAAAATTTCGCCAGCACTGTGTCGCCCTGGATGGTGACGTTGGATGCGCTTGCGCCGTTTCGCGCGGCCTTCACGCGACCGGCGGGGGACCCGCAGCCCTTGCCCTACCTGGACTCGCAGTCCAACCGGGAGCAGGGCGCTTTCGACATCGCGCTGGAGGTGTGGCTGCAAACCGCCAGCATGCGCGATGCGGGGCATGTGGGCGAACTCTTGAACACGGCCAACTACCGCGACGCCTACTGGACGATGGCGCAACTCGTGGCACACCACACCGTCAATGGCTGCAATTTGCGTTGTGGTGACCTTTTCGGCACCGGCACCCTCTCCGGCCCATTGCCAGAGCAAGGCGGTTCGCTGTTGGAACTGAGCCAGGGGGGCAAGCGCGCTCTGGCCTTGTCCAATGGAGAAACCCGAACCTTTCTGGAGGATGGAGACACCGTGATCCTTCGCGGCTACTGCCAGCGAGCGGGATTTCGGCGCATCGGATTTGGTGAGTGCCGCGGCACGGTGCTGGCCGCGCGCGCTTGAAATCAAGACACTGGATTCACGACCCATTCGATCTGTTGGAGGTAGCACCATGATTCAGCTGTACACCTTTTTTCGCAGTTCCGCGGCCTACCGGGTGCGCATCGCACTCAACCTGAAAGGCCTGCCGTATGACGCTGTCCCGGTGCACTTGTTGCGCGGCGGTGGCGAGCAGCATGCACCGGGCTATACGCAGCTGAACCCAACGCAACTGATCCCGACGCTGGTGGATGGCAGCCTGACGCTCGGCCAGTCACTTGCCATCCTGGAGTATCTGGAAGAGGCATACCCAACGCCTGCATTGCTGCCAGATGACGCCGGCGGGCGTGCGCGGGTGCGTGCTGTATCCATGAGCATTGCCTGTGACATTCATCCGTTGAACAATCTGCGCGTCCTGCAATACCTGGAGCGCGAGTTGAAGGTGGACGAAGCAGCAAAGAGCCGCTGGTACCAGCACTGGATTATTTTGGGTTTTTCAGCGCTGGAAACCATGCTGCGCAGCAGTGACGCAACAGGCGCTTTTTGCCATGGAGAGGCACCTTCCATGGCTGATTGCTGTCTAGTTCCGCAGGTTGCCAATGCGAGGCGTTTCGAGATCGCGTTGGATGACTTTCCCACCATCTGCCGCATTGATGCGAACTGCGCCGAATTGCCCGCTTTTAGACAAGCGCTTCCTCAGAATCAGCCCGATGCCATGTGACAGTTCGCCGGGGTCGTGTGAGGTCTGGCCTGCATGAGAGTAGTTGCGCTTCATCTGCAAAGGCTGGCAAGCTTGCTGCATGACAACCCTGTTTGAACAAGTTTCCACCATCGCCCCGGCCTTTGTATCGGGCCTCGCGCTGAGTTTTGGCCTGATCGTGGCTATTGGTGCGCAAAACGCCTTTGTCCTGCGCCAAGGTCTGCGTCGTGAACACGTGGGTAGCGTGGTTCTGTTTTGCGCATTGGCAGATGCAGTGCTGATTGCGGCCGGCGTTTTGGGAATGGCGCAAGCGCTGGGCGAACATCCACAGGTTGCACTGGCACTGGCGTTGGTCGGTGCAGTGTTCCTGGCGACCTACGGATGGCAGGCGCTTATGCGGGCGCGTCAATCGAACCAATTACAGACAGAAGGGGCTGGTGCAAGCCTTAGCCTCTCGCACGCCCTTGCGCAGGCGGCTGCGTTTACGCTGCTCAATCCCCACGTGTATCTTGATACCGTGCTGCTGGTCGGCAGCATTGGCGCTCAGCAACCCAGTGCGCTTCGCCCTTGGTTTATCGCGGGAGCGTGTTTAGCAAGCTTCGCCTGGTTTGGGATGTTGGGTTTTGGTGCACGCTGGCTGGCGCCCATGTTTGCGCGCCCCAAGGCATGGCAAATACTGGACGGTCTGATTGGCTTGACCATGTGGATTTTGGCTGCGCTGCTGTTGCGACACGCGCTGGGCAGCGTGTAGGGGCGCGCCATGTACATTGCAAAGCACAACGATCAGTCCCGGCGCACTAGCCTTGCCATGGCCAGCCTCGTGTCGAAGGCCATCGCAGCGGATACGGCTGGCAACGGATGCCGCTGATTGGCGGGTGTGTCTTGAGCCTGCTGCTGAAAGCCATTGATTTCGGAATCACTGACCCTGGACGGTGCCAAGGGGTTGGAACGCGACGTAGAGAATGCTTTGAGGGCGAGAAGAAGGGCTGATGTTGTTCAAAAGCTGAGTGTTCCATCCACGCAAGTCACACACCTTCCACCGACCGTTATGCCATTGCTGTCCACGCGAACCGATACGGTTCCGTCGCGCCCGACGCATTGCCCCTGTCCGGCCTTGTAGCTTTCGCCAATGGCGGGAAGCAGGCTGCGCTCACGAAGAAACACGGCAATACTTCCGTTCCCGCTGCCACATACGGGGTCCTCGTTGACCCCGCATGAGGGTGCAAACGAGCGAACTTCAATAGCCTTCTCGCCTCCTTCGTACCTGGCGAATACCGATAGCCCTGTGGCACCCAGGCGGCGCTCAAATTGTGCTGAGCGGACGTAGTCCGGTGTGAGCGCAAGAAGTGTCTCAACACTGGGCAGTTGGGCCACGACCCAGACCGCACCGACGTTGACTACCGCTGGTGGCGCGCTCTTGACGACCGCCCGACCCAGGATTGCCTCGAGCTCGGCCACATCGGACGACGCCAGAGCAGCAAGTTTGGCAGGCGGAAGACCGAAGCTGACTTGATGGGCTGAACCTGTTGTCTGCACTTGAAGCGTAATCAACCCTACGCCACACTCCTGAACCAGTATGCCATTTCTTGGCTGGACAATGCCAGCTTCAAGTGCGGCGAAAGCGCTTCCGAGGGTTGGGTGACCAGCGAACGGAAGTTCGCTTTGAGGTGTGAATATTCGCAGGCGGTAATGGGCGTCCGGGTTGGTGGGCGGCAACAGATAAGTTGTCTCGGACAGATTGGTCCAACGAGCAATGTCTTGCATGGTCAGACTGTCCAGGCCATCTGCATCCAGGACCACCGCGACAGGGTTTCCTTTCAGCGGATTCGATGTAAATACATCAACGACTTTGTAAGCTCTGCTGTTCAACACATACTCTCCTGATTCAATTTCACGCAAACGCTACCTTGTGGTGCCATGATAAGTGCAGGGTGCTCGTCAGTAGGCACTGGGCAATGTCCGCATCTGCCGCCGACCTGAGTTTCAGCGCGCCACCACAAAAAGCGGAAATGCTACAAAATAAATAGCTGGCTGCGCTTATCAGGCAAGCGCTGGCTGCTCATTTTGTATATGCAGCCGGGTCAAGCCGGATTCACCCCCGGCGCAAATCCAGCGTAAACGGAAACTCCTTGCTGCCGGGCACATTGATGGTGGCCGGTGGGATGTGCATGGTGCCGGGTGTGTGGCCGGTGGTGGTGAAGCGGGTCAGGCGGCGGCTTTCGGCCTTTCAGCCCCGCGCAGTCAGCAGTTGAGTCAATTGGGCTTTCAACGCGACAAGGTCTTCCGAAACGGTCCGATAGACGATCTCGTCGTCTACCGCGTCGTAGCCGTGGATGATGCGGTTGCGCAGATCAATAGCCAGTTTCAGGCTCGGGACCAGTTCAATCAAGGTGGGCTCTAAGCGGGCGAGACGTGAACAGGCTTCACCGAGAATCTCCAGTTGTCGCTCTACTGCAGAGCGGCGCATTTTGTCGCCCATGTATTGGTCCAGCGAGCAGCCCGCTATGAACTCTTGCGAGGACGCGATGGCCCCAAGTGCATCAAACAACAGCTTGGGCGCTCTGTCGGTCATAGACTAAGGTGCGGCTCTGGTTCACCGCCTGCAGAAAATACGGATTTCGGATGTAGTGCGGGTTCACCAAATCAACATGTCGACCAAGCAATTTTTCCAGCGCTTCAGCCAGATCAATCCAGCGGCGAGCGAGCGAGCCAGGTGCCTGCTTGTCGAGTTCGACCAGAAAGTCATAGTCACTGGATTCGAAATTGAAATCATGGCCTGTCGCTGATCCAAACAGTTCCAGGTGCGCCACGCCGTACTGCTCACACAGCGCGGTAATGAAGGGAAGCTTGTTGGCCAGTGAAGCTTGCATGGCGGGATTATCGGTCGTTTGTTGAAGACAAGTTCATTGCCGCTGCGCGAACGGCGATGCGGCCCCACTAACCCTATCGCTTCAGCGAATCACCCCCGGCGCAAATCCAGCGTAAACGGAAACTCCTTGCTGCCGGGCACGTTGATGGTGGCTGGAGGGATGTGCATGGGGCCGGGTGTGTGGCCGGTGGTAGTAAAGCGGGTCAGGCGGCGGCTCTCTGCCTCAAACGAATTGACCGGGAAGTTTTCATAGCTCAGGCCCCCCGGGTGGGCAACGTGGTATTGGCAGCCGCCCACGGAGCGCTTCATCCAGGTGTCGACGATATCGAAGGTCAATGGCGCGTGCACGCCGATCGTGGGGTGCAGGCTGCTCGGCGGGTTCCACGCCTTGTAGCGCACGCCCGCCACATATTCGCCAACGGTTCCAGTGTTCTGCAGCGGCAGCGCCTGTCCGTTGCAGGTGATCACGTAGCGGCTCTGATTGAGGCCTTTCACATGCACTTCCATGCGCTCCAGCGAAGAGTCGACATAACGGGCGGTACCGCCGGGAGCGCCTTCTTCGCCCATCACATGCCAAGGCTCCAGCGCACAGCGCAAGGTGAGCTCAATGCCCGCGGATTGCACCGATCCCACCAGCGGGAAGCGGAACTCCATGTGCGGAGCAAACCAGCTGGGGTCAAACGGGTATCCCGCCAAACGCATGTCTTCCACCACGTCGTCAAAGTCCATCTTGATGAAGGTGGGCAGCATGAAGCGGTCGTGCAGCTCGGTGCCCCAGCGCGTCACCGGTGCCTTGTACGCAGCCTTCCAGAAGCGCGCCACCAGCGCGCGCAGCAGCAACTGCTGCACGCTGCTCATGTGGGGGTGCGGTGGCATCTCAAAGGCACGCAGCTCTAGCAGGCCCAGGCGACCGGTGGCCGAATCGGGCGAGTACATCTTGTCGATGGAAAACTCGCTGCGGTGGGTGTTGCCCGTGGCGTCGATCAGTATGTTGCGCAGCGTGCGGTCGACCAGCCAGGGCGGCATGGTCTGGCCGTAGAGCTCACGGTTTTTGTAGATTTGCTCTATGGCGATTTCCAGTTCGTACAACTGGTCGTTGCGGGCTTCGTCCACGCGTGGCGCCTGGCTGGTGGGGCCGACGAACATGCCACTGAACAGGTAGCTTAGAGACGGGTGGTTGTGCCAGTACAGCAGCAGGCTGGCCAGCAACTCCGGCTTGCGCAGGAACGGGCTGTCAGCGGGTGTGGCGCCGCCCATGACAAAGTGGTTGCCCCCGCCGGTGCCGGTGTGGCGCCCGTCGGTCATGAACTTCTCGGCCGACAGGCGTGACTCGAACGCCGCGTTGTACAGAAACTCGGTGTTGGTGACCAGTTCTTTCCAGTTGTTCACCGGATGGATGTTGACCTCGATGACGCCGGGGTCGGGTGTCACTTGCAGCAACTTGAGACGCGGGTCGCGCGGCGGCGGATAGCCTTCGATCAGCAGCTTGATGCCTTGCTCCTTGGCAGTGGCCTCGATCGCAGCCAGAAGATCGAGGTAGTCCTCGAGTCGTTCCAGCGGCGGCATGAACACATACAGCACACCGGACTTTTCGCCGATGGCCTCAGCCTTGGGGCCGCTGGCGCGGCGTGGGTCGCGCACTTCCACGCACAGGGCGGTGCGGGTGATCCAGTGGGCCGATTGGTGGCGGGCGGGCACCTGCTGGCTATAGGCGGCGGGTTCCGGTTGCAGCGCAGACCGGGCGTTGGCGTTGGCTTCACCATCGCCCAAGGCACGGGTGGTCTGGAATTTGCGCGCTGCCTCGCTGCCACCGACTGAGCCAGCCAGGTAAGCCATTCCGGCAGGAGTACCGGCACCGGCTATCACTGGGACGGTTGTTGTTACTGACGCCGACACCCCCGAGTTTTTGTCTTGCGAGTAGCGTGCAGCCATCGTGCCATGGGCGGGCAGGTCACCCCGGTCTTCGGTGGGGTCGCGCTCGATCATGTAGGGGAAGTCGCTCTTGCTGACCCAGGGCAGCGAGTCCAGTGGCAGGCGCAGGCCCATGGGGGAGTCGCCGGGCATCAGGTACATGCGCTCGTCGCGGAAGAACCAGGGGCCGGTGATCCAGCGGGCGCTGCGCTGCGCCCATGGGTCGCTGGTCTTGATCGGCAGCACATAGCCTACGGGCGTGTCGAGCTTCTGCTCAAACACGCGGCGCAGCCGCATACGCTCCATTTCGTCGTCGAGTTTGGAGTTGAACGGGTCTACATTGACCGGCAGGCGGCGCTCGCGCCACAGGTAGTACCAGCTGTCCTCGTAGGCGCTTTGGATGTATTGGCCTGTCAGCGACAGGCGACTGGCCAGCGCTTCGGTAAAGCGTTTGGCGTCGGCGCTGGTGTAGTGGGTGGGGTCGCGCTCATCCGTAAACAGGGCAGGGTCCGTCCACACCGGCTGCTTGTCGGCGCGCCAGTAGATGTTGAGGGCCCAGCG
>JFJP01006272.1_pt1 | contig 10806 bp, 11 predicted proteins | sample 431651 | NCBI WGS metagenome assembly JFJP01 (sample SAMN02602958, study PRJNA72255) | Microbial mat metagenome, whole genome shotgun sequencing project. | biome: fresh water; feature: sink hole; material: water; isolation source: purple microbial (photo- and chemosynthetic) mats found in...
CCCACATCGGCGTGGAGCTGACCGACAGCGCCTATGTGGCGGTGAACCAGAAGCTCATGACCCGCATGGGCAAGGCGGTGTTTGATGTGCTGGGGACAGACGGCGAGTTCGTTCCCTGCATGCACACGGTGGGCGCACCACTGGGGGCAGGCGAGCGCGATGCCACCAGCTGGCCCTGCAACCCGAAGGTGAAGTACATCGTGCACTTCCCGGAAAGCCGCGAAATCTGGAGCTACGGCTCGGGCTACGGTGGCAACGCGCTGCTGGGCAAGAAATGTTTTGCGCTGCGCATCGCCTCCAACATGGGCCGCCAAGCCGGCTGGCTGGCCGAACACATGCTGATCCTGGGCGTGACCAACCCCGCGGGCAAGAAATACCATGTGGCAGCGGCCTTCCCCAGCGCCTGTGGCAAAACCAATTTCTCCATGCTGGTGCCGCCGGAAAGCGCGTTTGCGGGCTGGAAGGTCACCACCATCGGCGACGACATCGCCTGGATCAAGCCGCACGCCGACGGCAAGCTCTACGCCATCAACCCGGAAGCGGGCTATTTCGGTGTGGCGCCGGGCACCAACATGCACACCAATCCGAACTGCATGCGCTCGCTCAACCGCGACGTGATCTTCACCAACGTGGCGCTCACCGACGATGGCGACGTGTGGTGGGAAGGCATGGAGAAAGACACCGGCCAGCTGCCCGATCACCTGATCGACTGGCAGGGCAAGGACTGGACGCCGCAGATCGCCAAAGAAACCGGCGCCAAGGCCGCGCACCCCAACTCTCGCTTCACCGTGGCCGCGACCAACAACCCGGCGCTCGACCCGCAGTGGGACGACGCGGGCGGCGTGGCCATCGACGCCTTCATGTTTGGCGGCCGCCGCTCCACCACCGTGCCGCTGGTGACCGAGGCGCGCAGCTGGACCGAGGGCGTCTACATGGCCGCCACCATGGGCTCGGAGACCACCGCAGCAGCCTTCGGCGCGCAGGGCGTGGTGCGCCGCGATCCGTTCGCCATGCTGCCGTTCTGCGGCTACAACATGAGCGACTACTTCCAGCACTGGCTCGACCTCGGCCAGGCCGTCGCCGGCGCCGGCGCCACGCTGCCGCGCATGTTCTGCGTCAACTGGTTCCGCAAGGATGCGGGTGGCAAATTCGTCTGGCCCGGCTATGGCGACAACATGCGGGTGCTGAAGTGGATGATCGACCGCATCGAGGGCGAAGCCCAGGGCAGCGAAACACTGTTTGGCGTGGCTCCGGCTTTTGATGAGATCAACTGGACCGGCCTGAACTTCAGTGCCGAGCAGTTCGCCACTGTGACCGGCATCGACAAAGCCGCCTGGCAGGCCGAGCTGAAGCTGCACGACGCCCACTTCGAGCAGCTCGCCTACCACCTGCCTCAAGCGCTGGTGGACACCAAAGCGGCGCTGGAACAGCGGCTGACCGCGCTGGCCGACTGAAGCACCGGCGCTTCCCATGAAAAGGGCCACCGCATGCGGTGGCCCTTTTCATTGGTACAGGCCTGGTAATCAGACGTAGTACAGGTGCATGTTGCGGGCACGCTGGCTGCCCATGCGCTCCAGGTAGGCCAGCCAGCCGCGAACCCGTGGCGCCGGCAGTTCGCGCTCGATGCCCATCGGGGCGAGTGCCGCGCTGAAGTCGTCATCGGCCTCGGCGTGGGCGCGAGTCGCCACCAGATCGGCCATCACGCGCGGGTCGCTGCGGGCCATGTCCCACAAACGGGCCTCTGCCCGGGCGCGGGCCTGTGCCCGCGACCAGCCGTCCAGCCCGCTCAGAGCGCGAGCAGCGAGCAGGCGTGCGGTACCAGCAAACAGCGCCATGCCGCCAAACACCACCACCCACAGCACCACCCAGCCCAGGAACAGGTGCTCATCGGCCCAGGTGCTGATGAAGCGGTCTGCCACGATCACCAAGGCAGCCACCAGCGCGGCCAGGAACAGCACAGACAGCGCGCGCGCGCCCGGCCGGCTCATCAGCGGGCGGCTGGGCCAAGCGGCGGCGGAGGGCGCTGATGGCGCGCGGGCCGTCAGATCGAACAGGTGGGTAGCGATGCTCATGGCTTGCTTTCAGGATGTCGGTTGGGGGCGCTGGTGAGCGCGATGGGATGAATACTAGGGTAAACCCTGGGTCATCGCCAGTTTCATTTTCTGATGACATATATTCACCAAGGTGATGATTCAACCCAACTTCCGCACGCTGGACCTGAATCTGCTGCGCGTGTTCGACGAGGTGATGGCCGAGCGCAACCTCACCCGCGCCGCGCACAACCTGTCCATGACGCAGCCGGCGGTGAGCAACGCGCTGCGCCGGCTGCGCGACGCACTGGGCGACGACCTGGTGAAGCGCGCCGGCTACGGCGTGGAGCCCACGCCGGTGGGCATGGCCTTGTGGCCCACGGTGCGGGACGCGCTGGCGCAGCTGCGCCAGTCCCTGGCGCCGGGCGGCTTCGAGCCCGCGCAGGCCGACCACACCTTCGTGCTGTCGATGGCCGATGCCACCGCCGCCAAGATCGTGCCCGGGCTGATGGACATCCTGGAACACGAAGCGCCCGGGCTGACGCTGCGCATCCTGCCCCTGACCACGCGCGATCCGCGCCCGCTGTTAGACACCGGCGGCGTCGACCTGGCGATCGGGCACTTCCCCGGCGTGCTGGCCGAGCTGGGCGCGGTTCATCTGCAGGAACAGAGCCCGCTTTTCTTGCACCAGCGCCTGTACGACGGCGAGTACGTGGTGGTGCTGCGCCGCGGTCATCCGCTGGCGGCGCAACCGATCAGCCTGGACGCGTATTGCGAAGCGCGCCATCTGCTGGTGAGTTTTTCCGGGCGGCCATTCGGCTTTGTCGACGAGGCGCTGGCCGCCCTCTCCCGCCAACGCCGGGTGGTGCTCACGGTCAATCAGTTCTTCACCGCCGGCCAGGTGGTCGCCACCACCGACCTGCTCACCGTGCTGCCGCGCCACTTCGTCGGCGCCACCGGCATTGAGGACCGGCTGGCACGCCTGGAACTGCCGCTGGCGGTGCCCGCGGTTCACATTGATGCGGTGTGGCGCCGCCAGGCCGAGCACCACGGTGCCCACCGCTGGCTGCGCCAGGCCATCGCGCGCGCCTCAGCCATCAGCATGGCCGGCGGCGCGCGGGCCCACAATGCCGGGCATGAAGATCCAGCTGCTCAGTGACCTGCACCTCGAAGCCAACCCAGGCTTTCAGCCTGAGCCGGCCGAGGGCGCCGATCTGCTGGTGCTCGCTGGCGACATCGGCTCCTACCAGCGCCGGTACGACGGCAGTGTGATGACCGAGCCCGACTGGGGTCTGCGGCGCTTTTCGCCGCTGGCGGGGCACGCGGGCTGGCCGACGCCGGTGGTGTTCGTGCCGGGCAACCACGAGTACGACGCGCTGGACGTGGACGAGGCGCACCACGGGCTGCGCAGCACCTGCGAGCGGCTGGGCATCGAATGGCTGGAGCGCGAGACCTTGGTGGTTGACGGTGTGCGGCTGATCGGCACCACCCTGTGGGCCGACTACGACGCCCTGGGCGATCTGCCGCCGCCCAGACCGCAGCCAGCCCGAGCCCTCAAGGGGCGGGCCCGCCACGCGGGCACCGCGCCCGCCATCGACCCGTTGACGCACCGCCTGCGCCAGCGCGAGAAGGCGTTTCGCGCTGCCAACTTTTACCTGCAGAAAATGGCCAGCGTACGGCACGGCCGCTGGTTCGATGCCGAGGCCATGCGCGCCCTGGCGCTCGACTGCCAGCACTGGCTGCGCGAAGCGTTGGCGGTGCCGTTTGACGGCAGCACTGTGGTGGTGACCCATTTCGCGCCCACGCTACACAGCGCCGACCCGCGCTATGGCCTAAGCCCGGGCACCGCGGGTTTTTGCAATGCGCTCGACGATCTGCTGCCGCTGGCCGACGTTTGGCTGCACGGCCATCTGCACTGCCCGCAAGACCGGCAGGTGGGGCGCTGCCGCATCGTGGCGAACCCGCTGGGCTATGTTGAGAAGGGCGAGCAGGCGGCCTTTCAGCCGCGGGCCCTGATCACCGTGCCCAGGCTGGCCTCATCCATCGCCACACCAGTTGCGCCCGCGCAAGTGCCCGCCCGCGGCTCGCCGTAAACTGGGCATTCAACCCACCCCTCCGGAGAATTCAATGAAGATCCTGCTTGCGGTCGACGGCAGCGCCTACACCAAGAAAATGCTGGCCTACCTCACGACACACGACGAGACGTTCAGCGCCCACAACGAGTTCACGCTGTTCACCGTGCAGTCGCCCCTGCCGCCGCGCGCCCGCGCTGCGGTGGGCAAGGAGATTGCGGATGGCTACCACGCCGACGAAGCGCAGAAGGTGACCGCCCCGGTGGTGAAATTCCTGCAGCGCCACGGCATCACGCCCACGGTCGTGCACAAGGTGGGTCAGGCTGGCGAAAGCATCGCCAAGGCCGCCGCGGCCGGGAAATTCGATCTGGTCATGATGGGCTCGCACGGCCACAGCGCCCTGGGCAACCTGGTCATGGGCTCGGTGGCCACCCAGGTGCTGGCTCACTGCACGGTGCCGGTGCTGCTGGTTCGTTGACCTTCAGCGGCTCTCGGCGGCATCGCCCCACGGGTGAACGCCGCCCGGCCCGCGCGGCGGCTTATCGGGTGCGCAGCCCGTCGAAGCAGGTGCTCAGCACCATGCCGATGATCTGCTCGGTGGTGTAAAGCCCCGAGCCCTTCAGGAAACCCAGCACCGGGTCGCAGGCGCGGGCATACAGGGTGTAGAGCACCGCAATCGGCGGCAGCGCCGGGTTCACGCTGCCGTCGGCCTGTGCCGCCTGAATCCAGCCGCCCAGGCGCTCGCTCACGTCCATCAGGCCGTCCACATACGGTTTGTTGGTGGTGAGCGTGGCGCGCAGGCTGGAGTTTTCGCTGGGCAGCGACGGCATTTCGCCCGCGAGCTGCACCTCCATCGTCCACCGGGCCACGGATTTCAGCAGCTCCAGCGGGGGGCGGCTGGTGTCCAGGCTGTCCAGGAATGCTTGCGCGCGCTGCATCACCCGCACCATGGCGGCGGCCGCCAGGTCTTCCTTGCTGGGAAAGTGCTTGTACAGACTGGCCTTGGCAATGCCCACCTCGGCCGCCACCTCGTCCACCGTCATCGCGTCGAAGCCCTTTTCGGCCAGCAGGCGGTTGACCGCCGCAACGATCGCGTCTTCGCGGGCAATGTGCATTTGCTGGCGAAAACTGCGCTTGGGCGCGGCAGTAGCAGCAGAGGGCAGAGGGGAACTGGACATGGCGAGCGCGAGAAAGTGGAGCACGAATTGTGCCTGAATTCGACGACAAGGTCGATAACCCCACTGAAAAGTCTAGTTACATACTGATTGGTAGCGTTTTGCTCTATTTCGTTTATTGTTCGACCCATCAGCCTTTTCTGTCACCTCGTGCCAGTGACTTCAAGCAGTCGTTCACGGGTTGAGCAGAAGCCAAGCTGATGGATTTCCATTCATCCCACCCAGCAACCGCTGTTTATCAGGAGCCTCTCATGAAAAAGACCCTCATCGCCTCCCTCATCACCCTTGGCGCCATGACCTCCGCTTACGCCAAAGACATCGTCGACACCGCCGTGGCCGCCGGCAACTTCAAGACCCTGGCCACCGCCCTGACGGCAGCCGGCCTGGTTGACACGCTGAAAGGCCCGGGCCCGTTCACCGTGTTCGCACCGACCGACGCCGCCTTCGCCAAGATCCCCAAGGCCGATCTGGACGCGCTGCTGAAAGACAAAGCCAAGCTCACCGCAGTGCTGACCTACCACGTGGTGCCCGGCAAGGTGATGGCCAAAGACGTCAAGGCCGGCAAGGTCAAGACCGTGCAAGGCAGCGAGCTGACCATTTCCACCGCGAATGGTGTGATGGTCGACCAGGCCAAAGTCACCGCAACCGACATCGCCGCCAGCAACGGCGTGATCCACGTGATCGACTCGGTGGTGCTGCCGAAGTAATTCGCGCCGCGCGCCCATACCGGCCCCGCCTTGGCGGGGCTTTTTCATGCCCGCGGCGGATGCAGCTGGCTTTTCGCGGCCTCGCGCAGGGCCATCGTCATCGACTCCAGCACGTCGGAGTTCAGGTTCCAGCAGTGCCAGTACAGCGTGACGCGCAGCGCGTGCTGCGGCACCAGGTTCACCAGCTCGCCACGCGCCAGCCGCTCGCGCACATGCAGCTCGGGCAGCACACTCACACCCCAGCCCGCCTGCACCGCCCGCACCTGCCCCTCGCTGGACGGCACAAACAGCTGGCGCAGCGACACCCGCGGCAGCCCAAACGCCTGGGCAACAAACAGCCGCTGCAAATGGTCTTTGCGGTTGAACGCCACAAACGCAAACTGGTGGAAGTTGTGCGCCGTCAGACCCTGCGGGCAGTGCTCGCGGGCAAAGGCGCTTGAAGCCACCAGCACATAGTCCATGCCGCCCAGCACCTCCATCTTGCAGCCGCGCAGCGCCTGACCCAGCGAGGTCACACAGCCCAGCACCTGGCCCTCACGCAGCCACTCGTGGGTGAAGTCCTGGTCGTCGGTGATGATTTCGATCGGCAGTCCGCCGTGGGCCAGCGCGCTGAGCGCGGGGAGCGCCCAGGTGGCGATGCTGTCGGCGTTGATGGCCACCGAAATGCGCTCGTCCTCGCGCACGCCGCCCGTCGAGCTGGGCGCGAGCTCCTTGAGATCCTTCTCCAGATCGGCGCGCAGCAACCGCATCATCTTGGCGTGTTTGATCATGAGCTGGCCCGCCGGCGTGGGCTTGAGCGGGCGGCTGCGCACGATCAGCACCGTGCCCACCTGCGACTCCAGCGCCCGCAACCGCTGCGACACGGCCGACTGCGTGATGGACAGCCGCTGCGCCGCCCGCTCGAAGCCGCCCTCCTCGACGATGGCGGCCAGGCACTCCAGGGCGTCGGGGTCAAACGTGCTCATCGGGGGGAACTCCAGCGGGTGAACCAGCGCGACCACCGGGAAGGCAAGGCCCGGCATTCGTTGCATTAGCAATCGTGATGTTTATCATTTTAGTTTCATGCCACTTCACTTCGCCGCGCGTTTTTCACATACTGCCCGGTCGTCATTCACCCCCCGGATTCGCAGGAGCAGGCCATGAAAGTTGTTGTATTGGGCGCAGGCATCATCGGCGTGAGCACCGCCTGGCATTTGCTGCAGCGCGGCCACGAGGTGACGCTGGTCGATCGCCAGGACGACGCCGCGCTGGAAACCAGCTTTGCCAACGCGGCCCAGATTTCGGTCAGCTACTGCGAGCCCTGGGCCAACCGCGAGGCGCCGTTGAAAGCACTGAAGTGGATGTTTTCCGCCACCTCGCCGCTGCTGTTTCGCCCGCAGCTCGACCCGGCGCAGTGGCGCTGGGGCCTGCAGTTCCTCGGCCAGTGCAACGACGCGGCGTTCGAGCGCAATGTGGCGCAGCTGGTGGCGCTGGGCTCTTACAGCCACGCCGCGCTGAAAGACGTGGTGGCCCAGACCGGCATCGAATACCAGCGCCTGGAGCGCGGCATCGCCCACTACTACAGCGACCAGAAATCGTTTGACGGCGCGGCCGACGCGGCGGCGGTGATGCAAAAGTTTGGCGTCAAGCGCCACGTGATCGACCGCGCCGAGCTGCTGCGCGTGGAGCCGGCGCTCAGCGCGTTTGCCGATCGCATCGTGGGCGGCACCTACACGCCGTCGGACGAGTCGGGCGACGCTCGGGTGTTCACCCAGCAGCTCGCCGCGCTGTGCGGCAAGGCCGGCGCCCAGCTGCTGTTTGGCCACGACATTGAGCGCCTGGAAACCGAAGCGGGCGAGGTCCGGCAGGTTCGCGTGCGCGACCGCCACACCGGCCAGGCCAGCGCGTTGCAGGCCGACGCCTACGTGGTGGCCTGCGGCTCGTACACCACGCCGCTGCTGAAGTCGGTCGGTGTGCGCGTGCCCATCTACCCCGGCAAGGGCTACAGCGCCACGTTGCCGCTGCTGCAGCCCGACCGGGCGCCCCAGGTGAGCATGATCGACGACCAGCTCAAGATCGCCATGTCGCGCCTGGGCAATCAGTTGCGCGTGGCCGGCACCATCGAGCTCGGCGGTTTCGACCTTGCGCTGGACACACCGCTGGCCAAAAAGCGCTGCGCCATGCTGGTCAAGCGCATCGAGGAGGTGTTTCCCGGCGTGGCCGACACGCGCACGCCCGAGGAAGGCGGCGACCCGCAGTTCTGGACCGGCCTGCGCCCGGCCACCCCCACCAACATCCCGCTGATTGGCCGCACCCGGATCGGCAAGCTCTGGATCAACGCCGGCCACGGCACGCTGGGCTGGACCCACGGCGCGGGCTCCGGCAAGGCGCTGGCCGAGCTGATCAGCGGCGAAGTGCCAGCGATGGACTTCGGCTTCACTGGCATGCCCGGCGGCAGCCAGCGCCGCGCCAGCGCGGCCCCGCTGGCCTCACAGCGCGCCTGACACAACGCCGAGCCCATCGGGCGCGTGGCCGACACGCCAAACGCGCGCGACCACGACCGGCGCGGGTTTCGAAGAGAATGGCTCTCCCGCCCGGCGGCGGCGGTGGCACACCAGCACTTGGCACACCGCCCGCGGCGCCTGCCGCCGCGGGCGTTTTCCAATGCGGCCAGCAGGATTTGCCTTGCGCGGGGCCGTGGCCAGCAGCGGCCTGCCGCAAGGCGATTCCACCATTCAGGCAACTGTTCGTTCCAGCCCATCGCATGTCACCCGCCCGTTCCTCCGGCCACCAGGCCAGGCCTCCCGATTTCTCCACGCTGGAATTCCGCGCCTCGCTGGGCATGTTTGCCACTGGCGTGACCATCGTCACCGCACGCACCGCCGAGGGCACGCTGGTCGGGCTCACCGCCAACTCGTTCAACTCGGTTTCGCTCACGCCGCCGCTGGTGCTGTGGAGCCTGTCGCGCGGGGCCGGCTCGATGGCGGCGTTTTCCAACGGCATGCACTACGCCATCAACGTACTGGCGGCCGATCAGCAGGACCTGGCCATTCGCTTCGCCGCGCGGGGAACCGACCGCTGGGCGGGCGTGGCGTTCACCGAGGGCGTGAGTGGCGCGCCGCTGCTGGCCGGCGCCGCGGCCACCTTCGAGTGTTTCAACCGCAGCCAGTACGAAGAGGGCGATCACGTGATTTTTGTGGGTGAGGTCGAGCGCTGCGCGCACCGCGCCGAGGCCTCGCCGCTGCTGTACCACGGTGGCAAGTTCTACGCCGAACATCCGCTGTAGAGATGAAGCCCCCACGCTCCGCCGCTGCGCGGGTCGCTGCCCCCCAAGGGGGCTGGGCCTGCCTTGGGGCGGCCCGGCGGCTGGCCCGTCGCCCCCACGCTCCGCCGCTGCGCGGGTCGCTGCCCCCCAAGGGGGCTGGGCCTGCCTTGGGGCGGCCCGGCGGCTGGCCCGTCGCCCCCATCGCGCGGATTTGCCACGCAGCCATGGCTCAGAAGACGCGGTTTTATGTTCCAGATAGCGTCGAACACCACACTGGGCCCAGCGGAAAATCGTCGACTTCCATGAACGTTGCGTCCGCCCCCCTCCGCAAATCCCACCTGGACACCCTGGCCATCACCCTGCTGGTGCTGTGCTGCGGGTTCTGGGGCTTGCAACAGATACTGATCAAGGCCACCGTGGCCGAGGTGCCGCCCCTGTGGCAGGCCTCGCTGCGCGTGGCGGGTGCCACGCTGCTGCTGTGGCTGTGGTGCCTGGCGCGCGGCGTGCCGCTGTTCGAGCGCGACGGCACACTCAAAGGCGGGCTGCTGGCGGGCCTGCTGTTTGCCGGGGAATTCGCCTTCATCTACCTCGGCCTGCAGCACACCAGCGCCTCGCGGCTGACCGTGTTTCTCTACACCAGCCCGTTTGTGGTGGCGCTGCTGCTGCCGCGCATGGTGCCCGGCGAATCGCTGCGGCGCGTGCAATGGATCGGGCTGGTGATTGCTTTCGCGGCGGTGGTGGTTGCTTTCAGCGAGGGCTTTCTGCACAGCTCGCCGGTGGCCGGCCAATGGAAGGGCGACGCCATGGGGCTGGCCGCTGGCCTGCTCTGGGGCCTCACCACGCTCACCATCCGCAGCACCATGCTGGCCAACGCCAGCGCGGAGAAAACGCTGTTCTACCAGGTGGGCGTGACCGCGCTGGTCACGCCCCTGCTCTCGCTGGCGCTGGGCGAAACCTGGTCGCTGGATTACTCGGCCCAGGCCTGGGGCTCGCTGGGCCTGCAAACCGTGGTGGGCGCCTTCGCCAGCTACCTCACCTGGATGTGGCTGCTGCGGCACTACCCGGCCACGCAGATGTCCAGCTTCACCTTTCTCACGCCGGTATTCGCGTTGGTGTTCGGCGTGGTGCTGCTGGGCGAACACCTCACGCTGCAACTCACGCTGGCGCTGGTGGGCGTGGCGGTGGGGATCGTGCTGGTGAACCGGCGCTGAACCAGCGCCAGCGATCAGACCAGCTTGGTGGTGCTGCTCGCGCCGTTGGTTTTGACCGACTCGATGCCGCCGTCGCGGCCCGCCGCCGACTGGTACATCTGACTGGTGCCAATCACCTGGTGGTTGCCCGCCTTGAGGGTGAAGTAGCAGCGCCCGTCGGACGCGTCTTTGCGCTCGTAGCGTGCGTCGTCGCCGCAGTTGGTCTGCACCGACTTGACGCCGTTTTCGGCCGACGCCTTGGTGTTGTATTGCTCGCTGCGCAAAACCACCTCGCCGTTGCCCGCCTTCAAGACGAAGGAAAACTGCCCCTTGTCGTTGGAACTCAGTTCATACCAGCCTGCCATGTTCGCTCCTGATGGGTGAATGA
>JFJP01002382.1_pt1 | contig 10805 bp, 10 predicted proteins | sample 431651 | NCBI WGS metagenome assembly JFJP01 (sample SAMN02602958, study PRJNA72255) | Microbial mat metagenome, whole genome shotgun sequencing project. | biome: fresh water; feature: sink hole; material: water; isolation source: purple microbial (photo- and chemosynthetic) mats found in...
CCAGGAAAGCGGGGTAAATCATCGCGAGCACCAAGCGCGCCTGCAAATCGGCGAGAGTTTTGAGGTAATGCGCCTGCCGCTTCAGAATCGTGTCCAGCGCGCCAGAGGCTTCACCCGCCGCCGCCAGCGAACAATAAAGCGAACCGAAACTCGGGCTCACTTTTTTCAGGGCGACCGAGAAATTCACACCATCGCGGACAATCTGCCGAATTTTGAACGAGACCGCCTTGAGATTGCCGAGTTCCTGGCGGTTTTCCATCGATTTCAGGGCCGGCTCAAGTTGGAGGCCGGCGCTGAGCATGTCGGAGAGTTCCTCGGTAAAAAGAACGACCTCCGCGCGTTTCAGTTTGATCGGGCCTTCGGGGATGACGTCTTCCTTGGCATCGGTCTTGACTTCGCTTGGGCCGTTTTGCCGCAGGGATTCCTCGGTTTTACCTTTGGCCGCAGGTTTTCGGGCGGCGCGCATGGGCGAGGAACTTTCCTTGAGATTGACTGGCTGCAAGCCCCTGCGATCCAACATCCGGAGAGCCTCCGGCCGATCGGTCGCATCAAGCTCGCCAGTGGTGACGGAGCCGTTGGAAGAGAGAGCTTTGTAGGCGAAAATGGGCATCTTTTTTGTGGGGAAAGGCGCTCAGTCGGCACTCATGCCTTTGAGAATTTTTTTAGCGAGGTTCTCCTTGATTTCGTTGTGTCGTGGCACGGTTTCCGTGATGCCAGTTTTCGGATTGACCCCGATGGAATGGGCCGCGCCCTCACGCTTGAGGTAACAGCCCGCGAATCGAAGTTTACGCTCAAGGTCACGTCGTTTCATCCGATGAGAACTTTTTCGCGAATCACGTTCTCCGGGAGTCCACGCATGATGTCGGCGCTGCGATCCTCGATCAACAGTTCGATGGCCTGCCTGAGACTTTGCTTGGTTTCCTCGATGGTCTCGCCTTGGCCGTTGGCTCCTGGGATTTCCGGGCAGATCGCCCAATAACCTCCGGATGGATCGGTTTCGATAATTGCGGTGAATTCAGCTTTCATACGGTCGAGTGTAGTTTCGATATTCGCCAGTTACAAAGGACTATTCGCCGCCGCCGATGTCGGAGGAGGTGACGGAGATGACTTCTTCGATGGTGGTGATGCCTTGCAGCGCCTTATACCAACCGTAGGTCCGCATCGGCACGTAGCCATCCCGGAATGCTTGCTCGCGCAGTTTCGGGGCTTGGGCGCTGTGGGCGACGAGTTCCTGCATCGCCGGGGTGACCAGCACCACTTCGTAAATCGCGAGGCGTCCCGAGAAACCGGTGCCGCGGCAGCGATCGCAGCCGTTCGCGGCGTAGGGTTTGCCCGGGATATCGAGTGGGATGCCGAGTCCGATCTTGTCTTGATCGGTGATTTCGCGCGGTGTTTTGCAGTGCGGGCAGAGTTTCCGAACCAACCGTTGGGCGAGGAAGGCGCGCACGGCGGCAGAAACGAGGAACGGTTCCACGCCCATGTCGACGAGTCGGCTGATGCCGCCCATGGCATCGTTGGTGTGCAGCGTGGAGAACACCAAGTGACCGGTGAGCGACGCGCGGATGGCGATCTCCGCCGTTTCCAAGTCCCGGATTTCCCCGATCATCACGATGTTGGGATCCGCCCGCAGGATCGAGCGCAACGCGGTGGCGAAGGTCAGGCCGATCTCGGACTTGACCGCGATTTGCATCACGCCGACCAGCTTGTTTTCGACCGGGTCCTCGACGGTGACGATCCGCCGTTCCGGGCTATTCACCTCGCTGAGGAAGGAGTAGAGGCTGGTCGATTTTCCGGAACCGGTGGGGCCGGTGATCAGGATGATGCCGTTGGGCAAATGCAGCAGTTGCTCGATTTTCCGCTGCACGAAGGGCTCCATCTGGAGCTTTGCGAGATTGAATTTTTCTTGGTTGAGGAGGCGCAGCGAAACGCTCTCGCCTTCGACGGTGGGCACGGTGGCCACCCGGACGTCGATGGTTTGACCTTCAAACTGGAGGTTGATCCGGCCGTCCTGTGGCACCCGGCGCTCGGCGATGTCGAGGCGGGCCATGATTTTCAAACGGGCGATCACCGAGCTTTGCAGTGCCTTGATGTTTTCCGGCACGGCGATTTCGATCAAGCGACCGTCGATCCGGTAGCGGATGCGCAGATTTGTGCTGAGCGGCTCGACGTGAATATCGGTCGCCCGTTGGTCAAGTGCCTCCCGGATGATCTGGTTGACGAATTTCACGACGCTGGCCTCTTCGTCATCGTCTTGGTCGATGATGTTCGCCTCGTCTTCGCCGGATTCGATTTGATCGTAGTCGAAATCCCGGCCTTCTAGGATTTGCTCGAAGGTATCCGCACCGACCCCGTAAAGTCGGCGCAGTGCTTCGTGCAGACGTTTGCGAGAGGCCATGCACCAATCGATCGGCAACGCAAGTTCCTGAGCCGCGGCTTGGCGAGCCACCAAGTTGAAGGGGTCAAAAGTCGCGAGTTTCAGCCGTTTGTGATCGCCCTCGCCGATAATGGCGACCGGCAGCAAGCGATGGCGCAGCGCGATCCGCGGGCCGCATGCCTCGCGCAGCGGCAAGGGGATTTCCGGCATCGGAATGCTTTCCAACCACTCCAGCCCGAGATCATGCGCCAATTCCCGCATGTAGCGTTCTTCATCGACGATTCCCGCGTCGAGCACGTCATCGATGGGTGAGCGCTGACGTTGGGCAGCGGCTTGCAGCACCTCGGTGAGCGCGGGAATATCCTCGCATCCGGTTCGGCGGGCGGGTTCGATCAAAAGCTGGGTCATGGGAAAATCTCGGAAGGCTGGACGTCTTGTCGCTTAAAACCTCCGCGGGCGCAATCTGTCTGTTGAAAATGCGCCGGGGCAGCAAATTCTCGGCAAGCGTTTGGTTTAGTGAACCGGGAAACGCAAATGAAGCAAGGAGCGGCGGAACGTGTCCGCCGATGCCCATGAAAAGCCAATGAGATGAGCGCAGCGCTTTTCATGCCAGCTCATGGTCCGGGCGATCATGCATCGCCCCTCCTTGCAGGCAGCTTACCCGCGCGCGCTGCGATCTTCTCCGGTGAGGCCTTTTTGCGAACGCTTGCGGGCGCTGGCATCGAGAATGCGCTTGCGGAGACGGATGTTCTTCGGTGTGGCTTCGACGAGTTCGTCGGCATCGATGTATTCGATGGCGCGTTCCAGTGAGAAGCGGATGGCGGGCGTGAGCTTGGAGGTTTTGTCCTTGCCGGCCGAGCGCATGTTGTCGAGGTGCTTTTCCTTGACCGGATTCACCGGAAGATCGCCGACGCGTGGGTTTTCACCGATCAGCATGCCGCCATAGACCGCATCGCCAGGAGCGACGAACAGAATGCCGCGATCTTCGAGCAATTGCAGCGAGTAAGGCGTAGCGGTGCCGGAATCCATTGAAACGAGCGTGCCAGTGGTGCGGTTGACGATCTCACCGGCGTGTGGCGCGTATTCCTTGAACAAGTGGCTCATGATGCCATGGCCGGACGTCAGGTTGACCAACTCGGTTTCGAAACCGATCAGGCCACGGGTCGGGATCGTCGCTTGGATGAAGGTGCGGCCGGAGGGCTCTGTATCCATGTGCTCCATCAGGCCCTTGCGGTTCATGAGGATCTTGAGGATGCCCTGGGTGTAATCGCCGGGGGCCTCGACGTAGAGGGTTTCGAACGGTTCGAGCAACTTGCCGTTATCATCGCGGCGGTAAATCACCACCGGGCGGGAAACGAGCACTTCGAATCCTTCGCGGCGCATTTGCTCGACGAGCACGGCGATCTGCATGGCTCCGCGAGCGGAAACATTGAAGACGCCGGAAAGATCGGTGTCCTCCACGGTGATGGAGATGTTCGTCTTCAACTCGCGCATCAGTCGGTCACGAATGGCGCGCGAAGTGACGTGCTTGCCTTCCTTGCCGGCCAGCGGACCATCGTTGATAGAAAATTGCATCGAAACGGTTGGCGGATCGATGGCGACGAATGGCAACGGCTCCATCTCGCTGTCGGCGGCGAGGGTTTCTCCGATGTCGATGTTTTCAATACCGGCGGCGATGCCGACAATCCCGCCTGCGCCGCAACCTTCGGAGTCGGCGGTGGCCAAGCCGGAGTAGGTGAAGGTTTTCATGACCTTCGATTGTTGCTTGGTGCCGTCCTTGCGGAGCAGCCAGATGGTGTCGCCCTTGGTGACGCTTCCGCCGAGCACTTTGCCGATGGCGACGCGGCCGACGTAGTCATCCCACTCGATGTTAGAAACGAGCATGTGAAACGGCGCGGCTGGATCGGCCTTGGGCTCGGGGATGAATTTGATGATTTTTTCGAGCAACGGAACGCAGTCTTTCCGTTCATCGTCCGGATGATTCATGAAATACCCATCGCGGGCGGAACCATAACAGAACGGGGCGTTGAATTGTTCTTCGTCGGCATCGAGGTCGAGAAACAGCTCGAGCACTTGGTCATGCACCTTGAGCGGATCAGCGAGCGGGCGGTCGATCTTGTTGATGACGACGATCGGCTTGAGGCCTTCCTGCATCGCCTTGCGCAGCACGAAACGGGTTTGCGCCTGCGGGCCACCGGAGGCATCGACGACGAGCAATACGCCATCGACCATTTTCATCACGCGCTCCACCTCGGCACCGAAGTCGGCGTGGCCTGGGGTATCGACGATGTTGATCGTGTAGCCGTTCCAGAGAATGGCAGTGTTTTTCGCCTTGATGGTGATGCCTTTTTCCTTTTCGAGGTCCATCGAGTCCATCGCACGTTCGGTCTGCGCTTGGTTTTCACGATACGTGCCGCCGGCTTGAAGCAGCTGGTCCACAAGTGTGGTTTTCCCATGGTCAACGTGGGCAATGATGGCGAGATTTCTGATTTTCAAGGACATGGGAAATAAATGGAATAGCGCCTGCGATGCGGACGGGGGCGGGGCTATGCACCCTTTTCCTCCGGGTGGCAAGGCGCGATTCGGCCTGATTTGGCGATTGTACCCGGAAAAGGGTCGAATCGACAAACCACCAACCATGATCTTCACCTCCTTCTCCACCCTAGCCCAATGCCTTTTTAAGGATTCAGATCAAGAAACGATCCATGGAACGCGAATGAAACAAGGAGCGGCGGAATGTGTCCGCCGATGTCCATGAAAGGCCAATGAGATGAGCGGAGCGCTTTTCATTGCCACCTCATGGTCAGGGCGATCATGCATCGCTGCTCCTTGTGCGCCCATGACGGATTCTTGCGTGTTTTTTACCTGCACCGTGTGAGAGAGAAGATCTGAAAAATCCAAGCCCGACCCAGATCAGGATTGGACGAGCGGAGTCTGGTGTTTCATGCTCCGCCATGGCGAAAGTGCTGGTGGGACTCTCAGGCGGCGTGGACAGCGCGGTGGCGGCGGCATTGATGGTCGAGCAAGGGCATGAGGTGGCCGCCGGCTACATGAAGAACTGGATCAACGACGAGGGGATTCCGGGAGATTGCCCGTGGGAGCAAGACATCGAGGACGCCCGCGCGGTGGCGAAGACGTTGGGCATCGAATTTCGGGTGATCGATCTGATCGACGCCTACCGCGACCGGATCGTCGAATATTTGGTGGAAGGCTACCGCGCCGGGATCACACCGAACCCGGATGTTTGGTGCAACCGTGAGATGAAGTTCGGCGTGTTTCTCGATTACGCACTATCCCAGGGATTCGAGCAGGTGGCGACCGGGCATTATGCGCGCCGGCGGAATCTATTCGATGGGACGGCGGCGATTTTGCGCGGGGCGGACCCTAACAAAGATCAGAGTTACTTTTTATCATTGATGACCCAGCGGCAAGCGGCGCATGCGCTGTTTCCGACCGGGGAAATGCTCAAACCGGCGGTGCGCGAGGTGGCGAAACGTTTCCATCTGCCGGTGGCGGAAAAGAAGGACAGCCAGGGGATTTGTTTCCTCGGACAGGTGAAAATGACGGATTTCCTGCGCCATTATGTGCCGGATTCGCCGGGCAAAATCGTCGATGTATCCGGCAAGGTGTTAGGCGAGCATCACGGGCTTCATCTTTACACGCTCGGCCAACGCAAGGGCCACGGTGTCGCCTCGCCGCGCGATGGCATGGCGTATGTGGTGGTTGGGAAAAACCCTGCAAAAAACCAATTGATCGTCGGCTGGGACACGCCGGAATCCGAAGGCCTCTACGCGCGGGAATGTGTGGTCGGCACGCTGTCCGCTCTCAATGAACCCTTCGATACGAAACGTCTGATCGAAGCGCAACCGCGCTACCGGGCGAAGGCCGAGCCGGCGGTGATGGAGCCGCTGGGCGAAGACAAGCTGCGCTTGGTTTTCCAGCGCCCCCAACGCGCGATCGCGCCGGGGCAGATTTGCGCGTTTTACGAAGGCGGCCGCCTGTTAGGCGGCGGGGTTTTTGAGAGCGCGGAGTAAGGATACTGATCAACTTGGACAGGAGAGGCGGAAGCCGGGAGGCGAGACGCATCTCGGACGGCCTGTGGCAAGATGCCACAGCCACGGGAACACTCATGAAGCGCGGGCGATGGTCATGGCAGGCTGAATGTGGGCGGTAAGTTTTTGCCGGTCTTTGGCCAGGGCGCGGAAGTCGCACTCGACTTGAATGCCGTGCCAGAATTCCGCGGATTGGCCGAAGAAGGCTCCAAAACGGATGGACATGGCGGGGGTGATGGACCGACGGGCGTGAATAATCTCGTTGATCGCACGGGGAGCGACGCCGATGGCGCGGGCCATGGCGTTTTGGGAAATGCCCATGGGGAGCAAGTATTCTTCCAAAAGGATTTCGCCAGGTGTGATGGGTGGGTTCATGGGTATAACGTATCGCGTTACAGGGGTGCGTCAATGGTAATCACAAATCGTGACTTCGGATGGGCCATGTTCGGTCCATGCAAAAACGATCCGCCACTGGTCGTTGATGCGGATCGAGTGGTAACCCGCCAGATTTCCCTTCAAAACTTCGAGCCGATTTCCGGGAGGGATCGCAAGATCGTGGAGAACTCGAGCCCGGTTCATTTGGATCAGCTTGCGCAAGGCCACGCGTTTGATCGCGCTGAAGCGTCGGTTGGCTTCGCTCTGAAACAACTCCTGAGTGTCCTTGTCTGCGAAGGATTGGATCATGGTTTTAGGATTGAGCGTGAGGTAACCAAGAAACCGGGAGGCGAGACGCCTCTCGGACGGCCTGTGGCGGGACGCCACAGCTACTGTTGGGAGGCTGTGGGTGGCGGCTTGTTAGGCGGCGGGGTTTTCGAGAGCGCCTCCTGATCAACCGCCGGTGCGTGGTGGACGCTTCTTTTTGGATTCCGGGGTGACGTCGCGCATGGTGCCGGGGGCGGTGGAGCTCTGTTGGCGGGCTTTTTGGGCCTTTTGGAGTTCTGCTTGTTTTTCGGCCATGCGTTGGACCCAGGATTGTTTGCCAGCGCCCTTGACGGGTTTGAGTTCGGGTTCCGGCACTTTGCTCATCAGCCAGGTTTGGCCGATCGAGAAGATGTTCTGGGTGGTCCAGTAAAGGGCGAGTGCGGAGGCGAAGTTATAACAGAAGAAGAAGAACATGAAGGGCATGAACATCATGATGCGTTGCTGCATTTTATCGCCGGTCATCGGCGTCATCTTCATCTGAATGAAGCTCGAAATCGCCATGACCACGGGCAACAGGTTGATCGGAACACCGGCGACATGCCAGAGTGTGTCGGGTTGCGAGAGATCATCGACCCAGAGGAATCCCTGACCGCGGAGTTCCACGGCGTATTGCAACATCCGATAGAAGCCGAAGAAGATCGGAATCTGGATGAACATCGGCAGACAGCCGCCGAGCGGGTTGATGCCGAATTTCCGATAGAGGCCCATCGTCTCGGTGTTGAGCTTGTTTGGATCGTCGGCGTATTTTTCCTTCAGCTTCTCCATTTCCGGTTTCAGCTTGGCCATCCGCTTCATGGTGTGGGTGGACTTGGCGTGAAGCGGCCAGATGATGATGCGCACGGTGATGGTGAGCAGGATGATGGCGAGGCCCCACGACCAGTTTTTGGCAATTCCATCAAGCAAGTTGTGATACGTGTTGAGCAGGAAATTGAGTGGGCGGGAGACAAACCAGAACCAACCGTATTGCATCACATCGCCCCAGCCCTCGCCCCACTGCTTGTCCATGTTGCGGAGCAGCGGGTTGTGTTTCGGGCCGACGAAGATCCGGAAACTGTAGGATTTGAGTTCGGTGGGATTGAGGGTTTCGGATGGCAAGCGGAGGCCGGCGCGGACGGAGGTCACGGGTTTTTGTCCGTTAGGAATGGTGACCGATTCGGACTTTGCCCACATCGAGGTGGCGAGCGGGTCTTTGGGCCGCACAACGGTGGCAAAGAACTGGTTGGTGACGCCGGCATACTGGATTTGTTCGCCATCCGGACTGTTGACGATGGATTTCGCGGATCCGAACATGCCGCCCTTGAAGGTGCCGCTGTCGGTGAAATTGATCCCGCCGCCTTCGCGCCAGAAGAAGCCGGTCTGTTGGGGGACTTCCGCTTGATAGAGAGGTGCCGACTCACCGAGGAAGATACTCCATTGGTTGAGGTTGAGTGGTAGTCCGGCGGCGTTTTCGAGCTGCAGATCGAAATCGAGTAGATAGTGTGCTCCGGGTTCGTTGCCTTGATTGAGCGTGAAGGTTTTTTTGGCGATCAGTCCGGATGGGAGTTTGGCGATGTAAACCGCTTTGATGCCATCGGTCGATTCATCGGCCTTGTAGGCATAAGGGATGTTTTCGAGGATTTCGCCGGCCCCGGCGAGTCCGCCGATGGGGCCGCTTCCGAAGCGGTTGATCTTGATGCGGGTGGATTTGCTGCCGACTTCGAACTCATTCTGAATTTCAGCGAATTTAATACCGCCGCCGATGTTGGAAAGGGTGAAGGAAACCTTGTCATTTTTTAAAATAACAAGTTCCTCTTCGGTCGGTGGTGGCGGGGTTTCGATGGTGAGCTCGGCGGTGCTTTTGCCAGTGACTTCCTGCACGACGGCGGTGGTCTGTTTCAGCGCCTCTTCGCGGGCGCGGGCCTCAGCCTGCGCCTTTTGATTCTGCCCGGTATAATAGAGATTGGCGGCGAGCAGGGCGCCGCATAGGCCGAGAATGACCCAAGTTTTACGATCGTACATAAGGGTGGTGGAAAATATTAGGGATGGGGTGGATTGCCGTGGCAGGAGCAAGAATGAGATTGGGCCTTCGCGTCATGGGTCGGCGGGACGGGGTCATAACCACTGCCCCCCCATGGATGACAGCGGAAAATCCGGCAAATTCCAATCCACGAACCGCGAAACGGGCCATGGAGTTCGACGGCTTGTAAAAAATAGTGCGAACAGGTCGGGGAATACCGGCAGCCAGCCCCCGGGCCGGAGACGACTTTGAGCATCGGACTCAGAATCCGCTGGTAGAAGCGGATTGCGATTCGAATGACGGCGCTGAGGATGCGTGAGATCACAATTTTTCTTCAGGGCGTGGGAATAGACCGAGGCGGCGGGCTTGGCGGAGCCAGTCGGCTTCGAGTTCGTCGAAGGTGGCTTGCGAGGCGCCGGGGCGGGCGATGGTGACGAGAAAGCGTCGGATTTCCGAGAATTCGGGGGCGTGGGATTGGACCAGCGAGCGGAACCGGCGGCGGAGCAGCGTGCGATCGTGGGCTTTGCCGCTGCGTTTGGTGGTGATGAAGCCGGTGCGCAGAGTTGCGAGCGAGGGATCGGCCAGGGTGCTTAAAATGACAAACCGGCCAGCTTTCGCCTGACCGGTTTTCTTGACCCGCGCGAAGTCCGCGCGGGCCGTCATACTGCATTTCCGTGGGAGTCGCATGGCGGGGTTGCTTGAGGCACCCGTAGCGGCGAAGGCCCGGGAAATCAGGAGCCGTGTTGCGTCGTGTGACGCTTGAATTGAATTTCGACGCCCTTGGGCACGAGGCGTGTCCGGCCTTTTTGGCGGCGGCGGCGAATAATTTCACGTCCGGCTTTGGTGGCCATGCGGGCACGGAAGCCAAATTGTTGTTTCCGGGTGCGTTTGGAGGGCTGATAGGTGCGTTTGCTCATGGCTTGGGCCTCAATAAAGGTTCGTAAATCCGTCCGCCGGGCGGCTCGGGGCGCGAACTCTAGGCACACGCGGCGGGTTGTCAATCCGCCAGTGTGAGGAAATTTCAAAAAACTTTTGGCTCTGAACCGATTCCGAAAATCGGCTCCCTCAAGCCGCCAAGCAATCGATTGCGGTGATCGACCGGTCCGAAGGCGATTCCAGGTGCCTGACTGCTGCGAAGCCGATGCATAAACACTTTCATGATTTTACAGTCTTTTTACCGCGGCTCCGAATAGGATGCATTACCATTTTGATCTAATTTCACCCAAAGAAGCCACTATGTCATCGATAAGAGCCCTCTTGCAGCGATTGGCTATGATCCTTGCTGTCGTTTTCGTCAGCGGCACGGCAGCAGCCGAAGAACGACTTGAGTGGTGGGCAATCGACAAAGAGGTCGGCGCGCAACTGCTAAGCGGGAAGAAGAACCTGATCGACTGGGCCAAGGAGCTGGCGGCGAGTGAGCCAAAGACACCTTACGATGCGGTGCTGAAGCTGAACGTCTGCATGCGGGCGGCATTGGATGACGATGCTTGCGCAGCGGTTCGATCGCTCTGGAGCATGGGGCCGGAGCTGGCGGACAACTCCCTGCTGATTGGCAGCTATCACAAGGCGACCGATGATTACGCGGCATGGGATGTTGCGAGAGTAATCGTCGAGACATTCGCGCCGCGGGTTCACGGGTTCAGCTTAGAAAACCGGCTTTTCAAGCACTACCGCGCCAAAG